>ERZ1643249.4782-NODE-4782-length-11134-cov-7.814785_pt1 | contig 11134 bp, 17 predicted proteins | sample MGYA00579263_ERZ1643249 | MGnify/ENA primary metagenome ERZ1643249 (study PRJEB29033, sample SAMEA4952264) | chicken gut metagenome | biome: Broiler Chicken; feature: Gastrointestinal Tract; material: Caecum | place: Ireland | collected 2018 | study: Broiler...
GCAGGGCTTCCCATTCTGATTTTAACGCAAAAAGGGACTGCCTTTCGGCTTGTCCCTCCCGTTCTTATGCTTCATATCGTTTGACAAGGTTATAAAATGTAGACTTTTTCAAAGACAATCTTTCCATGCTCTGTACTGCGGTAATTTCTCCGGCTTTCCATGCTGTATATACTGCTTCCCAGCCTGCCGGATATTCCGCTACAGGTCTGCCTACTGCCCGGCCTGTCTTGCGACTGATATACTTTTTCTTTATTTTCCCGTCCTTATCCGGCGTTACTCGGTCAACCTTTTTACAGCTTGTTTCCATGGCTTTAATGCCCTGCTCCTGTCTGTGTCTTATGTTCTCTCGCTCTTTCTCTGCTACATAGGAAAGAATCTGCAGTACCAAATCAGCCACAAAACGGCTATCAAGTTCTTTTTCGTCCTTGCCTTTTCTGGTGTCCAGTAAAGGCATATCTATAACCCGTATATCCGCCTTGATTTCCCTTGTAATATACTGCCATTCATTCATAACCTCGGTATAATTACGCCCCAGGCGGTCTATACTAAGAATTGTTAATAAATCGCCTTCCCTTAATACCGGTGCGTGTCCAGAACGCCCAACTAATAACCTATATTGTTCCCGGTTGAAGTCCTTTCCAGACTGCCTATCAATATAGATACAGTTTATATCTATTTTGGCTTCTTTCATTGCTTTAAATTGCCTATCTTCGTTCTGGTCTTTTGCTGATACTCGAATATATCCGTATTCCATAAATGTTCCCCTTTCATCGTTCTTCTATGGTGGTTTTTGTTATATTTATTATACCGCTTTTCCATAAAAGTGTCAATGAATTTATGGACGTTTATAAAATGTTTTTTGGTGTTTTTTGTCCATAAATAAGGGGGAAATTTGCCATTTATAAACCGTCTACAAAAGTATACGTTTATGGAATTTTACAAACCGTTCGGAAAATACATTTTAAAGCCCTGCATGATACTTTCTTTCGCCCCGGCGTTCTGGCTCCCGATCTGATGTATCACTTCCTCCGGCGTGACATTTAACATCGTTGCCACTTCCTGCAATGCAAAATATTCCCGTTCTCCGTATTCCTGCCCCATCGTCATTCTAAGCAGATTATAGACTTCCAGTGTAGAAAAGCCCTGTTTCTTCTCTCCGTCCTCAAATAATCGGCGCAGGGTACTTTCTTCTACTCCATATTTTCCGTATGTGCCGTATAGTCTGGCTATGGCCTGCTCTGTGCTTATCATCAATCAAATCTCCTTTCATTCTCTGAATGGGACTTACAGGCGGCTTCAAAGGTAGGAAGTGAAACCGCCCCGCCCACTCGTATAAAATTACTGTGCGTATAATGCGCCGTCTGTAGGGCAGAACTCCGAAGGCGTCTTTCCTAAATATCGGCAGCTATAGCCGTTTGCCCGTCCGCCGGATATGGTATAACTGAAAACAAAGTCCAAATAGTCCCCGGTTTTTATATCGGAAGTGTCCGACATGTTCAAGGTTACTTTTCCTTCATGTGAAAGAACCTTGCTGACTCCAACGGTTACGCTATTATCTGACTTCGCTAAAACCTTGTGCGCCGATACGCCGCCCCTGCAGCGGTCAACCTTTGTAAATCGCTGATTTTTAACATAATCTTCCATACCCTTATACCTCCTGCTGATCCTCTGTGCCATCAGTGTCAAATTCGCCCATATCCCTATAAATTCCATCTTCGGGCTGTGAATCCAAATCAAAGCCTATGTACGGCTTTTTCGGGCAAAACATGCTTTCTACCGTGTAAGTTTCGCCCCCGTAAGATACTTCCAGTGTCCACCCGGCAACCCTGCCGCCAAAACAGAAATTGGAAAGTCCTACATTCCCGCCGTGCTGCTTTTTACTTAAAATCTTACCTCTTACAACATTCATATTCTTTTAATCTCCTATCCTCTTTTTTTAATTCTGACTGCCTGCGCTGGCATATTTTGAAGCAAGTTCCCGGTAATCGTCACCCATAAGCCGCAGCTTGTCCGGCAAATCCTTTTCATTTCCCAGTATGCTTAACATCTTGTCGGCTTTTCCTGCTTCATCCAGCTTTTCCACTTCATCCATCATTTTTTTAATCCTGTCTCGTTCCGCTTCCGTCAGCGTATATTCTACGCTAACCTTTGACTGCTCCCACATTCTGCCCGCATCGTCAAGGGAACTATGCGTATTTTCAAAACCTGCGGCATACATCCGGTGCCAAATCTGCCATTCCCCAAATGCCGCCCCGTTTCTGCGCTGCTTGTCCAGAAGGTCTAATCCCGGAAAATCCGGTGCCGATCCACAATAAGCGTCAATGGCAATCTTGGCATCACTTTCTACAACCATTAAAATTCTAAGGTATTCCGTGAAGTCCGGCAGTTTTACAGCATATCCGTTATTTTTTGCGATCCCGGAAAAGATTTTCCCGGCGAACAGGTTAGATTTCACATCATCTTCCAGAATGGACAGTTCTTCCCTGGAAAGCCGGATTCCAAAATCATTGATACAGCTTAAAATCTGCATGGTTTCTGGCTTAATCGGCTTCATCATCCAGCTTTTCAGATCCCCTTTTATATCCTCGCAAATCGAATGAACTTCTTCTTTTGCCATGTTCCGATCAGATGTTAAAGTACCGAAGTAATACGGGTATACTTCCAGTTTCATTTTTCTGTTGAAAGTCTCGTCATTCAGTTCTGATTTCATCCGGGAAACCTTTTTCTGGTATTCCAAAAACTGCCGGTCTGCGGTGCGCTGATAATCTTTTACCACCTTTAAAATTTCTTCAAACTTTGTTCTGTTCATGCTTTATACCTCCGCTTAATCATTCAGATAATGTTTTAAAATTGGGCTTACAGGGATTTCCTGTTTCGGTGCTGCTGGCGGCTTCGCCTGTCCGCTGTAAAGTTTTAAAATCTCGCCCCTGTCCGCCTGGTTCCGATGTTTTGATTTTGCCAGCTCCACGGCAATCTTGCCTTGTGGTGTCTGCCGTGCGTCCATCATTTCCTTATAATTCCTGCATTGTTCACGTTCATAATCTGATAACATTTCAAGACTCCTTTCTAATATTCATATTTAAAATTTTCTGCTCCTGCTCCATCCAATAGGCCGTATCTTCCGCTTCCTGTATATCATCCAGCATACGCAGCATATACTTTGTATGCCGGTCATATCGGCTCATATCATCATCCGCCTTTAAAGCTGGCGGACTGAATCGCTCCGGGTGGTCTTGATACTGTTTTTGCTTTTCGGCGTAATATGCCCGCAGCCGATCCGCTTCTTCTGCCGTGATTCTGTTTCCCGTCCAGTCCCAGATTTTAAAGGCTGTAAAGTCCCACCCTTGCAGAAAACAGGTAAAAAGCCGCTCCCGGTCTGCTTCCGGCGTGTAGTCCGTGGCTTCCAGGCGTTCCCGGATTGCCTGTATTTCCTCGTCTGGTAGTTCGCCCCGGCGTTCCCTGGCTTCTTCCAGTGCTTCTTTTACCCTGGCTTCGGTCTCTGCGGAACATGCCCGAAACGGATAAAACCGTGAAAGTGGCGTCTGATCCGGCGGCTGCTGCAGAGAATACAGGACACGGAAGGGCAACCCGAAAAAGGAAACGTCCTTTATACACTGATTCCGGCGTTCCAGCGCATGACGCCTTAATATATCCTGTATCTGTTTTCTGTGAATGGCTCTTTCTGCCTTTGCCATCTGTTCCGGTGTCATGCTCATAACTCGCCGCCCCCTTCTGCGGGGATATACTCTCCGCTTTCTTCATCCCAAACAAGGCCGCTTTCATCCAGCTTATTTTCCAGCGTTGCTTGTTTCTCCGCTTCGGCTGAACTCTGCGCCGTCAGCTTAAATTCAGAAGTGTTCACATATCCAAAATTATTTGTCCAATTCACAAGTTCAAGCGTTGGACTGATTTTATAAAGTGAACCTAACTGCTTCCTGCCGGACATAATCAAGGTTTTATAGTAATCAATCAGTTCTCCCCACTCCGGCGGACGTGTCTTTTCATACGTCAGCATGGTTCGGCGGGAAACTCCGCAAAAACAACATAATCCTTCATAATCTGGCAGTAGTTTCTGCTGTTTTTCGTCCTTAACTGAATTAACACTATTCAGATGTTCTATATATCCGGCGCAGGCTTCCGCTAATTTCTGCAGCCCTTCCTTTGTGCATGGGTATGTACAAGGACGGCCATTATTCTTTTTGATACGTTCAACGCCTGTTTCAAGTATTTCTGTTAAATCGTCCAGTTCTGCAGGCGGGGAAAAGTCCTTCCCGGCTGGCCGATACCCTTCATAATCGAATATCCGGCTGCCCACTTCATCACGTTTTGCCAAAAAATCACTTCCTTTCTGCCCCCTTTTTTATGTGTGAAATATTATTCGTTAGGCTTATCATTCTGCCCCTTCCATACGTCTAAAGCATTGTATAACCGCCCTGCTTCGTCCGCTGATAACGTCAACCCCTTCAAAGGTCGCTGTCCTTCTGCTGTAATCCTCCAAAGCCTAAGATCAAGTGAAGGTTTCGCCCCTTTCCAGCTAACAATATTCAACTGTTTCTGGTACTCTGCGCCCTCGTCCTCGGTCAGAGTGGCTATATGCTGCTTAATTTCAAATTCAAATTCTGTTCTTCCCATGTGTTTAGTTCCTTTCTGATAGTAGTTTTGTGGTGGTTTTGTACCCGAAAATGACCGCTCACGGTCTGTACCCCTGTATTTTCCTTGTATCTCTGCCCGAAAGCAGCTAAAGGCGGTAAAGAGAAAGCCCCAGAAGCCCTACAGGGAATGGTAAACTATATATATCTGTGGTCATATAGCCACATAGAAACGTCATTATTTTGCTAAAGTACTGTAGTCATACAGCCACATATAAATCACTGTTTTTCTGTTCTATGTAGTCGTACAGCTACATATAAAGCTGTTTTATGTGGTTGTACAGCTACACGGGATTTAAACTTTTTCCTTATCTTCTGGCTTCCATGTCTGCCAGTCTGCGGAGAACTTATATATACTTTTGGAACGGTTCCCTTTTCCACTGGATAGCCTTTCAATAAATCCGTGTTCAATCAATGCTGCCATGTCCTTGTAAAAATTGCTGTGCATACTTTCCTTGTATAATCCATATCTTTTTACAGCTCCCCAATTAAGATAAAATACATCTGCGCCCTTGAATTTTTCTATGTCTGGAAAGTCTTTTTCCGGCTTTTTGTGGCCGTAATATTGGGATTTCGACACAACATACAGCATTTTTTGCCTGTCCGATAAGTCCCGGAAAGCATTTGATAGCAATAAACTTTCATAGATGTTTGCCGATGTATCAGCCCGGAGTTTTCCGTTTTCATCAATGAATTTTTCGCCCCGGCTCTCAAACTTTTTCGGTACATATTTCTTTCGGCTCCGGCTCACTTCCCTCCCTCCTAACTGTGGCGGTCTTGCTCTTGTTCTTATTCTGTGGCGGCGGTGGGCTTCCGTATGGCCTGCCCGTTATTTGCTCAACAAACGCCCTCCAATGCGGCATATCATTATCTCTGCTCACTACATACCCCTTTCTCCTGCGTATAAGGCAAATCGCTCCAGCCCCTGCGCCCGTCTGGACTTGTTACCCGGCACATCATTTTATGGATGCTTTCATGGCAGCGTGGACATAAACTTACCAGATCAACATACGGATCTTCAGTTTTGATGTGGAAATATGTCAAATGATGGCACTCTAAATTTTCAGTTTTCTTGCCGCATAGCTGGCACGTTCCCTGGTCGATTTCCCTGCGCTTATCCGCCTTGGATTTCCATTCTGGCGTCTGCAGGTACTGAAGATATTGTTCTTTAGTAATGTAGGTACGGCTTTTGTTCCCGTTATGATAATATCCCATGCGTGTCTACCTCCAACTGTTAAGGTTTAGCGGCCGTCATTCTGCTGGCGGTCGGTCTGGTGGTTACTGCATTTCGCTTTCGATCTTTTTTATGGCTTCCAGAACTTCCTCCCGCTTATCCGGTGGCAATTCTGATCTAAGCCATTTACAAAACGTGTATTCCGATACTCCCAGTTGTTCGGCAACTTCATAATGTCGGATTCTCTTTTTTCGTAAAATTTCCCGGATTTCTGCATTAGCCACTTTTCAGCCCTCCTTTCAACAACTATGCTTGTTTTTCTGTTCTATCTGTATTATAATTGACATTAAAGGAAAAATCCTTCCCTATTTTTTTCTTTTTAATCTTTTTTCTATCTTTATAAGGAAGTATTTTTCTTTAAGTCTTTAAGTCTTTTATAAAGGAAAGGTAAAGTATATGTCGAAAAAAATTGATATTGATAGAATTGAAAATAAAGCGCTTTGGAAACTTATGAATGATAAAGGCTTATTTACTGCCTTAGACTTGGCAAAAGAAATTTATGATATGTTTAACTGGTACGGTTCCGGCGATAAAAATGCCCCCTCGACTTCGGAAGATTATATCCGATATAGTAAAAATCTTGATAATTTACGAAAGAAGATACTGAACAATTTATACGATACTTCCAGCATGGACTACAAAAGTATTTCCGCTTATTGCAAATACTTTAAATGTTCCGCTGACTATCTTCTGGGCTATATCCCGCTTCCCACGCACGAAAACACGGATATAGAATCCTATACCGGACTTTCCAATGAATCTATTGAATGTTTACACACGCTTCACTTTCCTTATCAATACGGTGTAAGAGATTCCCAGCAGGAAGGAAGGTATGATATTGTTGCTTTAAATATCATTTTAGAAGATTGCTATAAAAAACTGAAGGATAATGCCAACTTCGCTACATTTTCAAATGTTACAGCTTCTATTCTTCACGATATAGGAATTTACTTAGATTCTGATTCGGCAAAAATGGGAACAAATACGCCCATGATAACAATATCTGGAAGCACAAATTTATTTACGCCTGGTGAAATGGTTAGGAATATAGCGCAAAACAGGATTATAAATCATCTGGAAGAAATGAGACAGTATAGCCTTAATGTAAGGCTGGAAATGGATAATAATAAAACTCGATTTTCGGAAATCTGGCAAGAACACGCCAAAGAAATTATTGAAAAAGAAAATACAGACAAAAAATAACCCTTCGCCGTCTGCTCTGGCTGTCCTCTGCAGGCGGCTTTTCTTTATTCCTTTATCTACGCTTTGTATTTTCGCCGTATTTCGGCTTTATCCGTTTACCCTATCAAATATACATTAACATCCTTAAAATGGATTTTAGGCGGCTCTGGCGTGTTGTGGAATAAGGTTTTATAAATCCTGCGGCTGTTCTGTCCTGTCTCTCCCAGCGTGTCCACTTGTGGGTATGACCCCGCCACCCGTAAGAAGGTACAAGGGATTTCCCTTGCAAGCTGCCGCCGTGGGGACACAAAGGCTATGCTTGCTTATCACTACTTTGCAAGCAGGGCAAACCTGGACAGGTTTACTATTCCCAGCAAATCGGGAAAATCCAGATTCCCTATTTTGTCCCGCCTGCAGCTTCCCGGATCAGCACGAAAACACTATGCCCGGCGGCGTGGTGTATAAGTGCGCCCTTGCTTTTTTCAGCCCCCGGCAGGGCGCAAGGGAACTTCTGATAGACCCCGGCTGTCAAAAGTGCTTTTGCGTTACTTTTGCCTTACTTTTGCCAAAAGTAACAAAACTTATTGCCGTTTCCGGCGTTCATCCGCTCCGGCCAGATAGCAAAATAGACAAAAAGAAAAGGAAGCAGCTTTTCACTACTTCCCTTCGCCGTCCGTTTTTCGGACATCGAAAAATTATTTGTGATTCTGAACTAAATTCATGTGATACCACATATTCATGTGAAAGTCTATCGCTGTGACAGAACGCCCCTGCTTTACATACGAATATTCAATGCGGTATGATGTTACTCTTTCTATTTCTGATTTTGCCACATCCAAAACTTTCTGCTTAAAATTATTAAATCTTTCAAGTTTATTCATGCAATCACAGCATTCCCGGATTTCCTGCACTGGAATAATAATATGAACTCCTTCTTTTGGCAAAAGTTTGCTCATAACTTTTGACTGCAGCATTTCAAAAATTCTGATAGCATATACTGATTTCATAGCTAAGACATCTTCCAGTACAATTTGTGTATAATGTTTCTGCAGCTGTAAAAGAAACGGTTTTAACAGATCATTCAACTTAATCGCTATGCCCACATCTGCGTTATATTCACAAAAAGATACCCACGGTATTTTTACCCATCTTAGAAGTTTCCCTTTTTCATCCTTCTCACGCACATATACAGGATTTTTGATAATATCATCGGTTATATCATCGGCAAACTTATACACATTGCTTTCATCAATCCCCAGAAGATTAGCAAAGTCCTTTACAGTTACTATATACGGCTTTATCTCCTTATCTTCTGGCTTTATCTGCATTATGGCCGCTCTTATCAGTTTTGCGCTATTTAATTTTAACGCTTGTCTCCCGTCAATCAGTTCATTTGCCTGGACAAGATACTTACTTGAATCTGTGCAAAAATCAAAACATAACTGACCGTCTATTTGTTTTGTTTTTCCACCTCTTGCCATGGTTACATCCTCCCGTTGATTAAGATAGTGATATTATATCATAATACTACTTTTTTTTCAACAGGTAGCATTAAACACCTTCTTGTAAAAAGGTAGTTTATGCGTATATATTCGCAAATTTCAAAACTGTAAAAAGGTAGTATTTAGACTGTAAAAAGGTAGCATTTAACTGTAAAAAGGTAGCATTTAATTTTTTGTGGATAAGTCTGGAAACCCTTGATTTTACTGGGCTTTTGGGGCTTTTTTGGTTCACTTCATTTCGCCCTAAGTATTAAGTATTAAAAGTATTCTTATTATTTATATATCTATAAGCTATTTCAAAACTGTAAAAAGGTAGCATTTAAGGTGTACCACTATCTTTTTTGGTACACTTTAAACCGTACCCAAAGGTACGCCCTAAAATCTTAAAAATCGTATAAAAAAAGGACTGTCAAGCCCTGCTCCATCTGGCAAGGGTGGAAAACTCCGCCCCATGTCTTTTCAGTCCTCATAGTGTCCTCTGCAGCTGATAATGACAATGTTCTGTAGCTCGTCAATCTCATATACAAGCCTGTTCTGTTCATCGATCCGGCGGCTATATCCCGGCCTGTGTTTCAATGGCTCCGGCTTGCCTATGCCCTGCATGGCTCCATTCCGCTGTATATCTGCCAGTAAAGCATTTATCTTTTTCAGCGTTCTTTTGTCCTGCCCTTGCCAGTACAGATAGTCTGAAAAGCCCTGTCCTGTGAAAGTAAAATCATTCATCCTTCATGCGCTCCATAAAATCTTTAATCTTTTGTGTAGGCTTCCAATCGTCTGATTCCATGTCCCGCAGTTCGTCCAGGGAAAAAGAAATGGTCTGATTCTTTGATAACTGTTCATAGCTTCGATCAAGGTTCGCCATGTACTCGGCGTTCTGTCTTGACTTCATAAGTTCGTTATAATCTTTTTCAGATACCATTACAACATTTTCATTTTTTGGTCTGGCAATTACAACCGGTTCGCCCTTGAAAGCAAAGTCCATATATTTCTTTAAGTTGGTTCTTAAATCAAGTGGTTTTGTTGCGATCATGTTCTTCACTTCCTTTCATGTACGTTAATATGTACGTTTTTGTGTACATTTATTATATGCTGTTATTATTGGAATGTCAAGGTTCTTTTATTATGTCCTGTGGGCTTCTGTGCGCCTTATACAGCCGTTTTTCGTGCTTTTCCATATATTTCTATGACTAATAAGAAAAGTGGCTTAAAAAGGCAAATACGGCGTTAGGATATTGTTTTCCTGCTGCCGTACATGGAATATATCCCCTGCATATTGTATGTACGGTATATATAATACATATAATATATATAAAATATACGGGATATACGATACATATTATATATACCATATACCCCGTTATAATCACATATTTTTCAGTTTTTCGTATATCTCGGCGTTCTTTTCCATGTCCTCAGCAATCAAATCTTGAATATAGTTCGTGACGTTTGTTTGCCGGAAGCCTGCCATAGTTTTTACATAGTCCGTATATTGCCCCAGATTGAACTTGATATAGTTTTTCTCTGGCTTCTGTGGCTGTTCCTGCGCCGTTTCCTGCGGTTCTTCCGGCTCTGCCTTACTTTCTATTGTCTCTGGCTGTTTCGTGGCTTCTGCGGGCTTCTGCGGCTCTGCCTGCGGTGTCTCTGCCGCCGATCCGCTCCCAGCTTCCGGCTCCTGCAGAAGTTCCGGGTATTCTTCCCTTATGCGCTTTAATGCCCTGCTGACTCCGGCCTTATCCTTCCCGATAGACTCCGCTATATCGTTCTGTACGGTCATACCGCTATTATATTTCTCTAAAACCGCCTTTTCTGTATCATTAAGCGGTTTTCTGGTGTCCTCCTGCCGATCTGCTTCGGCTTCTGCCCCAGTGAAGAATTTTGTCATTTCCCCGGCTGCTTTTTCAAGATATGATTTTTTACTTGCCATATTATCCCATCCTTTCCAGTAATTCATCAATGAAATTATTATAGTCCTGTGTCACGTTAGCTTTTGGTGCGTCTGTAAAGAGGTCGCTTTGTAATAGCTGCGTCTCTCGGACGGCTACGCCCTCCCGGATATATGTTTTGAATACTTCCGTACTTAATCTTTCCGCAGCCTGTCCTATATTGGTCTTTAAGGTCTTGCTGATAATCTGGCGGTCATTATACCGCGTCAGAAGGATTCCGGCGATTTTCAGCCCCTTATTGCAGTACCGGCGTACATTCTGGATAAGAGCGTTCAACTGTGTAAGCCCCTGCAGAGCATATATATCCGCCGTCATAGGTACAATCACATAATCTGCTGCTGTCAGCGCATTCACGGTTAAAATCCCTAACGTGGGCGGCGTGTCGATAATACAGAAGTCATATTCCCCGGAAACTGTCTCTAACGCCTCTGAAAGCATATATTCCCTTCCCGTCTGCGTGAAATCCATATCCGCCCCGGCCAGCGTCAGCCCTCCCGGTAAAAGGTCGAAGCCCAGCTTCAGCGGGATAATGGTTTCCCGTACCTCTGCATTTCCTTTGAATACATCAAAAAGCGTCTTTTCTGTATTCAGCATATCTACACCACACGAAAAGGACAAATTACA
>ERZ1643249.4785-NODE-4785-length-11131-cov-4.025912_pt1 | contig 11131 bp, 10 predicted proteins | sample MGYA00579263_ERZ1643249 | MGnify/ENA primary metagenome ERZ1643249 (study PRJEB29033, sample SAMEA4952264) | chicken gut metagenome | biome: Broiler Chicken; feature: Gastrointestinal Tract; material: Caecum | place: Ireland | collected 2018 | study: Broiler...
TCCTCCCCGTATCGCAGCAGCGAGGATATGCCCTTCGTCGCCGCGTTTTATCCCGCAGTCCTCGTAATCGTCGCTTATCACCCGCACTCTGTCCAAATACTTCATCCTGTCCTCACGAATCGTAATCGTACGGTATCTTGTTGAATCTGTTGCCGAGCAGATCGACTATATATCCGTTCTCGACCTTACACGGCCACGCGGGATCGTGCCCCGGCAGGTCTTCCAGCAGAGTTTCGTCCGAAGCGTGATAGTCGGTAACCAACTCCAGATCTTTTATCCTGACCGACGCGTCGGCATTGTCCTCGCCCGTGAGCGGATCTTCCCGATAAAAAAGAAACGTTCCTCCCCGTATCGCAGCAGCGAGGATATGCCCTTCGTCGCCGCGTTTTATCCCGTAGCCCTCGTAATCGTCGCTTATCACCCGCACTCTGTCCAAATACTTCATATCATTTCTCCCATCGTGCAAAAGGCGTATTGTTTTTCAGTTCTCCGTTCGGATATACGGTCCACCCCGTATAAAAGCTATATGTTCGCCCTGCCTTTTCGCGCTTTCCCTTGCATTTGATTAATAAATTCATTCTCTGTCCGTTTTTGTCTAGTTTTCCCAATACATAATCACCTTTTTCGTACTTTGCGATCGCATATTCCGCAATAGTCCGATATAATTCGTCGGCATCCTCCGGCAGATATCCCATCGAACGAATAAGTTTTGCCTTGGACGGATTTACGAACATGTACCCCGTTATCTTTTTCATGGGGAAATCCAACGTCACCGCGATGTTTCCGGCAATCTCATATCTGCATCTGCAATTCGGATGCCTGTATTCCGGCTTATTTATTATCTTGTACGCCGTTTTGTTCAATGCAACGCAAATTTCACATGCGTTTGTAGTTTCATCTCTCGTTGCAAGCCCTCCGCATGATCTTATCGTCATGTAGCTGCAACCTATCCGCCTTACCCATAACCGTCCGTACCTGGTCAACTTTTCTAAAAAAGCCGATTTTGAATCTTCGTTAAAACACACTTTCTCACCCAGCCGCTTCAAGACGATTATATCACGACTTACTCAGTTGTCAATGCATGAGTGTCAACTATCTCGGAAAAGACACATCGCGCGCAGACGGCTCCCGAGAAGCGGGAGCCGCCGCCTTTTCGCGTTATTCGGTTTGAGCGAGTTCCTCGAAGATATCCCCGTATCCGGCTATCAATGCGGACAGTTCTTTTTCGTCTGTCAAACCTTTACCCATGGATATCTTAAGATACTTGCCGTTGAACGCGTCGAATACTATCTTCGGCACGTAGAACGTCATGGAAAATTCCTCATACGTAAACATTCCGTATTTTTGTATATCCTCCTGCATTTTTTCGGGATCGACCGTCATGGTCTCGGGATCCACGTCGAAAATATTTATCAGCCCTTCGGTCGCTCCGGGCATGGAGAGCATACCGTTCACATAATAACACAGATGTCCGTAAGTAACGGGGCTCCATGCCCCTGTATATTCGTAACGGACCGATACCCCCTCGAGCGTTGTTTCCGACACGGTCATACCGCCGTCACCTCCGACAGTATGTCTTGCAAAACGGTGCCCGATATACTTTGCGGCGTCCTCGCGCAGGAATACGTATCGATTCAGATCGACGTCCCAAAAGCCGTGTTCGTCTATGACGTCGACGTTTGTCCCGTCGGAAAATTCCAACGTGATAATGCGGTATACGGCGTCCGCCTCGCTGTCTATAAACAATATCGGCGCGGCGGAGAACTTCCCTGCAAACATATCCCATACAAGCAGCAACTCATTTCCCGTAAGCTGTTCCACGGGCACCTGCGAACCGTCAGCCAGCGTGATAAGCGTACCCGTAGCCACACACGAGGACGGCTTTACGCCGTCTGTTCCGTCGATACCTGCGGCCCCTGACGCGCCCTTGTTTGCCGCATTGGAAGATATGACGGGATCCCCGGGATCGCCTCCCTCGCCGCCTGCTCCGCCGAGGCCGCCTTTTCCGACGTTTCCGTCCGACGTCAGGGCGCTTCCTCCTATACCGCCGTTACCGCCGTTGCCGCCTTTTCTACCGTCTTCGACCTTGTAGAAAACAGATCCGTTTCTGCCTTGCGCTCCTTTGCCTCCGGCTCCTCCGTTACCACCGTCGCCGCCGGAATATCCGTTACCGCCGTTACCTCCCCTGCCGCCGTTCGAGGCGTCTCTATACACATACAGAGAATTGATAAGGTCTGAAAGATAAGTAAAGCCGCAGCCGTCGCCGCCCCTTCCGCCGTTGCCGCCCTTTCCGCCGCTAGCGGGTTCGCCCGGCACATTGCCCGAACCGTTGACACCCGAACCTCCGCCGTTGCCGCCATTGCCGCCGTTGCTCGAAGGTCTGACCGTATAATCCGCCCCGTAAGATATGGCATAAGCGGGATTTCCGTTACCTCCGTTGCCGCCATTGCCTCCGTTGCCTGCTCGGCCCGCATAGCCGTCCTGCGCGGTGATACCTGCTATGGAAAAGGAGATGCTACAGCCTTTCCCTGCGCCTCCGCCGTTACCGCCGCTTCCGCCTTTTCCGCCGTTGCCGCCGTCAAGGTTGCTGCCGCCTATATTGATTTCCGTACTTCCGGCGCCGCCGTTGCCCCCGTCACCTCCGTTCCCGCCGTTGCCTCCGTTGCCGCCTTTAAGCGTCACGGTCACTATACCGTCCGACTTGATCTGCGTACAGTTCAATGCCGAGGTTCCTTTGGAACCGTTAGTTCCGGCCGTACCGTCGTTACCTGTCTGCGCAGCACCGACGGCCCCGCCTTTTTTACCCGCCAAACCGTTGTCGCCGTCGCCTCCGGAAACTTCCAGGCTTCCGTCGCCGTAAAAACGCACTCCTTCCGTTACGATAAGAGCTTCGGTGGCATATCCGGTAATTTGATTCGACGTTCCCCGCACGTGTATTTCCGTCATTGATCTGTCGGAATCAACGATATATCCGGTCCCTTTCACATTGGATTTCAGTATCAGATTCTCGAAATAAAGTACGATCTTGTCATTCTGATCGGCCTCGTCGGAAGCGATATTTATTTGTACTCCCGTCCTTGCCGAGCCTCCGGACAATCTGAACGCCAACAAGTCCACACTTCCCGCCGCGTTTATTGTGGAATTACTGTCCAATCGCGTTATGACTACGACGCGGGTCGTCAGATTTATACTGCCCCCTGTCGCCGACAGCTTTGTCACCGTATATTGCAGGTCGGGCAATTCGTCTTCGAAGGTATTTCCTTCATAATTCAAAGTCGCAACACCGGAGACGATCGTATTGTCCAACAGCTCCAGCTCTATCAGATCCGCGAAAGATTCTTCATAGACGACGGACTGCCACTCGGAATCCTTGCTGTAACTCAAAGTATAACTATCGAGCACGTCCTCTTCCACCACCGCGCCGTACGCGTCCGTGATCTGCACGGAGTAATCGCATCCCGAAAGCGTTGCGTTGGCATAATACGGCTTTTTCAACGTCAAGGTCAGCGTGATGTCATCGGAGTAATCGTCGGTAAATATCACCACCAGCTGTTTGCCGTCCTGGGCGCTATCGAGATCCGCAGTCAAAGTCGTGCCGTCGATCGCCGCAATGTCCCCGGGATTGGCCGAATCGCTGATCCTAATTTGCGAAGTCTTGACGGTAGCGTCGCCGTTGTAAGTGACGGTAAATCCTTTTTCGACGCCCATTATACAGAATACGTTGTCCGCCGCACTGCCGTTTTGATACACGATCTCGCCTCCGTAAGAGATCGTCTGCAATTTTGCCGGTACCAGAATACGGATCGCATAGCTGACGACTGCCATATCGTAACTATCCACATTGATACGATACGTATGATTTGCGGTCAGCCCCATTTTCACCGCATACCTGTGCGTCATAGCGTCGTCGTCTTGACCATACCACTGCACGGAGGTCGCGGATATTTCGGTTTCGCCGTCGTAGACCGAGATCTCGTAAGGATTTTCCGCGCTGCTTGCAAACTGCAGATGAAATTCGGCGGTTTTTGACGGAGTAAACTCGAAGACTCTCAACGTCTGAGCTCCGGCGTCCACGGAAGTCGATTGCCCGTCTTCATGCAATACTGTTATAAGATCGGACTCCGAATTCATCGCGGTGATCCTGAACGTCGTCTGCGCCGCGCCGACGACGGAAACGTCGAAGAAATACGTCCCCGCGTCCAGTTCGACGGCATATTCGGACTGAGCGTTTACCCCTGACGCGACGATCTCGTTGTTTTCGTCGTATATATCTATAAGGGCTTCAGCGCCCGTTACGCACTTGGTTTTTATAAGATACGTATCAGAGCTTTCCGCTTCGAACCTGTAATAATCCGCTTTTATGTTCTGATTTGCGAACATCGTCAGCTCCGGGGAATCGTATTCTATGTCAATCTCGTAACTGTCCCCGGGACTGCCGACCGCTTTGAGATAATACGTTTCTCCTTTTTCCAGATCGGAATCGAAAGCGATCAACTTATCCGTGTACCAAGAATAATTATCCGTTCCCGTAACGGTATAACTCCCGCTCCTCGGAGCCGCATACTCAATCATCACAAAGCCTTCTTGGTCGAATACCCCCGACGATCCGCCGACCGAAACGGTCACGTCCAAGGATATATCCGCCTCCGAACCTTCCGTTCCGACGTAATATCTTTTCCCTTGCTCCAACAGTATCGGAAGTTGCATCTCATTCATATTCTCGTCGAATATTGCGATGCCGATATCCCCCGCGTCGATATCTACCCTTACCCGTGTGTACGGGCTTGAGATCTCATACAGTCTCGGAACGGAACTCTGAGACAGAGTATTGCCGCCGAAATACAGTTTTGCGGGGGCGGGAACTATTTTGCAATGCATTTCCGTCTCTCCGCTCGGGATGAGCACGACGTAAGCGCTCCGGCCGCCGCCTGCCGCTCCGCTTACAGATATCTGTTGACCGATATCCTCCGCGACCTTTACGACGTCGTCATCGTATACTTGCGCGACTATGCTGTTATCGGCTGATATTTCGGCGCAAAATGCAGACAAATACGGCAATTCTACTTCGTATACGGAATAAAAGCGTCCCCGAACCTGCGTATCTTCGTTTATCGCGGCGACGGAAGGCTCGTCTACGGTGATATGCAGATCCCGACTTTGCTCCGAATCATTGTATATTTCTATATAATAGCTGCCTGTTTCGTCGGCGATAAGGCCTCCGCTCGGTCGATCGTCCGTAATGCGCTGAAATTCGTAAACATCGAGGAATTCGTACATGACCGATACTCCGACGGAATCCCCGCCCGAAACGCTCCACGAGTACATAGACGGAGTATCCGCGCATATTTCAACAAACTCCGACTCGCCCGGAGCAACCGTTATCGTGTACTGTTCCCCCTTATCCATCACGTGCGGCGTAAATTTCGCCGTTATCTCATATATGCTTCTCCCGCTTCGAGCCTTACTTCAAGCCGAGCGTTTTTGCCGTTCTGAGTCATCTCTCCTTTACTGTAGTCCTCGAATATATTTGACGCATCGCCTCTCGTTTCGAATGTATATACTCCGTTCACGGGCGCAGAGAAACGCAATTGATTTCCTTTTCCCTCAACAGCATACAACTCGGAATCCGAATTCAGTTGCAGATCTGTTATCTCTTGCTCAAATATATTTTGCTTGATATCGTTCGATTCCACGTCAGAGGCGATCTCATATACGTCAGAGTCGTCGATCCCGAGACTCTCCTCCACTATATCGAACATCACCGTACCTGCATACCCCGTGTTCCAGATATCCGAAGCGGTGGCAACCGAATAATAAGCGGTGGATTCGACATAGCAATCGCCTTCGATACCGAACAGAAGCGCGTCCTGATCGTTGGGCGTAGCTATCGTCGTCACGTAATTTTTCAGCAAAGCCCCGTATTTTTCGATTTGGTCGGTAGAACGTATATCTGTGATGCTGAGAGAGTAATCGTTTTCATTGGTCAATACTTCACGGAAATCGCGTTTCAAACTTTCATGCCACGACAATGCGCTCATAGAGAGATCCAATATATCCATAGCCGTGCCGATATAGTCGCCCGTGCCGGGCATATAACCTATCGCGGTCATAAAAATATCGGCAATAAAATCCGTCTTGCCGGATTGCAGCGACACCCCTTTGAATTTATAACTGTTTCCTATGAAATATCCCCCTTTGTCGTTTTCGGCAAAATATCCTTCTTCGCCGAAGTTTCTGTGGTTTTCATTAAACAACGAGCCTCCGAAAGCAACGTCTTTTATATAGACGTTGTGAACCTTAGAATATTTGTAATAATACTGACGTTCTATTATTCTTTGAGTGCTCGGATCGATCGTCGTATCTTCTACATATCTCAGCGACGCAGCACCTGTCTGTTCATCATATGTATATCTTTCATAAAATAATGGCGAGATTCGCTGTTTGATATGCCCGGATATTTTGTTTACTTCGATTTCATTAAGAAACAAATATACGAAATATTCGTCGTCTGTTTGCACATAATCGACATAAAAGCCGTATCTATTCCCGATGTACAGAAAATCTTGAGGTCGCAAATCGAATACCTGCTTCGGGATGATTTCAAAGATCCACTCGTCGGTTATCCCGGGGTGTGCGTGATAATTCCCTATTTCGAATCTCTCGTCGATATACGCTTCGTATTGGGTTATATCATTTCCGCTTCCGTCCTGGAGTTTGATATCAGCCGTATATTCGTCACATAATTCGTATACGGGACCCGTTGACTCTTCTTCCGCATTGACAATGCTGAACGGTATCTTAAACATCATCAAAGATATTATCGTCATCATCAAAACAACGCTTGATATACTTATGTATCTGAAACCGACTCTTCCTCTTTCCATTTTTTCTCTCCTCTCCTTTCGTATTTCTGCTCAAACAAGTATAAAAATCATTTGAAACGTCGTGTTGTGATATTTCCTCTCAAACTCCCTTGGGTTCTCGGGATTTCTCGGTCTGCAGTCGAAATATATGCCTAAATCATATTTACCTTTTGCCTCAGGCCAATGACGCTTATCCGAAACATTCGTATTATCACTGTAGTCATGCATACGCTCCAACTGAAGGCTGCAACTCCCCTCAACGGTATTTTCCGGAATATCGTCGTCCGTCAATATCTCGCCCGTCTCGGCATCCCTTACCCTGTACTCCAACGGCGTACCCGCGGGAGGCATTGCTATCTCTTCAAGCCATTGCACCGCCTCTCCCGTATACGGATTGACGAGTTCTATCGTCACGTTGCGTGCCTCAGGCTCGGGATCCGTACACCCTGCCGCGAATACGCTCGTCACCGACACGACCATCACGATCAATACCGCTGCTGCCAAAATTTTCCGCTTCATTCTTCTCCTCCTTTATCTGTTATCTCAGATCTATATTACAAACGATGCAGTTATGCGCACGTCCGTTCTCCCCTGCTAAGCGTTATGCTATTTCCGCTTCCGTCATGAAGTTCTCGATTTGCCGTATACTCTTCACATATCTCGAATATATCCTCATTTTGATTCTCTTCGGCGTATATTACATTATTGTTCATCATCGTGACGATTACCGCAACAAAAAACAATATCGCGATGATCACGGTTATATTCTGCTTTCCCGTTCTTTCGTATTTCATGTTTTCTTCCCCCTCTTTTTCAAACTATTACAAAGAGTATGTCTTGCGACGTAATATGATATTTCCTCTCAAACTCTCTCGGGTTCTCGGGATTTCTCGGTCTGCAGTCAAAATATATCAGTAAACTATATTTACCCCTTTCCTGAGGCCAATGGCTCTTATCCGAAACATTCGTATTATCACTATAGTCATGTATACGCTCCAACTGAAGGCTGCAACTTCCCTCAACGGTATTTTCTGGAATGTCGTCGTCTGTCAATATCTCGCCCGTCTCAGCGTCCCTTACCCTGTACTCCAACGGCGTACCCGCGGGAGGCATTGAAATTTCTTCCATATCATACGGCTTTATTGCCTCCCCCGTATACGGATTGACGAGTTCTATCGTCACGTCGCGTGCCTCAGGTTCGGGATCCGTACACCCTGCCGCGAATACGCTCGTCACCGACACGACCATCACGATCAATACCGCTGCTGCCAAAATTTTCCGTTTCATTTACCCCTCCCATAATAAACTGTGAATCGATTTGATTTTTGTCCACGCCAACCGACCGATACGCAGGCGCGGATCGGTAAAATCTCTGTCAACAGAAACGCAGTACGACTTCTTATTCATTAAGCCCTCCTCCCCGTCAATATATGACGATACGGCTTTTGTCTTTTGCGCAACGATTTATTTGTTTATATTTGGGTTTCCCCTTCTTCCTGAAAGCACGGTCTTGCAACCTCTGTAAACATTTTAACACTGCAAGATGAAAAATGCAATACCCCTTCTTTGCGCATTACCATATCGTCCATAAATATAAACGTAAGATATTCCGTTTTCCTCTGTCATATCGGTACAACTACGAAAAAACTTTTCAAAAAAATTATCGAAAATCCATATTCTCCGAGAATCGAACTTCTTACGAATCAAAAAACCGCCGGATATGCCCGGCGCCTTCAGTAGGGGCTTTGCCCGCTCGGGCAAAAACCGCCGCGTCCGAGTTTGCACCTCTCTCGAAACTTGTTCCGCGGCGGCGAACCTATGATACCTTGTATGAGGTCCTCCGTCCTGCCGAAAACGAAACAAGCACCCGTAAAGGGGTGCTTGTTTGGCGCCTTCAGTAGGGGCTTTGCCCGCTCGGGCAAAAACCGCCGCGTCCGAGTTTGCACCCCTCTCGAAACTTGTTCCGCGGCGGCGAACCTATGATACCTTGTATGAGGTTCTCCGTCCTACTGAAAACGAAACAAGCACCCGAATGGGGTGCTTGTTTGGCGCCTTCAGTAGGACTCGAACCTACGACCCTGCGGTTAACAGCCGCATGCTCTACCGACTGAGCTATAAAGGCATCTATCCGTTAAGCGAGAATAATGATAATACAAAAGCGCGGCTTTGTCAAGAGTTTTGCGCGATTTTGCTCAATTTACTTTTCTTCTCCGCCGTCGCCCGTACTGTCGCGGTATTTCAGCTCCTTCGCTTTGACCGCAAAGACGACCACGCACAGCGCTATCGCCGCCATCATGATCATGCCGAACAGGTTGATGACGCCGACTTTGGCGATCACCGTGCCCGCGTCGGTCAGACCCGTCATATGACAGAGCGCCATCGCAAAACTGCAAACGTTCTCGATCAGGAGCATACGGCAGCACAGATCGCGTCTGAGACCGATATATTCGAGCTCGATCCGTTCCGAAAAAGATTTGTGATCCGCGCAGGCGGGATGCAGTATGACCGCGCACAGAACAGCCGTGAACACGATGCTCTCCCCGTATACCCACGGCCACTTGTCGCCTATATCCGCAAGAGCGTTCATTATTACGGTGACGACCGTCCAGACGACAAAGACCGCCGCCGAGGCGATGCACAGACCTTTCTGATATTTTGTCAGAGCGTATTTCATCTTTCGGAACTCTCCCGTCTTTTCTGCGCGATATGGGCGTAGTATATCTTCTCCGCCGCAAAAAACAACACCGCGCCCGCCGCGGCGCAAATACACGCTGCCGCTACTATGGACGCATTGGGCACGTTCGCCGCCCACAGAGCCGCGGGAAGCGCGACGAACAGCACCGCCGCCGCCGAAACGGAAGCGATCCCCGCCGCTTTGCGGAATCTGCGCACGGGCGCGACGTCCGTCTTGTCGGAATCGGGACAGGCGCGAAGAACGTCCATCGTGGGCAGATCGTTGATCCTCGCAAGCAGATGTATCCCCGCTCCCGCGTATATCACGAAAGCCGCCGCATTGATTATGATCCATATCACCGCGCTCATATCGGATATTTTATCATATTCCGAGCAAAAGGTAAACAGTTTTTTGCAAAAGCGGCGGCGGAGAGCGATCGCGCTCTGCCGCCGCGCGCCATGCAGAGAGAAAGCCTTACGAAGCGGGAGTATAAGTCACCGTGCCCGTATTCTTATTGTTCCACGACGACGACCACCCTGCGGGCAGCGCGTCTTCGGCGAACGGTACGGTGATGTCCGTCGCGCAGCCGTAGAATATGCCGGAGCCGACCGTCGACAGCGATGACGGCAGAGCCGCGCTCGCGAGATCGGAATTGTAGAATGCGAAATCGCCCACGGTCTGCAAGCCCTCGTTGAAGCCGAACGCGGTCAGCGCCGTATTTGAGAAAGCGTACTTTCCGATCGACCGCAACGTATCCGAACCGTTGGTCACGGAAACGAGATTGGCTACTTGGGCAAAAGCATACGCGCCTATATTCTCTATGGCGGGACCGAGATCGAACGACGTAAATACGCTACGGTAGAACGCCTGATCGCCGATGTCGGTCAGCACTTTGCTGTTGTTGACGACCGTCCCGAGCGACTTCGTTTCGGCAAACGCCCAATCCCCGATCTCCTTCACCTTTTCCGTGATCGTGAACGACGTGATATTCGTCTGATAGAACGCGTAGCTGCCGATCCTTTCCAAATCGCCGCCCTCGATGACTATATTCACGTTGGAAGACGGCAGAGAGCGGAACATACCGTCGGATATCTCCGTGACGCCCGCCCCTATCGTGATATCGGTCAAAGCGTCGTCGTATCTGAAAATATACGTGCCGAACGAATCGATGTTTTCGAACCTCACGGAGGTCAGAGCGTCCATGAAAGACAGAGCGTTGTCGCCCACCGACACGTTTTCTCCGACGCCTATGAAAGTCACTTTCTCTGTGACGACGCTGTCCACGGCGTTATCTCCGACCTTCGATACGTACGCCACGAGTTCCTCGGGGCCGATGCCGTTTGCAAGCCCCGTCAGCTCCACGCCGAGGTCGGCGCTGCCGAGAGTGAGTCTCTGCGGCCACACTACGTCGCCCGAACCGAACGCGCTCTGCCCCAAATAGGTCAGATAAGGCAGAGCCTCGGGCAATACCGTCTGCGAACCGCTCTTTAATCCGAAAGCACTGCTGCCGATATAAGAGATATTGCCGTTGACGGTAAGGGACTGTATCTGCGCTCTGCTGAAAGCGGAATTATCCGCCGTTTCCAGGTTGTCG
>ERZ1643249.4786-NODE-4786-length-11130-cov-4.889300_pt1 | contig 11130 bp, 8 predicted proteins | sample MGYA00579263_ERZ1643249 | MGnify/ENA primary metagenome ERZ1643249 (study PRJEB29033, sample SAMEA4952264) | chicken gut metagenome | biome: Broiler Chicken; feature: Gastrointestinal Tract; material: Caecum | place: Ireland | collected 2018 | study: Broiler...
GCTGACCGGGATGTGGAGATCACAGAGGTGGATATTGACAACTTTCTCAGGGCCAAGGGCGCTATTTTCTCCGCGATCCGGACGATGCTGGCATCGCTGGACTTTGATGTCTCCATGATTGAGAATGTCTATGTGGCCGGAGGTATCGGAAGCGGAATTAATATGAGAAACGCGGTAAATATCGGTATGTTTCCGGATATTCCCCAGGAGAAGTTCCACTATATCGGCAATTCCTCCCTGGCGGGCGCGTATACGATGCTGCTGTCCAATGAGGCGGAGAAAAAGACGTACGAGGTGGCTTCCAATATGACCTATCTGGAGCTGAGCGCGGTGCCCGGCTATATGGATGAGTTTGTGGCAGCCTGCTTCATTCCGCATACGGACACCACATTGTTCCCTTCAGTAAATCAGGATCAGGAGTAATGACAGCTATGGAATTGAACTATGACAAGGACAGCAAGGAGCGGATTCCCTACGAGCACTATATGGAGCTGTACCGGCAGGCAGATCCCAGAGAGATCAGCGGGCGGTGCGGGATTCCGTATGACGAGGAGAAACAGGAGTTTCTCCTGCGGCTGATGGGAGTTACCTATCACATCAGTTTCCCGGATTACGAGGCGGTGCATGAGCCGGAGGACCGTATCGGATATTATCCGCTGGAGACGGCGGTGAATGCCAGGATTCTTGTGCTTCGCTATCTGGTAGAAGGGCATATGGCTCCATCCACCGGGAAGTTTTTAACCTATCGGGAGGTTCCGTGGGGGAATGTTTATCTGAAACAGTTTCAGGGACGTTGTCTGATGCGTCTCGCATTCGGATACGGAAACCGCATAGGAAAGTTTCAGGAGATTATGGAGCGGATCGGTGCCGTAAAACTGGATCACGGGGACGCTTCCTATGAGTTTGAATTTATCAACGGACTGAAACTTCAGTTTATTCTGTGGGCCGGAGATGATGAATTTCCGCCATCTTCACAGATCCTGTTCTCCGACAATTTTCCGGTTGCTTTCAAGGCGGAGGATATGGCAGTGGTGGGCGATGTGTCCATCGGTATGATGAAAGCGCTGAACTGAACAAACAAATAATAAAAGAAAAACAGGCATTACACAATCGAAAAGGAGTATACGATGTGTAAAAATAGTAGAGTAAGCATTGCGCGTAAAGTGTCACAGGATGGGAAGTTGTCTGTGGACGAAGGAAACCGTGAAATTTTTCCACGATGTAATGTTGCATCCGCTACTGCATTGAAGATAGATTCAGAGAGTGATCCCGCTTTCTTTGGTGTAGTAAACTACTATGCCCGCTGAAAGAAGGAGTATCATTCATGAAAAAACTGAATATTAAGACTATCGCATTTGCAGGTGTACTGATTGCTATGAATCTGGTGCTGGCACGGGTGTTGGCCATCAATATCGGTCCCACCCTGCGGATTACGCTTAGCACAACGCCCATTTTCCTGGCGGGACTTTGGTTTGGCCCTGCGGTGGGCGGAATCTGCGGCGTGAGCGCGGATCTTCTGGGGTGTATGCTTCAGGGCTACGCGCCGAATCCGTTTATTCTGGTGACTTCTCTGTTATCCGGTGTGCTTCCGGCAGTTATGAAGAAGTACCTTTTCCATGACAGGATTAATCTCTGGAAAATCGCCGTGATCGTAGCGGCTCACGGGTTGATCGGTTCTCTGGGATTTACTACTGTGGGACTGCATATTTTCTATGGAACTCCCTGGGCAGTTCTTTATACCACCAGAGTGATTCAGACGGTGGCGCTTGTAATTGCAAATTCGATCCTGGTATCGATTCTGTACCAGAGTCCCCTGACTACTTTTGTTACCAGGGAACTGGCGGTGCAGAAGGTTTCCCGTTCCTGAACGGCGGGAAAAGAATGTAGGACCGAAGCGGGGACGGGATGCGGACGGAAAGCCCGAAAGGGAGTTCCGCGGCTGACGGACTGCAGCAGCAAATGGGTTAACCATTGCTATATAAAAAGGAGGTTTTTATTATGGGCTACAAATCTGACATTGAAATCGCACAGGAGTGCGAAATGCTCCCGATCACTGAGATCGCGAAAAAAGCAGGTATCGATGACAAATACCTGGAGCAGTACGGAAAGTACAAGGCAAAAATTGACTACAACTTACTGAAAGAAACCGATAAGGAAAACGGCAAGCTGATCCTGGTTACCGCCATTAACCCCACTCCCGCCGGAGAAGGTAAGACCACTACCACCGTTGGTCTGGCAGACGGTATGCAGAAGCTGGGCAAGAACGTGATGGTTGCCCTTCGTGAGCCCTCCCTGGGACCGGTATTCGGCGTAAAGGGCGGCGCTGCAGGCGGCGGCTATGCACAGGTTGTTCCCATGGAGGATATTAACCTGCACTTCACCGGCGACTTCCATGCCATCGGCGCAGCCAACAACCTGCTGGCAGCCATGCTGGACAACCACATTTTCCAGGGCAACGAGCTGAACATCGATCCCAGAAAGATCACCTGGAGAAGATGCGTGGATATGAACGACCGTCAGCTGAGAAACGTGGTGGACGGCCTGGGCGGAAGAACCAACGGCATGCCCCGTGAGGACGGCTACGACATCACCGTTGCCTCCGAGATCATGGCAGTACTGTGTCTGGCCAGCGACATCAACGACCTGAAGGCAAGACTGGGCCGGATCATTGTCGGTTATACATACGGAAAAGTATCCGAGCAGAAACCGGTAACGGCTCATGACCTGCACGCAGAGGGCGCTATGACCGCGCTGCTGAAGGATGCCCTGAAACCGAACCTGGTACAGACTCTGGAGCATGTACCTGCCATCGTACACGGCGGACCCTTCGCCAACATCGCACACGGCTGCAACTCCGTGACAGCTACCAAGATGGCTCTGAAGCTGGCTGACTACGCCATCACAGAGGCAGGCTTCGGCGCAGACCTGGGAGCAGAGAAGTTCCTGGATATCAAGTGCCGGATGGCCGGACTGAAACCGGACGCCGTGGTAATTGTCGCAACGGTTCGTGCCCTGAAGTACAACGGCGGCGTTCCGAAGGCAGAGCTGAACAACGAGAACCTGGAGGCTCTGGAGAAAGGTATGCCGAACCTGCTGAAGCATGTAAGCAATATCAAGAATGTATACAAACTGCCCTGCGTGGTAGCCATCAACGCGTTCCCCACCGATACGAAAGCAGAGCTGGATCTGGTGGAAGAGAAATGTAAAGAGCTGGGCGTAAACGTGGCCCTGTCCGAGGTATGGGCAAAAGGCGGCGAAGGCGGAATCAAGCTGGCTGAGGAAGTAATCCGTCTGGTGGAGGAGCCCAACGACTTCACCTATTCCTACGAGCTGGAAGGCTCCATCGAGGACAAGCTGAACGCCATCGTACAGAAGATCTACGGAGGAAAAGGCGTGGTTCTGACCGCCAACGCGCAGAAACAGGCAAAACAGCTGGAGGCCCAGGGATTTGGTAACTGCCCGATCTGTGTGGCGAAGACCCAGTACAGCCTGACGGACGACCAGACGAAACTGGGCGCTCCCACCGACTTTGAGGTAACGGTTCGGAACCTGAAGATTTCCGCGGGCGCAGGCTTTATCGTAGCGCTGACCGGCGAGATCATGACGATGCCCGGACTGCCGAAGGTACCGGCCGCAGAGAAGATCGACGTGGACGAAAACGGAAAGATCACCGGTCTGTTCTAATTACTGCCGCATGATAAATGAGCTCCCCGCCCGGCATTTCTGCCGGACGAAGCCCATAGAAAAAGGAGAAAACCCCTCGCTTTCGCGTTGGGTTTTCTCCTTTTTCTATGCCAGCTTCACAATGCAGTACGTGCGGCCAGGCTTACTGCCTTCCTGTCAGTGAATTTTCACCACAGCCTTCACAATATCCGCTTTGTTCTTCACACTGGAATCCATAGCGTTCTGAATATCATCCAGATCAAACACATTGGTGACAATTCCCTTCAGATTCACTTTTCCCTGGGCCACCGCTTCGATGGCCAGAGGATAAATATGGCGGTAGCGGAAAATGGTTTTGAAGGTCAGTTCCTTGTCCAGCGCCTTGCTCATGGGAAGGGTCATCTCACCGGATTTGCTGTAGCCCACCAGCACAATATTGGAACCCTTCTTCACCACATCGATGGCCTGACGGGTGGTAATTTCGGTTCCCGCAGTCTCAATGGCCAGATCGCAGCCGGCGCCCTCCGTCAGCTGGCGAATCCTGGCAGCCACATCCTCCTTTGCCCCGTTAATCACTGCCGTGGCCCCCAGTTCCATGGCCTTTTCCAGACGTTTCTCCATGATATCCACCACATAAACATTGGATACACCCCGGGCTTTCAGCGCCATCATGCTCACCAGACCGATACAGCCGGCGCCGAATACCACCGCCTTCTGTCCCGCGTGGGCGTCACCCTGGATGGCCGCGTGAAATCCCACCGCCAGCGGCTCGATCAGCGCGCCTTCCATGGTGCTTACATTGTCGGGAAGCTTAAAGCACAGGTCCGCCTCATGGGCCACATACTCCTGAAACACACCGTCCACCGGCGGGGTCGCGAAGAAAATCACATCCGGACAGAGATTGTATCTTCCGGTCTTGCAGAACTCACAGTGACCGCAGGTTTTTCCCGGCTCCAGCGCCACCCGGTCTCCCACCTTCAGGTGCTTTACATCTTTTCCCACTTCCACCACCACGCCGCCGGGCTCATGTCCCAGAACGAAAGGCGGCTCCACCACCTTGTCCCCGATGGCTCCCGTCTCGTAATAGTGCATATCGGATCCGCAGATTCCCACATAATCCAGCTTTACCAGCACCTCATCATCCTTCGGCTGCGGAATGGGGCGCTCCTCAAAGCCCATCTTTCCGATCCCCAGCATCACAGCCACTTTCATGGTTCCTTCCATGTCCGTACCTCCCAAAACTTTTATAAAATATTTTATCTAAGTTGTATTATCCCACGTTTTCCCTTCTCTGTCAACGGCTCTTCAGAAATTTTCCCAGAAATCCTCCATCAGCTGCCGGGCAGCCCCCATGGCCGCCGCCTCCTTTCCCCGTTTTCCAAACCGCAGATAGGCGGCGTCCTGGTCAAACCGGTTCCAACGGCCCATAACCTCAGCCAGCTGTTCCCTGTATTCCTCCAGGCAGCTCCCCAGATAGCCCCCCAGCACAATGTCGCAGTCATAAGCCATGCGCAGATTGGTGACCGCCAGCGCCAGATAATACAGATATTCGTCCCATGCCCCGGCCGCCTGGGGATCCCCATCCGCAAGACGCGCGAAAAAATCCTCCGGCTGATCGGCATCCGTGCCGCACAACGCCCGTACCGAACAGTAGGCGTCCATGCACCCCGCCTTGCCGCAGTAGCAGGTTTTCCCTTCCGGAACCAGCACCATGTGCCCGAACTCTCCCGCGCGGAAATGGTCACCCATGCAGATGGAACCATCCCGGTACACAGCGCCGCCCACCGTATTGCTGAGGGACAGATAGACGGCATCCCGCGTCTCCCCGTGCAGTTCTCCGTACGCCGCGCTGTTGGCGTCATTCCAGAAATGTACCGGATATCCGATTCTGGCAGCTGCCGGCGCCAGATCTACCTGCTCCATGTGCAGGACATGGGAGCGGAGAATCATCTGCCTGCTCTGATCTACAATACAGGGAAGTGAGATTCCCACCCCCAGAAGTCTCTCTTTCTCCACCTTTTCTTCTCTCAGAAGGGCGTCAATCTCACCGGCCAGCCCGTCCCAGTAAGCTCCCTCCCCGGAAAAGGGCCGGCGGATTCGCCGCCACGCCTGCTTCTCCCCTCTGCCATCGATCAGCAGAAGACTCTGATGATTCTCCGTGATATCCGCTCCCACCGCGTACTGCAGATTGCGGCATATGGAAATCCGCTTTGCCTTTCGCCCTCCGGTGGACTGGTACTCCCCGGCCTCCTGGGCGATTCCTTCCTCCACCAGCGTCCGCACACACTGCAGAACCGTCGGCATGCTGATTCCCAGTTCCCTGCTGATCTCCTGTTTTGATGTGACCCCCTGATGATAAATATAGGACGCGATTCGTTCTCTGCTGCCTTTTCTGTGCATCTTGATCCTTTCTGCGGCGGCATTTTCCCCGAAAGGACTGCCGCCCCTTCCGCTTTCTCTTTTCTACTATCATACACCCAAAAACACTCTGGGGCCAGAGTCAAAAACAGGCAGACTGCCGTAAAAGATGCAGAAAAAAGAAACCAAATGTCAGTACTCCGGTTGCAGGAAACACCTTTTTTCGCTATAATTTAGACAGAACTTTTACATATACAGGAGGTTATCCATGAAGAACTTTTATACAACCTTCATCCGTCCGCATCAGCGTCTTCTGTTCACCGGACTGCTGGTGCTTTTCACTGTGGCAAGAGTGCTTCTGTTTCTGCGGATACCTTTAAGCGGTCTGGCGGACGCCGGAAGCGATGACTGGAATCTGCTGCAGCATGCCTGGCAGCTGGAACAGGGCGGATGGCTGGGGCCCTATGATGATTACACACTGTCTCTGGGAATTGCCTATCCTGTCTTCGTGACGATCTGCAATACCCTCTGCATCCCCGTAATGCTGGCGGTGGCTGCCATTTATATCGGAAGCATCCTCTGCTTCCTCGCCGTATGGAAACCGTTGTTTCCTTCCCGGCTTCTGAGGGGAATTCTCTATCTGTTCCTGCTGTACTCTCCGGTAATGTTCACGGAAGCCACCGCCCAGCGGGCCTGGGACCAGACGCTGGTACCCTCTCTGGTATTGCTGATGCTGGCGCTGTCCATGGGGCTGTACCGGAACCGCAAGAAAAAAATGGTGCCGTGGGCCGTGGGGCTCGGCGTGGTATTTGCCTGCTTCTGGTTCCTGCGGGACAACGGCTGGTGGGCGCTGCCTCTTCTTCTGGTATTCCTGCTCTGTACAGCGCTGACACTTTTCCGGGAAAAAACCACCCGTGCAGGACTCCGGTGTGCTTTTCTCGCCCTTCCCCTGGTGATTACGCTGGTGGCCGGACTGGGAATCTCCCTGCTGAATCAGCACTATTACCAGCGGTTCGCCGCCTTTGTCCAGGCGGATACGGATTCTGAAATCACGCCTCCCACCGCCGGCCAGGCTCTGCGTGAAACTCTGATCACCACTCTCGGTCTTGCCTCCGGGCAGAACGCCTGGACTGATGCCTACACCGGCCACGGAGACACGGATCAGCTCCGTTTCATGGAAAGCATGACAGGAAACTCCGTAATCTATCCGAATCCGGAGCCTCTGACTGTCACCGGCTGGGCTTTCCCCACCGATGAACAGGACAACCTGGAAGTGGCTGTCACGGACAAAAACGGCGCTCCCATCGCCTATGCCACCTACGAAAACAGCGAGGATGTATTTATGGCTTATCCGGAATATCCCGCTTCCCGGGTCTGCCGCTTTACAGTCACCGCCCCGGTAACCACCATGGAGGATTACTATCTGACCATCTTCCTCAACGGAGAAGCTGAGGACAGTTATCCGCTGGCTTACCAGGCTGTGGAAGAATGGAACTACTATCTGTATGTGGAAGACGCGAAGATGCTTCTGGATCCGGTACAGTATACCTCGGAAAATGCCATCTTTGCCGGACAGGCCTTCATCTTCCTGTACCGTATCGCTGTGATCCCGCTGGCAGTTCTGGCTGTGGCCGGATTTATCCTTCTGGCTGTGCGGTCTCTTGGAAAATCCCACGCTCCCGGCTCCGGAAAGCAGGTGCTTTTCCTGACCGGCTGCGGCGTCACCATCCTTCTGGGAATCTTCCTGGCCTGCCTGGAATATACCGGCACCGGAAGAAATCCCTCCGATTTCTGTTCCGGCCCCTGGATTCTCATGCAGGTATTTCTGATCTGCAGCATCTGCTGGGGCGCGGCCCTTCTTCCCCGGAAGCGCCGCAAAAAGGTGTCCGCAAAAACAAAAGACGCTGCCCGCAGAGGATGATTTACCCCTGCATAGCGCAGATATGGTATCAGTCTTACGATGAGTCAGCCAACGGATTCTGCAAGGGATTACATGGTGCAGACTCCATGGCCAGAAAAAGAAATGAGGGCCGGAAGCACTTTCGCTTCCGGCCCTCTCTTTTTCTGGCCTTTTCTCCGCTATTTCACGCTGTCCACAAATCTCAGGAACGCCTGACGTCCTTCCTCCGTGCATTTATACACGCCGGCATGCTCCAGTACCTTCATGAACACGATACCGATCTCTTTTTTCAGGATCTCCTCCACATTATCCGCAGTGAAGGTATACGTCTTCTTCAGCTCGTCCACCCAGTCCGCATGCTTGGCCAGCGCCTCGTCCTTTCTCAGATCCTCCCCGGCCACAATCGCCCGGCACAGGCCTTCGATCTCGCCTTTCAGGCGGGCCGGCAGCACTGCCAGTCCCATCACCTCAATCAGGCCGATATTCTCCTTCTTGATGTGATGCAGCTCCGCATGGGGATGATACACGCCCAGAGGATGCTCCTCGGTGGTGATATTGTTTCGCAGCACCAGATCCAGTTCATACTGATCGCCCCGCTTTCTGGCAATGGGCGTGATGGTGTTGTGGGGCTCTCCGTCCGTCTCGGCAAAGATAAAGGCCGCCTCATCGGTATAGCCTCTCCAGGCAGCAAGGATCTTGTCTGCCAGCTCGATGAGCCGCTCCGTATCCGGACCGCTGATGCGGATCACCGACATGGGCCATTTCACGATTCCCGCCTTCACATCCTCAAAGCCGGCGAAGGAAATCTCCCGTTCCACCGGAGCCTTTGCCATGGCAAACTCATAATGGCCGCCCTGGAAATGGTCATGGCTTAAGATGGAACCTCCCACAATGGGAAGATCCGCGTTGGATCCCACGAAATAGTGGGGGAACTGTTTTACAAAATCAAACAGCTTGGCAAAGGTAGCCCGCTCAATTTTCATGGGCACATGCTGAGAGTTAAATACGATGCAGTGCTCATTGTAATACACATAAGGAGAATACTGGAAACCCCAGGGACTGCCGTTGATGGTCACAGGAATAATCCGGTGATTCTCCCGGGCCGGGTGATCCAGTCTTCCGGCATAGCCTTCATTTTCCATGCACAGCTGACATTTGGGATATGCCGTCTGCTTTGCAAGCTTGGCCGCTGCGATGGCTTTGGGATCCTTCTCCGGTTTGGACAGGTTGATAGTGATGTCCAGATCCCCGTACTGAGTGGGCGCCACCCACTTCATATCCTTGCGGATCCGGTATCTGCGGATATAATCGGTATCCTGGCTGAATTTGTAGTAGGCGTCGGTGGCCTTCACCGGATCTTCCCGGTAATCCTGCCAGAATTTTTCAATCACATGGGCGGGGCGGTCCACCAGAAGTCCCATCACCTTTGTGTCAAACAGATCCCGGTATCCAATGGAATTTTCCTCCATCAGGCCATTCTCGTAGGCATAGTCACAGATATCGGAAAGAATGTCTTCCAGCTGATCCACCACGGACTTGTCCTCCCCGTCAAACTCCATCACCTGTACCAGAGCCTCGTCGCTGATGGCGTCAATTTTCAGGAGCTCCAGAATATGGTTTACCATATAACGCCTGTCCTCCCGGGCAATCAGACCGGTGGCCAGTCCGTACTGCATCAGTTTCACAATACTCTTCTCAATCATACTTATCCCTTCCTTTCTTTCCATTACAGGCCGCTTGGCCATAAAGATATCCTGCTGTTACATCCTACTTCTCTTTCCTCAGGATTACCGTCTCCCATTTTCCGATGGTTCCGTCATAGGAGCCGTACCATACCGGATATTCCTCCACCGGAAGACTGATCTCCACCGGCCTCCGGTTAAAGTTCTGCACGATCAGATACACCGCCTGAGCGGATTCCCGGGTGGTAACCTCCACGCCGCAGGGGATATGGGTCACAGCCCGTTTCACGCCTGCCTCAGCAGTCACCTTCCGGAACAGCTCGTTGTAGAATTCCTGGTCGAAATCCGCACAGATATAATATGCTCTTCCTTCTCCGAACCGGTTGCAGGTCAGCGCCGGCATTCCTTCATAGAAATCTTCCCCGTAGGTCATCAGTACCTCCGCAGTGGAAGCTTTCACCAGGTCGCAGAGATTCGCGCAGCGGTAGGATTCGGTCATATGCAGATGGTTGCCCTGACAGGGAACACCCACATTGCTCTCGCCGTCATACAGCGCGTCGATCTCGGTGCTGCGCAGTCCCATCACATCCATGAGCCCGGCGGGAGTTCCGCCCAGGAAGCACAGATCCGTCTCGTCCACGATTCCGGACCAGTAGGTCAGCACAAAGGTTCCTCCCTTTTCCACAAAGGCTCTCACCTTCTGCTCAAATCCCGCCCGGAACATATACAGCATGGGGGCCGCCACCACCTGGTAACCGTCCAGCTCCTGTTCCATATCGATCATATCCCAGTCAAAGACCACCGCCACCTTCGCCGGCGTATGGGAACCGGTCATCTCCTGCAGCTTCTCCAGCGTCTCGCCCACCTGGGTCACCTCGCCAAAGGTTCTGGTGTCGTCTCCGCCATAATGGTCGATCACCGCTCCGTGGAACTTCTCGCTGGAACCTCTGCTTTTGCGCAGCTGGAAATACTGGATACTGTCGGATCCATGGGCAATGGCCTGCATGGAAGCGGCATGCAACATTCCCGGACGTTTCAGCTTACTCACCGGCTGCCAGTTGGTGGCTCCCGGACAGCACTCCATCAGCAGGAACGGCCGTTTCTGGATGCTCCTCATGATATCATGCTGCATTCCATCGTCCATTGCAGTCAGGTACTCTTCCTTCTTATGCCACTGGGGATAATTATCCCACGATACAATATCTATAATATCCGCAAATTTGTGATAATTCAATCCCTGGAAATCATACATCATATTGATGGTGGTGGGTTTGTCGGAGCCGCCATCCCGAATGGCCTGAATTTCATGCTTCACAAAATCCACCGTCCGGTCGGTGACAAACCGTTTCCAGTCCAGATTCAGTCCATGCACCGCCATCTCGCCCCGGGGCGATGGGCTTTCAATCTGGTCAAAGCTGTTGTAGGTATGGCTCCAGAAGGTGGTGGCCCAGGCTTTGTTGAGCCGGTCAATGGTCTGATATTTTTCTTTCAGCCATTCCCGGAACGCCTCCTGGCACAGCGGACAGT
>ERZ1643249.4787-NODE-4787-length-11130-cov-4.359458_pt1 | contig 11130 bp, 7 predicted proteins | sample MGYA00579263_ERZ1643249 | MGnify/ENA primary metagenome ERZ1643249 (study PRJEB29033, sample SAMEA4952264) | chicken gut metagenome | biome: Broiler Chicken; feature: Gastrointestinal Tract; material: Caecum | place: Ireland | collected 2018 | study: Broiler...
GCTCTCTCATCGGCGGCATAGAGCGCTGCGCCAATGGACATGAAGCAAGGCGCCGTTTCGGGAAAAACGGCATGCTGCTCGTCCAGCCCCAACGTGCGGCAGAACGCACGGCGCAATCCTTTCAAAAAATAGAGCGGTCCGCCGAGAAACAGTACAGTCCCTTTGATACGCCTGCCCTGCGCAAGACCCGAGACCGTCTGATCGACGACCGCCTGAAAGATAGAAGCGGAGATATCCGCTTTGCTTGCGCCCTGATTGAGAAGCGGCTGAATATCCGACTTGGCGAACACGCCGCAGCGCGACGCAATGGGGTAGACGCGCTCCGCCTTAAGAGACAGCTCGTCCATCTCCGCAGCAGTAAGATCGAGCAGAGTGGCCATCTGATCGATGAACGCACCCGTGCCTCCCGCACAGCTGCCGTTCATGCGCTGTTCCGTACCGCCCGTGACAAAAATGATCTTGGCATCTTCCCCGCCCAACTCAACGGCAACGTCTGTTTGAGGATAAAACCTGCGGATCGCGCCAAACGCCGCTTGGACTTCCTGCACAAACGGAAGCCCTCCCCTCTGCGCAATGCCAAGTCCCGCCGATCCGGTAACGCTCACGCGATAATCTCCCGCGCCGAACTTTTCTTCAACGACGGAAAGCTGAGCAAGAACGCAGTCCCTGACACGCGAAAAATGACGCTCGTAGCTCGTATACAGAACCTCCGCATCTTCATTCAATACGGTCACTTTGACGGTAGTCGAACCGACGTCAATACCCAGATTGTATGCCATAGTAACGTTGCTCCCCTCGCCGTCCGTTGCGGCAGAGATAAAAAAATTGAGTATTGAATATTGTAACATATTCGACAAAAAAATACAAGAAACTTCGCAGAATTTTCATCGAAAAACCTGTCAAAACCACGTTCCGCGACGACAATATTTGGCACAAACGACCATCGTCGTATAAATTCGGAAAGTGAGGCAATCGTTTCTTGCCCAAACCCCGGGAAGCGTTGTATTGCCCATTCTGCAATAAAAAATGCAGACCGGCTCAACAAAACAGTCCGCATTTCAAAATACGAATATCTATTTCCTACGCATGCAGCGTTTCTTACAGTATTTACATCGCGTCGCATTTCCCCCACGGATATGCCGCTCCTGTAAATTTATGCGAAGCACGCCTCGAACCTGCGCACAAAGCGCAGGATCAAACTGCTGCAGACGTTCTGTCACATCCTTATGTACGGTTGACTTGCTCACGCCGAACTTGGCGGCGCAGGTCCGTACCGTACACCCTGTCTCAAGCATGAACCTTGCCTCCGCGACAGAACGCTCAAAAATCGATTCCCACATGCACATTCCCCCCATCGGACGATATTACATTTTATGTCCGATGTTGACGGATTATGTGACATTGTGTCCTTGGCTCACGGAAATCGAATGAAAAAGGGCGTCCGCGCAATGCGCGGACGCCCTTTTTCTGCATTCTTCAGGCGTTCCCCTCATATCTGGCATATCCGCCTTCCAATACTGTCCGTGTCAGACCGAACGAACTATTGTCTCTGCCATAAACCAAAGTGCCTCCCTCCGCGACCGTAACAGACACGATCGTAAGCGCCCCTTCGGAACTGTATCCCGCGACAAGCGCGGCACGCTTCTCCTCTGCTCCGCTCGCAGAAACGATAACAGACACTGCCACCGTGCATTCCGTGATCAACAGACGGTTATCACGGCTGTTATTTTGTCCGACCAAGCCGCCTGCCATTGCCGCACTTGTTCCCTGACCGCTGACGCTGACATTGCCTGAAACAAGCACACTGTCCAATTCCAATGCCCCGGAATTATATGGATTGACTTCATAGCGCCCCGTTACACCGCCGGCATACGCATCGGTATCCGAGCGCTCTGCCGTTGCCGTTATACTGCCGGAAATCTCACAGTCGCGGATCAGCGCTTGTCCGGTCGTCACGCCGATCACGCCGCCGGCAAACGTCATACTGCCGCCTGCCGTATTACGCGAAGAGACATCCCCGTGATTGGCACAGCCCTCTATCACAATTCTGCCATTGTTCGCCGCAGCAACGATTCCTCCGACAAAATTATTTGCGGAAATGCCCACCGTGCCGGAGACCGCGCCGTTATTGATACAATTTTTGACCGTGACCGTAAAATTGTTACAGCGCGCATCCCCCGCTTCACTTGCCAGCAGAGAATTATGCATGACAAACCCGACAATGCCGCCGGCATGTGCCTCGCGGGTATAGTTTGTAACGGACAGATCGCCATTGTTGACACAATCCCGCACCTCGAGGCTGACACCGTAAACCGTGACCACAAATCCGGCCGCTCGGGTATAGCCTACGCAGCTCGCAGACGCATTATTCGTGCAGTTTTCAATGATGACTTCGGGGGACTGCTTCATTGATGATGGCAGTTCTGTCTCCGTCGAACGGAGAATGCCCACAAGTCCGCTCACGGAAATAACATCACTGGAAATCGTTCCGTTGACTTCGATGCCCGAAAACGTTGTAGGCGCATCCACACTCCCATACACACAGGCAGCGACGGGAGGCAGAATGGTACTGACATTGGTAAACCGAATGTTACGGACCGTTGTCCCTGCACCGACGTAGCCGAAAAGGCACAGATTGGTCAGCCCGTTGATGGTGTGTCCTTCTCCGTCGAACGTACCTGTAAAAGGATTGGTCTCAGGTCCCATCGGCACCCAATCTGACCCGGAAAGATCAATGTCGGCCGTAAGACGGTATGTCGCATTCTCCAACCGAATGCCGTTATTGATCTTATCCCTGAACCTGGAAAGTCCCGACGCATTGGAAATCGAGTAGGTGATCGATGCTGCATTTTCCAAACCGAACGCGGCGGCATTTCCGATATACCCGTCATTGACAATACCCACCGAAGTACTTTTGAAAAGAGACAGAACATATCCGGAATTTGCGATCGTCATTTCCGGCGCCGCCTGCAGTGCATTGAGTTCGACGACCGTTCCTTCCGGCTCGATTGCGATCTCGCCCGAAAATTCTTCTCCCGCCGTCAGCGCTCCGCGCACATAGCCGGATTCATGATAACTGTCCGCAGCCGCATGAAGCAAAGTAACACTGCTTACCGAACTGTAATTGTACACGGTGGCATACGGCGCGTTTACGGTAAGCGAAGAGAGTGTCCCTTCCACTGTGACGGATGCTTCCTCGCCGTAAGTATATGTAACCTCACCCGCCGTATAATTCCCCGTATTGATGCTCGATGCGGTCGAAAACTCAAGCGATTCCGTTATATCTGCCGCAAAATAATAGCTCAGATCGGGCCATGCTTCCATCTCTGCCTTGCTGCGCACCGTCAGCCAGAACTCCGGAGAATTGGTAAATACCGTAGGCAGAACATCCTCCGTATACAATACCGTGCCGTCGCCCGCAATATAGGAAATTCGATTGCTCGTCCGATTCCACAAAAAGACGTTTCCCTGCTCGGCAGGACTGAGATTATCGATCCTGTAGCCGTTGTTTTCAAGGATGACGACAAGATCTGACATGCTCACGGGGGTCGTCTCCGATGCCGCAAGCACGGCGTTCATGTTGCGTGCAAGCGCAATGTCCGCCGCAACCTCCGGATCGGAATCCTCTCCGGAATTCTGGTTGGTGGCAAGGATAATAAACGTAGGAATAAGCACCGCTGCAAGAATCGCAATCACAACAATGACAATAACGAGTTCCGGGGTCGTAAATCCCCTGTTGTATTTTTTACGCATGTTGATCCGATCAACTCCCAAATTTTGTTCTTCTTGTTATTGTAGCATATTTTGAGACAAGCCGTCAAGCGCATGACCCGCCTCCCATAAAATCACTGCAGAAACTTCTCTTTGCGAAAAAACGACCCGTGCAGTATACCGCACGGGTCGTAAACCTCGGCTATTTTGTCCCGAAAAGCCTGTCTCCCGCATCTCCAAGACCGGGCAGGATATAACATTGTTCGTTAAGATCGCGGTCACAGGTAGAGACAAACACATCCACGTCGGGATGCTCCTCCGTCAGCCGCCTGATCCCCTGCGGCGCGGCGATGATCGCCATAAATTTAATTTTTTTGACGCCGCGGCGCTTCAGGAGCGCGACCGCATCGCAGGCAGAGCCGCCCGTAGCGAGCATGGGATCGAGCAGGATCGCCGTCATATGTTCAATGCCGTCGGGAAGTTTGCAGTAATACTCGTGCGGAATCGCCGTCGCTTCGTCGCGATACATGCCCACATGTCCGACGCGCGCGTTGGGGAAAATGGAATGTACGCCGTTGACCATGCCAAGTCCCGCGCGCAAAATAGGCACGATGACAATGGAACGCTCATCCACCATCTCCTGTTCGCACATTTCGAGCGGCGTTTCTACCAAGACTTTATGCATCGGCGCGTCACGGAATGCTTCGTAACTCATGACGAGCGTGATCTCCTCGATGAGTTCGCGGAACTCCTTCATAGACGTATTTTTATTGCGCAAAATGGCGATTTTATGCTTGATGAGCGGATGATCGAATACCATCAACGACATATCTCTTTCTCCTTGTTCAACCCGGCAAACAAAACCGTGGCACAAAAAACGAGGAACGTATTACAAAACTTTTGACAAAAACTCCTGAAGACGGGGCGACTTAGGATCGCCGAATACTGCAGACGGCGTCCCCTCCTCCGCGATCTGACCATCCGCCATGAAGAGAACGCGCGTACCGACTTCGCGCGCAAATCCCATCTCATGCGTGACGATGACCATTGTCATGCCCGTCTCGGCAAGTTCCTTCATAAGTTCGAGGACTTCTCCGACCATCTCGGGATCGAGCGCGCTCGTCGGTTCATCGAAGAGCATATAGTCGGGATTCATCGCGAGCGCGCGCACGATGGCAATGCGCTGTTTCTGTCCGCCTGAGAGCGTGGAAGGATAGACCTTTGCCTTATCCTCCAGACCGATGCGCTTCAGAAGTGCATAAGCATGCTCCTCCGCTTCTGCCTTACTCTTGAGTTTCAGCAGGACGGGCGCAAGCGTCATATTGTCCAGCACCGTCTTGTTGTTGAAGAGGTTGAAATGCTGGAAGACCATGCCGATCTTGCGGCGGACCAGATTGATATCAAGATAGTTTGTCTTTCTGCATACCTTGACCGCTTTTGCATAGGCGCTTCCCTCAAACTTTTTGAGCAAGTCCTTTTGTTTGATCTCTGCGATGACATCCTCTGCACTGCCGCCCTCCGCTGTCATACGGCGATAGGTCTCGGACAGGGCGATGATATCCGGATGCAGATAGGGATCGACGGGCGTGATAAGTTTATCGTCCACCCAGATCTCACCGTAAGTCGGCTCCTCCAAAAGATTCATGCACCTGAGAAGCGTCGATTTCCCGCTGCCGCTCGGACCAATAATGACGACTTTTTCGCCCTTTTCAACGGTCGTGGAAACCGCCTTCAGGACGCTCGTCTTGCCAAAATTTTTATACAGATTTTTAACGGCGATCACTCTTTCTCAGCCTCCCTTCCACAAGTTTGACAATGAGTACCATCGCATAAACAACAACAAGATAGAATACTCCGGCGATAATGGACGGCACAAGATACGCTCCGCCCAATCCGAGAGCAATCTGCCCCGCCGCGGCGTTCAGATCGAAAGTAAGCGTGCCGACCGTGCTGCCGACCCATCCGATAATGGACGTCTCCTTCAAAAGTGCGATCATCTCGTTGCCGATGGCGGGCACGACATTTTTAATTGCCTGCGGAAACACGATTTTCACCATAGTTGCGCCCCACGGCATCCCCAAAGAGCGTCCCGCCTCCATCTGCCCATTGTCAACGGACATAATACCCGCACGGATATTTTCCGAGACGTACGCGCCGGAATTGATGCCGAAGGTCAGAATAGCGGCATAGGGTTTGAACCCGGGGAAAGCGAGGATGGAAAAGACCATCAGAAAAAGCTGCAGCGCAACGGGCGTGCCGCGAATGACCGTTGTATAAATATTACAGATAAAGGCAGGGATCTTCATCCATTTGCTGTTCATCGCAGCGATCTTGACCACGGCGACAATAAAACCGAGTACAAGACCGATGAGTGCGGCGATCAGAGTGACGGCAAGCGTTGTGCCGAATCCCTGCAGAATATATCCCATGTATGTGGGAGATGTCAATACGGTAACGAAATCTTCAAACACGATACTGTTTCCTTATAAAATACGGGCTGCCGCGCACAGGTCGCGGCAGCCCGCCGTTCTCGTTCAGTTGCCGGAAGCGAGGTCCAGATGCTGCATGACCAGCCTCTGAATGCCGTTGTTGCCGTCTGCATCGACGTCGTTGATCAGCCCTTCAAGCACTTCATTGATGGCGGCGAGCAGCTCGTCCTGTCCCGGAGTGACTGCGATCGCATACTCGTCAACCGCCGCTTCGTCCTCATCCACCGTCTCGCCCTTATAGTAGAGCGGAAGGCAGGAAAGCCCGTCGTTGTTGGCGACCAGCGTCTTTGCAGGCAGCTCGTCAATAATGACGACGTTGGTATTCAATCCAATGTCGTTGACCGCAACGCTAAGAGAGGTATAGGGCGTCTTGGAAGCGCCGGTTTCATACAGCGCACCCCAATCCTCTCCGATCTCATCGGAAAGGAAAATATCCGCCGTCGTGCCGCCCTGCACGCCGATGCTCATGCCTGCAAGCGAATCCCAGTAGATGACGCTGCCGTTCTCCGCGGTGCTCTCGCCGATCTCGGGCGCCATCGTGCCATCCGTCTTGTAGATAACGTAAAGGGAAGCAGTATAGTAGGGAATCGAGAAATCCACTTTTTCTTTGCGCTCTTCGGTGATGGAAAGTCCCGCCGCCCCTACGTTGGTAAGCTTTCCCTCGGAGACCGCATCAACAATGACGTCAAAATTAACGTTCTCAAACACGACCTCCCTGCCAAGCTTCTCGCCGACCTGATTCATGATATCCACGTCAACGCCGACGATCTTACCTTCGGAAAGGTACTCAAAAGGCGCAAAACCGGCTTCGGTGTAGACGACGAGCGTATTGCCGCCGCCGCACGCAGAAAATCCGAGGGCGCTTGCCACAAGCGTTCCCGCCGCAAGACATACCGTCAAAAACTTCTTCATTGCATATTACCTCAAAAAAACTGTCGGCGACGGCAGTTGTCTGCCGCCGAATTTCACTTTATTCTATCATAAACCGCTGCTTTTATCAACAAAAACGGAGGCGTTTTGCATAAATATTCATAAATTTAACCGCTTATACCCCTAATGTCCGATAATTTCCGAATCACACTGCATAAACGGAGGCCTCGAACAACAGCAATCGCTTGTTTTCGTCCGCATCCTGCCGTTCAACGGGCCGTCAGTCTCCGTCGCGGAATTTCACTGCCTTTACTTCAACGGGTTTCCATTTTGTCCCCTTGAACGGTCTGCCGCGCGTTGACGTATTGTCGATCGGGATCTCCTCTGTGTCGATCTCGATGAGCTCATCCTCGTTTGTTCGGACAGCAAGCGTATACGGCTTCGTGACATAGTCGGCAAAGATAAGTTCCGTATCTTTCAATGAAGTGATCTGTACGCCCTTACGATAACGGGGAAGCGGATCGATCTGCGCTGCAATGACGCGTTTGAATCTTCCGTCCGCCGTAACCGTGACGATCTCCCCTTCCTCATGGATCTGCGAGGCGAAGATGACCTCGTCTCCTTCTTTGAGATTGATGCCACGAACACCGCCCGCAATGCGCTTCTGGACGGGGATCTCATTTTTGGCATTGATGCACATTCCGCCGCGCGTAACCATGAAGATGGTCGTATTTTCTTCATCGGGATCGGCAGGCTGGACCGATATGACACGATCGCCCTCGTTGAGACGGATCGCCTGGAATATCATCTTATTGACGTCGTACTCAGACCAGAGCGTCTTCTTGATCATGCTCTGTTTCGTCATGACGAGCAGATATCCTTCCCCCGCCCCAGAAGGAAGCAAAGCAACGGGCTTCTCGTCCTCAGCGGCACCGTCAAACAGATCGGAAAGCGCGTATCCTTTATCTGAAAGTTTACATGAGACCTGTTCGCCGCGAATGCGATAACAATTGCCCAGATCGGAAACGACGACGGCCTCTTCGCCTGAAAGAATGCGCTGCAGATCGCTGACGATCAGACCGGTCTTCGCATCCGATGCGAGAGGTTTGTTTGCCATAGTAAAGCTGCGCTCGGTAACGCACTTGATCCTGCCGTCCGCCGTGAGACAAAGCACGCTCTTAACGCCGGGGGCACGCACATCGTTGCGTTCCGCAACCGCATCTTCCGCAGATCCGACAAGTTCCGAACGGCGAGGTATTTTATATGCTTTTCTGATCTGTAAAATTTCTTCTTTTACCACCTCGAGCTGTCTGCGCTGGCTGTTTACGATCGCTGTCAGATATTCGATGAGTTCTCTGAGCCGCTTCAGCTCCTCTTCCAACTTAAAGACTTCCAGCTTGGTCAGACGCGCAAGGCGAAGATCGAGGATCGCCTGCGCCTGCTTTTCCGAAAGCGAAAAACGCCTCCTGAGTTTATCTCGCGCGTCTGAAGTGGATTCGGCATTTTTGATAATCTTAACGACCTCATCAATATTGCGCACGGCAATGATGAGACCTTCGAGGATATGGCACCGCTCCTTTGCCGCCGCCAGATCAAATCTCGTTCGGCGGAGCACCACTTCGCGCTGATAGCCGACATAGTATCTGATAATGTCCATCAGCCCCATCAACATGGGCTTCCCGCCCGCGATGGCAACCATATTCATGCCAAACGTCGTCTCCAGATCGGTATACTTATACAGAACCTGTAAAATTTTATCGACGTCCCCTTCGGCGCGCACCTCGACAACCGCGCGGATCCCTTCGCGGTCGGATTCGTCCTGTACGCGCGTGATGGCAGCAAGTTCCTCCTTCTTCTCCTCGCGCAAATCGGCGATCTTTCTCAGCAGCGCCGATTTGTTGACCTGGTAGGGAAGTTCGGTGATGACAATGATCTTTTTGCCGTTGTCGTTCTGCTCAACATGTATGCGGGCGCGCAGCGTGATGCGTCCTTTTCCCGTACGGTATGCCTGTTCCAGTTCATTGGCTATGATAAAGCCGCCTGTCGGAAAATCCGGCGCGGGAATATATTTGCGCATCTCCTCCAAAGTGATATTCGGATTATCTATATACGCCACAACGCCGTCGATCGTCTCGGCAAGGTTGTGCGGCGGAATATTGGTCGCAAGACCGACGGCAATTCCGGATGCGCCGTTGACAAGCAGATTGGGAAAACGCCCGGGGAGCATGTCCGGCTCCTTCAGGGAGTCATCGAAGTTGAGCGAGAACGGAACGGTATTCTTATCGAGATCGCGAAGAAGCTCCAAAGCGAGCGGTTCCAGCCGCGCCTCGGTGTAGCGCATTGCTGCGGCAGGGTCACCGTCCACGGACCCGAAATTTCCGTGTCCGTTGACGAGCGTGCGACCCATATTAAAATCCTGCGCCATGCGCACCATCGCGTCATAGACGGAGGAGTCGCCGTGCGGGTGATACTTACCCATGCAGTCGCCGACAATGCGCGCCGACTTCTTATGCGGCTTATCCGGCGTCAGCCCCATCTCATACATGGTATAAAGGATACGGCGCTGAACGGGCTTCAAGCCGTCCTCAACGCGAGGCAAAGCTCTGTCAAGGATGACGAACTCCGCATAGGGCAGCATGGAAGAAGGAAGGACTTCTTCAAGCGGCGTGACAAACAGCGTGCCCTGCGGTTCGGGCTGCTTGTTACGTTCAGTTTTCATTGTCTTCCTCCTTTTTCAGCTTCACGCGATCCATAAACGAATCCTGTTTGTTAAAGTTAGCATTGCGATTGAGAAACTCTTTTCTGCCGTCTACACGGTCGCCCATCAGTGTAGTGATCATATCTTCCGCAGCAACGGCATCTTCAATCGTGACCTGCGTCAGATTTCGCCGCGCGGGATCCATGGTCGTCTTCCAAAGCTGTTCGGCGCTCATCTCGCCCAGTCCCTTGTAGCGCTGGATGAGATATCCTCTGCCTACCTTTTCGATCTTCTCCGAAAGTTCTTTGTCATCGTAAGCGTACTCTTCGACGCTGCCGTTTTGCTTGTACACCTTGTAAAGGGGCGGCATGCCGATATAGACGTGCCCCGCGTTGACGAGCGGGCGCATGTAGCGGAAGAAGAAAGTGAGCAGGATGCAGCGAATATGGAAGCCGTCCTGATCGGCATCGGAGAGGATGATGACCTTGTGGTAGTTGAGTTTCTCGAGGTTGAAGTCGTTCCCGACGCCCGCGCCGAGGGCGGAGATGATCGTCCTGATCTCCTCGTTGGCGAGCACCTGATCGAGGCGCTTCTTTTCCACGTTGAGCGGCTTGCCGCGCAGGGGCAGAATGGACTGGAACTGCCGCACGCGCGCCTGTTTTGCGGTGCCGCCCGCAGAGTCGCCCTCGACGATGAACAGCTCGTTCTTTTCGGGCGTTCTGCCTGAGCAGGCGGCGAGTTTGCCGACGAGCTGCAACGAGTCGATGCTGTTCTTGGCGCGGGCGTTCTCCTTTGCCTGGCGGGTCGCGATGCGCACGCGCGCCGCGTTCTGCGCCTTTTTGACGATCTCGTCAAAGACTTTTTTGTTTTTCGGCTGAGCGATCAGAGCACGCAGCCCCTCACTGACGACAGCCTCCACGGGCGTGCGTGCCTCGGGATTGCCGAGTTTGGTCTTGGTCTGTCCTTCGAACTGTACATTCTTCATCTTGATGGACAGGACCGCGGTCAGCCCCTCGCGGAAATCATCGCCGGTAAAATTGGCGTCTTTATCTTTGAGCACCTTGGTGTCGCGCGCATAGTCGTTCAGAACGCGCGTGATCCCGCCGCGGAATCCCGTCTCATGATAGCCTCCTTCAGGCGTCGGGATGTTGTTCACAAAGGAAAACAGATTCTCCGTAAACTCCCCCGTATGCTGCACTGCAAACTCAACGAGAATGCCATCCTTCTCCCCTTTATAATATACAGGCGGAGTATAGAGCTTGTTTTTTCCCTCGTTGAGGTATGCAACAAAGTCGGAAATGCCGCCCTCGTAGTGATAAGTTACGCGATACGGCTGTGTCGCGCCCAGAAGATCGAGCTGCT
>ERZ1643249.4789-NODE-4789-length-11128-cov-4.162196_pt1 | contig 11128 bp, 8 predicted proteins | sample MGYA00579263_ERZ1643249 | MGnify/ENA primary metagenome ERZ1643249 (study PRJEB29033, sample SAMEA4952264) | chicken gut metagenome | biome: Broiler Chicken; feature: Gastrointestinal Tract; material: Caecum | place: Ireland | collected 2018 | study: Broiler...
CGACGGCTTTAAAATCAGCCTGACAACCGATACCTATACGCCGTTTGCAGCTCTCGATCTGACAGAAGCGGATGCCATTTTCAGTGACAACTATTTCTGTATGGGAAGTCCGCGTAAAGAAATTGAAGTCAAATACAGTGATATCCGCTCAGATCAGGAGATGACACTGGAAAATTTCAAGAAGCAGCTGACGATAACACATTTGTACGATACGATTCGATAGGAAAAGGGGAGCCCATGAATATTAGATTTGACGAACAAAAACAATTATTTCAGATAAATACAGAGCATACAAGTTATGTGATCGGCATTGCCGACGGAAAATATGTAGGACATGTATACTATGGCAGAAAGATTGAAGATCTTACAGGTATTTATCCGCTTTTACGCACCGGTGAAGCGCCGTTTGTGCCGTCTGTCAACATGCGGGAAAAATGCTCCTTTGCGGACACATTTCCGGCGGAATACTCTACCAGCGGCGTAGGCGATTACAGAGAAAGCTGCCTTGACGTGCGCACAACAGGCGGCCACCGTGCCTGCGAACTTTCCTTTGAAGGCTATGAAATTTTAGAAGGAAAACCAGCCCTTGCCGGACTTCCTTCCACGTTTGCAAAAGAGGCGGGCAGAGCAAAGACCCTTGAGATTACATGCAAAGATGAATGTATCGGGCTGAAGGCTGTACTCAGTTACAGTGTCTTTGAGGACAGCGATGCGCTGATCCGCAGTGTACGTCTGATCAATGAAGGCACAGAAAAGCTCTATATTGAAAAGGCGCTGAGCGCCTGCATCGATATGGATGATGAAAATTTCGAGATGCTTGCGCTGACCGGTTCATGGGCGAGAGAGCGCCACATGACAAAGTGCCCGGTAACGTACGGACGCCATTTGATTTCTTCAACAAAAGGCGAATCCAGCCATCAGGAGCATCCGTTTTTAGCACTGATGACAGAGGGAACAACACAGGATCAGGGCGAAGTTTATGCAATGAATTTTATTTATTCCGGAAACTTTATGGCAATGGCTCAGGTAAGCCAGTTCAATTCAGTGCGTATGGTCATGGGTATTCACCCGGAAGGATTTGAATGGACACTGAATCCGAATGCTTCATTCCAGACGCCGGAAGTTGTCTGTGTATATTCTGATGAAGGTCTGGGAAAAATGACGCGCACATTCCATGATCTGTATCGGGAACATTTGATCCGCAGTCCGTATCTGCATAAAAAACGTCCGATTTTGATCAACAACTGGGAAGCGACATATTTTGATTTTGATACGGAAAAGCTTGTTGCGATTGCCAGAGAGGCGAAAAAAGACGGTATCGAAATGCTTGTCATGGACGACGGCTGGTTCGGACACCGCAACAATGATGACAGTTCACTGGGCGACTGGTTTGTCAACGAAGAAAAACTTCCGGGCGGCTTAAAAACACTTGTGGATAAAGTCAAAGCGGAGGGACTTGCTTTTGGCATATGGTTCGAACCGGAAATGATTTCTCCGGATTCGGAACTTTACCGTCGTCATCCGGAATGGGCGATTCAGATTCCGGGCAGGGAGCCGGGCATGAGCCGCGCTCAGTATGTGCTTGACCTATCAAGACCGGAAGTGGTGGATTATGCGTATGAATGTGTAGCCTCAATTTTGCGCAGCGCCGATATTTCCTATGTGAAATGGGATATGAACCGTCAGCTGACAGATATCGGCAGTGCTTATCTTGATGCACATACACAGGGAGAACTGATGCACAGATATGTACTCGGCGTTTATGAAATGCAGGAGCGTCTTGTAACAGAATTCCCGGATCTGCTTCTGGAAAACTGCTCCGGCGGCGGCGCCCGTTTCGATGCCGGCATGCTCTACTACAGCCCGCAGATCTGGTGCTCGGATGATACCGATGCCATTGAGCGTCTGGCTATTCAGGAAGGCACAGCGCTTATTTATCCGCTTTCATGCATGGGCGCTCATGTCAGTGACTGTCCGAACCATACGGTAGGACGTATTACACCGTTTATGACAAGAGGCCATGTGGCGCTGGCGGGAACTTTCGGCTATGAACTGGATATTACAAAAATTTCCGAGGAAGACCGGGATGCGATTAAATTCCAGACGAAGCTGTATCACAAATACCATCCGCTTGTCAGAGAAGGCGATTACTACAGAATCGCTTCCTATCAGCAGAATCATCTGTATGACTGCTGGGAAGTTGTTGCCAAAGACCGGAGTGAAGCGCTTGTAACTTTCGTTCAGGTAATGTCAGAGCCAAACTTTAAGAGCCGGAAAATCCGCCTGAAAGGGCTGGAGCCTAAAGCTTCCTATCGTTTGGAAGAAACCGGAGATGTTTACAGCGGCGATGTGCTTATGCGTGCCGGATTTCTTGTACGCAGAGATCACCACGATTTCTCCAGCCGGTTATTCCATTTCGTAAAAACGGAGGAATAATGAACATGTCAAAAGTTTATGTAAATCAATGGGGCTATTTGCCGAATAGTCCTAAGACAGCGGTCATTGCCGGAAACGGCAGTGACCAGCCGGTCAAAATCCGTGTGATTAATGAACAGGACAGCTGTGTGCTGGAAAAGAAAGCCGTATTTTTCGGACATGACGCAGCGTCTGACGACGATGTATGGCAGGCGGACTTTTCGGAAGTTACAGCACCGGGGAAATATCATGTGGAAGATGATCAAGGCAGCAGCTCATACAGCTTTCAAATTTCTGAGGATATTTATGAAAAATTGGGCAATATGATGAGTAAGGCGCTGTATTTTCAGCGGTGCGGCACAGCGCTTGATGAAAAATATGCCGGTATTTTTAAACGGGAATGCTGCCATACAGGCAAGGCAATGCAGCTTAAAGATTATGTCAACTTACAGGCTGGAAATATTTCAGAAGCACAAATACAAATGTTTGATGTACAGGGCGGATGGCATGATGCCGGCGACTTCGGACGTTATCCGACAGCGGCGGCAACAGCGCTGGCGCATATGCTTTATGCATGGGAACTGTTTCCGGAAAGTTTTGAGGACAGTCTGAATATTCCTGAAAGCGGCAATGGCATGCCGGATATTTTAAATGAATGTCTGTACGAACTGAAATGGCTGCTGAAAGTCCAAATGGCCGACGGCAGTGTGAGCCATAAATTGACATCCATGCGCCATGCAAATTTTGTGATGCCGTGTGAAGATCATCGGCAGATGATTTTATTCCCGCCGTCAACAATGGCAGCAGGAGCATTTGCGGCAGTGATGGCGCTGGCATCAAGAATCTACAAAACATTTGCGCCGGAATTTTCCCGGGAAGCGCTGGCGGCGGCAAAGAAAGCGTTTGCATGGCTGAAAGCCCATCCTGAATTTATTGGTTTTGAAAATCCAAAAGGATGCAATACCGGCGGATATGAAGATACCGATGACCGCGATGAACGGCTGTGGGCGGCAGCAGAGCTCTACAGAACGACCCGCGAAGCGGCTTATCTTACAGATGCTCAGGCACTGCTGGACGGGGTAAACGACCCGACGGCTCTCGGGTGGACAGATGTGGCCGGATTGGCAGGCTGGGCGCTTATGGAGGATATGATGAGAGCGCTTCGGAGCAAAGGCTCTGAGGTGATCGAGAGAGACTGCCGGCAGGCGGCGCTTTTGTCAGAAAAGTATGTTGAGCTTTTTGTGTCGGCAGCAGATGATATTTTGAAATTGTCACAGCAGTGCGGCTACAAGGCGGCGATGTCTGTGGAGGACTATGGCTGGGGCAGCAATATGGTGCTTTTAAACAGAGCCATGATTTTAGCTTCAGCAGCTGTACTGACTGATGATCAAAGCTATGCGGACGCTGTTGTCAGCCAGATGGATTATCTGCTTGGCGTCAATGGGGCAGATTACAGTTATGTGACCGGCGCCGGCGAGCATGCATTCAAAAATCCTCATAACAGAGTGACTGTTGCCGATGGTATTGATGAGACGATTCCGGGATTTGTGTCCGGCGGTCCAAACGGACATCCGGTAGACGAAAAAGCCGAATGGCTGATCGTCCCGGGAACACCTCCGATGAAATGCTATTTGGATATATGGGAATGCTATTCACTGAATGAGATTACAATTTATTGGAATTCACCGGCCATTTTTCTGGCGGCATTTTTAAATGCGGTTAAATAAACATTTGTTAAGCTGTTATTAATTAAATTTAACCCGGGACTCTATTGACAATTTTAAGTTAAATTAATATAATATATAAAAAAATAGCTAAAAAAACTTAAAAATATAAAAAAATTGCGGGGAGGAGGTTAGGAATATGAAGAAGGCTGTCAGATTGTCCGACATTGCAAAACGGTTGGATGTCAGTACAGTGACTGTTTCTAATGCGCTGGCCGGTCAGAAGGGCGTCAGCGAAGAACTTAGAGAAAAAATTAGAAGTACAGCTGCTGAGATGGGATATCAGACGCGTCAGGGGCCGATTATCCTGGAAAAGACAAATCCGGTAAATATTGCGGTCATTATCGCGGATAAATATCTCGGTTCCTATCCTTCTTTCTACTGGAAAGTTTATCAGGAATTTGCGTTGGCAGTTAAACGAAAAAACTGTATGCTGCTGTATGAAGTGCTTAAGGATGAAGACGAAAAAAATTTTGTGATACCGCTCAGCGTCAAAGAGAAAACAGCGGAAGGTATCGTTGTCATTGGGGAAATCAGCAGCGAATATTTAAAGATGCTTATCGAAGTGTCCCAGATGCCGATAGTATTTGTAGACTTCAGCAAAATAGATATCAGGGTAGATTCCGTTGTGTCCGATAACTTTTACGGTATGTATCTTATGACAAACTATCTGATTGAACATGGACACAGAGATATTGCCTATGTGGGGACCGTGCTTGCGAATAACAGTATTAAAGACCGTTACTGCGGTTATTATAAAGCACTGATGGAAAATCATATTCCTGTTCGTGAGGACTGGATCATCGATGACAGGGCGCCTCTTGGAAAGATGGAAATCGACCGCTTGTCTTTGCCGGAAGAAATGCCGACGGCATTTGCATGCAACTGCGATCTTGTAGCCAGTGAACTGATTAAAATTTTGGCGCAGAGAGGCTACCGCGTTCCGGAAGATATTTCGGTTGTCGGCTATGATAATTACCTTTATACAGGATTGTGCGATATAAAGATTACAACCTATGAGGTCAATATCGAAGAGATGGTTAAAGTCTCGCTGGAAAAAATATTAAACCGTCTTAAAGGGCGTCAGTCGGACTCAGAAACAATACGGATTGTTTCCGGGCATATGGTCGTTAAGGAAAGCGTAAAAAGTGTAAATTAATGATTTCGTAAAAAGCAGAAGAATGTGCAGAAAGTTGTGCATACTTCTGCTTTTTTGCACAATACGGCCGGCGGGGCGACTGCCGTGCCTGCACGGGCGGTGATCTGACGTATTTATGGAGCAGAGTTTTAGAGGGGGGGTGTAGCGTAATTTGTCGATGGGATTTTCTGGAAATATTTGGTGTATGCGGTAGAATAGAAGTATGAAAAAACCGGTTTCTTCAGAAGCTTGATAATTTCATAGACTTTATGTTTGGGCTGTGATATGATGTATGTACGATTTATTTTTGATGTATAAAGGTAACGAAGATCATATACAGGAGTGCGGACCAAACAGCATTTGATTAAGGAGCGTGAAAAATGGCATTGACAAATGAGGATTTGCAGGCAATCGCCCTGCTGTTAAAGCCGATAGGGGATTCGATAAAATCCTTGGAGCAGAAAGTTGATTCACTGGAGCAGAAGGTTGATTCGCTGGAGCAGAAAGTTGATTCGCTGGAGCAGAAGGTTGATTCACTGGAGCAGAAAGTTGATTCACTTGAAGAACGGATGACAAAGGTTGAGAACCGCTTGACGAAGGTGGAAGTCGAGATGGAAAACGGTTTCAGAAAAACTTTGGAGGCAGTCAACGAAAATATTAATCTTATTAACGAGAAGAATAAAAAGTACGATACCGCTGCAGATAAAGTAGAGATGCTGGAGGCGGATATGCGTCTGATGAAGATTGCAGTGAATGAGTTGTACAAAAAGGTAGGATAAAGTAAATACAGCAAAACACGAACTATGAAAATCGTTAAAAGCAGAAGCGGCTCCAAACCGGAGCCGCTTCTGCTTTACAACGTTTTACAGAGGAGTATCTCTATATCAAAAATTATTGGAATTTTCTTTTTTATAATGCAGAGGTGTTGAACCTGTCTGCTTTTTGAATGAATTAATAAAATGGGTTGAATTTTCATAACCGACCATGCGGCCGATTTCGTTGATTTTATAATCAGTCGACAAAAGCAGCGCTTTAGCGGCCTCAATGCGTCGTTTGGAAAGGTAATAAATCGGTGATGTCTTATAATAACGGGTAAAATCTTTAACAATCCTATACTTGCTGACATTATATTCTTTTTCAAGCATGTCAAGAGAGAAAAATTCACTGTAATGCTTATCGAAACGCTGCTTGATGTCTGTCAGATATTTCGGTATATTCGCTGCAGTTTGTTTGCTGACGTTTATGCTGAGCGTTTCGGATAACAATGATGTAATAAAGCATAACTGATGCAGCGGAGAATTTTTATAATAGTTTTGCTGATGTTCATAAGCGATCAGCATGTCTTTGATACGTGAACTGTCCGGCACGGCAATTTTATAATTCTCCACAGGGTTAAAATGACTGTAGAACCATGAAACCTGGCTTCCGTCGAGAAATATCGATACATGCTGCCACTGAGAAGAGACAATACGTATGCTGGAAACCGAGTCCAGCGGACAAAAGCAGATGGACTTGGAATCAGCGTGAACAGATTCTCCGGAAATATCCAATAAGCCTTCGCCCTCAAAAGTATAGATAAAAAGATATCCTTTCATCTGGCCGGCACTGCTGTCTTTTTGATAATGGTACGGATATTGTGCCTGTATATGAAGAAAAATTTTCATATACATATATGGAATATCATTGGTTTCGTCACAATAACTGATAATTTCAAACATATGACGATTTTTGCTTAAAGATGCCTGAGAAGCTTCATCGAGACCTTTTAAGTTCATTAGATTCAAAATTTTTTCGATTGTATCCATACGGCACACTCCTTTTTAAGAGCATTTAATCGGTTGTTAACTAATGATTAGCTTAAGCATAACAAAAACAAGGTAAAAAATCAAGGGGAAAAATTAATTGAAATTAATATAAAATTAATTTACATAAAAAAAGTAAAAAGTTGTAAAAAAAACGGATGACATTAAAAAATTCAAATTGTGCGAACAAAAAGAAAAAAACAAAACATGTTGCACAAAAAACGTGTGACAAAACTGTGAAAAGTGATAAAATTGCTTTTGAGGTGCAAGAATGTAATATAAATAACAATATTCTGTGATGAAAAGTGCTAAATGATATGCTAATATACATTTACAGTTAAATTTACTTAAAAAACTTAAAAATGGAGGAATCACTATGAAAAAAGCGAAAAGACTTTTTGCCATCAGTATGGCAGCGCTCATGGCAGCGGCTTCCTTAGCAGCTTGCGGAAACAGCAGCTCAGAAACACAGGCACCGGCCAGCGACAGCACAGGCGGAGGAGACCAGACATCGGAACAGACACTTCCGAAAATTACGGATATTACTCTGGGCGAGGATTACACAGATCTGACAGCGGATATCCATTTTCTGACACATAAGACGGACGTTGTTGATACTCTTTTTGTTGATTATGTAACTCAGTTTAATGAACTTTATCCAAACATTCATATCGAATATGAAGCAGTTACGAACTATGCAGATGATGTAACGATGCGTCTTTCCAGCGATGACTGGGGCGATGTCTGCATGATTCCGACAACACTTGAAAAAGCAGATTATCCGACGAAACTTGTAAGCTTTGGTCCGGTTGACGAATTGTCAGAATCATATATTATGCTTAACAATCAGGCATATGAAGGACAGGCGTATGGTATCCCATCCATGGGTAATGTTCAGGGTATCGTTTATAACAAACAGGTATTTGCTGATGCAGGTATTACAGAACTTCCAAAAACACCGGATGAATTCCTTGATGCTCTGCAGCAGATTAAAGATAATACAGATGCTATCCCGCTGTACACAAACTTTGCTGCAGTTTGGACAATGGGCGCATGGAACGCTTATATTTCAGGCTCTGCAACAGGTGACCCGGACTTCACAAATATGGGTCTGACACATGGCTTGAATCCGTTCTCAAAACATGATGATATGACAGGTCCTTATGCAGTTTACTACACACTGTATGAAGCAGTTGCAAGAGGCCTTGTTGAAGATGACCCGACAACAACTGACTGGGAAGGCAGCAAAGGTATGATCAACAATGGTCAGATCGGCTGTATGGTACTTGGATCATGGGCTATTACTCAGATGCAGGGCGGCGGTTCTCATCCGGAAGATATTGCTTACATGCCGTTCCCGATCACAGTTAACGGACAGCAGTATGTATCTGCAGGACCTGACTATGCGTATGGTATTAACGCAACATCTTCTTATGAAGATCAGCTGGGCGCTATGATTTACATTAAATGGCTCACAGAAGAATCCGGTTTTGCTGAAAACCAGGGTGGTATCTCTATCGTAAAAGATGCTCCTTATCCGGAAACATTAAAAGATATGGAAGGTATTCCACTTGTTATGGATAATCCGGCACTTGAAGGCGAAGAAGATCTTTACAACAATATTAATACAGAATCTGAACTTGGTATCAATGTAGCTAATGAACCGATTCAGGAAATTGTTCAGGATGCGCTGACAGGTGCACGTACACTTGATGAAATTATGGACGAATGGAATCAGAAGTGGACAGCTGCTCAGGAAGCTAACGGTGTAACACCTGAAGCGTACGATTATATAGCTGCAATTTCAGGTTCATCAACAGCTGAATAATGCATTTGACAAAATTTTAACGTATGAACAACTGAGGGGCACACTGATTAAGTGTGCCCCAATAAGTTAGAAGGGAGGCTACTTATGCCGAGTAAAACTCAAACTGTAGGACAGAAAAAGAGTTTTGGGGAATGGCTCAAGAGCCGTAAAGGTCAGAAAGTTATTGTTATTGTGGCTTTTTCTATTATACCTTTGGCATTGCTTTTACTGTTTACATATGTTCCATTTTTGGAAATGTTCCAATTTAGTTTCTTTGACAGAACGTATCTGAAAGTTAGAGAGTTTGTTGGATTTGACAATTATCTTGAAGTGTTTACAAGAGATGACTGCTTCGGTGCATTGAAATTATCATTGTTTTATATTGGAGGCGGATTCATACAGTTAGCGCTGGCATTGTTCTTTGCAACAATTCTTTGCTTCAAGACAAGAGGAAGCGGTATTTTCAAAGGGCTTTTGTTTTTCCCGTATTTGATCAATGGTATCGCAATCGGTTTTATTTTTAAATTCTTCTTTACAAGAGGTTTCGTATTTGATACAGTGCTTGGCTGGATTGGTATCCCTCAGGATGTCCTTCCGTATTGGCTCAGAGATATGAGCATCAACAACTTCTCGCTTGCAGGAACTTCTGTATGGCGTTATATGGGCCAGAACATGGTATTGTTCCTTGGCGCAATGATGTCAGTAGACCAGACATTATATGAAGCTGCTGCGATTGACGGTGCAAATTCATGGCATAAATTCAAATATATTATGCTTCCAAGCATTAAGTCAGTTGTTGTATTGAATATTATCCTTTCTGTATCCGGTTCACTTAGTGCATTTGAACCGCCATACGTTATTACAAACGGTTCTTTCGGTACTGCAACATATTTTGTAACAATGAACCAGGTAGCTCATGTCAGCCAGAAGGTTGGTTTGGCATCTGCGATGGCAATTATTTTGTTCATTTTGATTTTTATCTGTACAATCTTGCAGCAGGTAATCATGAACAAGTTGTTCCCAACAGATGATGACGGAAGCCGTTCGGCAAAACAGGCGTCCAAGCGCGCTAAAAAGACGGCAAAAGCAGCTGCGGCTGCAGCAGCAGCAATTCCGGCCGCAGAGGCGAAAGGAGGGGCTTCAGCATGAATACAACCGTTGTACAGTCCGGAAGAACTCCGGCGATGCTGGTTAGAAAAATCCTTTGGGTAATTTTTAAATATTTTATGCTGTGTTTGGCTTCATTTATCGCAGTGCTTCCAATTGTCAGCTGTGTCATTACAGCATTTAAGACGCCGGATGAATATGCCAACACAAACGTTATGACACTTCCAAGTTCATGGCTTTACTTTGATAACTTTACGAATGCATGGTCACAGGCTAACATGGGAAGAGCGTTCATTAATTCCCTGATCGTGCTTGTCTGTGTATTGCTTGGTTCGGTGCTTATAGGATCTACATTGGCTTATGTTTTAAACCGTTTTAAATTCCCGGGCAGAGGTATTATTAAAAATTTATTTTTGTTTGCCAGCCTGCTTCCGGGTATCGCAATGCAGGTATCCGTATATGCGATTATGGGTAATCTGCACCTGATTAATCATTTATATGGATATATTATCCTTATGATGGGTACAGATATTATTTCAGTAACGATTTTCATTCAGTTCTTTGAAAACATTTCGCCATCACTGGATGAGTCAGCTATCATGGACGGCTGTACATATTTTGGTGTATTTTTCAAGATCTTATTCCCGTTACTGAAGCCGGCCATTATTACGGTTATGATTTTAAAGGGCGTAGGTACATACAACGAATACTACATGGCCAACTTGTATTTACAGAATAAAAACACACTTGGTGTTGTTTCTACTTCACTGTATACCTTTACAGGACCGTTGGGCAATCAATATAACTATATTTGTGCGGGTGTTATTATCACACTGCTTCCGGCGCTGATTATCTTCATTCTTTGCCAGAAACAGATTTATGGCGGTCTTGCAGCGGGTGCTGTTAAAGGCTGATGCTTTAAAAAGGCCGTTTGATAATTATTTGTGAAACTTTATTTGACGAAGGACGTGAGGTCTCTGGTTACTTAAGTTCAAATGGTTAAGAAATAAGCAACCGGAGATGCACGTCCTTTTTTAGAGTATACACGAGGTGCTTTGACAGAAGGCCTAGGTATACCAGGGAGGAAATTTGATGAAAAAAGGGATAGCCTTGATGCTGGCGGCAGTGCTGACGG
>ERZ1643249.4791-NODE-4791-length-11124-cov-13.779565_pt1 | contig 11124 bp, 9 predicted proteins | sample MGYA00579263_ERZ1643249 | MGnify/ENA primary metagenome ERZ1643249 (study PRJEB29033, sample SAMEA4952264) | chicken gut metagenome | biome: Broiler Chicken; feature: Gastrointestinal Tract; material: Caecum | place: Ireland | collected 2018 | study: Broiler...
ACTCTAATTTTACATATCCATATGTTATATCTAGTATGTTTATTATTCCATCATTATTTGCGTCACCTTTTATATAGTCTACTACTTCTACTTCACAAGTTGCAGTAATACCATTTGTTGTAGTTGCTGTTATTGTTGTTTTTCCTGAAACTTTTGCTGTTATGTTTCCATTTGCATCTATTGTAGCAACATTTGTATTACTACTCTTCCATGTAATTGTTTTGTCGTCAGTAGTATTATTAGGATTTATAGTTGGTTTTAATGTCTTAGTTTGACCTTTTGTAATAGTTAAGTTTGTAGCATCTAATGTGATTGATGTAATAGGAACTGGTTCTTTTACTGTTACTCTACATTGTACAAAACTTCCATTTTCTAATTTAGCTTGAATTATACAAGATCCTGCCTTTTTGGCGGTTAGTTTTCCATTGTCATCTACATCAACAACTCCTGTATGTGTTGACAACCAACTAATTTCATAATCTGTATAATCATAGGCTGTTTCTATGATTGGCTTCATTGTATATTCATCACCAACAACCAAAGTTAGTGTGCTAGATTCAAATTTGATTTTAGCATCTGGGTCATAAGCACTTACTTCTACTGATAAGTTTGTATTATCTGGAGTGATTGCATTAACTACACATTTTCCAGGTTTTTTTGCAACCATTTTTCCTTCTTTAACTGTTAAAATGCTTTCATCTTCTGAGCTCCATTCAAAATTATCTCCATCTAAATAAAATGGATATGGATAATCATTATCAAAGTGAACTCCATTAATTTTTAACTCTTTTTCTTCTCCTACTGCTACTGTTTTATATTCATCTCTTACAGAATATGTTGTTGCTCCACCTAATAATTCTATTGATACTTGTTTTGTTTCATTTTGTGGATACGTTGTCATCTCTTTTGAACCACCAGATGAAAAACATTGAACCCAATGGTATCTGTTATTATGATAAAAACATCCTATACCTATTGATGTAAAAGAAGACATTAAGATGTTTCTTTTATGTCCAGAAGAATTCATCCATCCCTTCATTACACTCTCTGCAGAAGTATATGAGCCTGCTATATTTTCTCCATTCATTCCTTGATAATCAGGCAAAATTGATGAGTAACTTGAACCATTTGGTCTAGTATGATCAAATAATACGGCCAGTTCTGCAGCACGTTGTTGAGCAACTTCGAATAGTCCTTCATCCATATACAAAGGATCTAGCCCAACTGCACTACGTTCTTGATTAACAATGTCAAGTACTTCTTTTGCCATATCATATTTAAATTCACCTGTAATATTTATTTCTATATCTTCTTTTCTATAATATCCATCATCTTTTAATAAAAATCCTTCAGGGTATGGATTTTTTAAATTATCACAATTTATAAAAGCATCTTCACTTACAGAAATAATTGTACTAGGCCATATTACTTCTTCCAAAGCTGGACAGTTTGTAAATGCATAATAATTTACTGTTCTAGTTCCTTCTGGAAGTTTTATACTTTTCAAAGATGGACAATTTTCAAAACAATTTGCATAGAATTCTTCTATTACACCTTTAAAATTAACTTCTGTTAAACTAGTACAATTTCTAAATGTTCCTGAAGGTAATTTACTTTCGTTTGTTATAACATTGTCAATTTCTGCATAAAAATTTACTGTTTTTAGTTCTGTACAATTTTCAAATACATTTGGGCTATATACTTCTAATATTACTTCCGGAATTGTAATACTTGTAATTCCACTATTTGCAAATGCATAAGCTTGAATCATTGTTACAGAATCTGGTATATTAATTTTTTGTAAGTTTTTTGCATTTGCAAAGCAATTTTGACTTATACTTATAACTCCATCTGGGATTGTGTATGTAGTTAAATCACTTTTTGGTGGAAAATATTGCATATATGTATAGTCTTTTATTTTTTCATACAATGCACCTTCATCAGTGCTAAAACTAGGGTTTCCTTCTGCAACTTTATATTCTTCAATTGTTGTTGAAACAAAGGCATCTGTTCCAATATCTGTCACTGAAGCTGGTATTGTAACAATCTTTAAACTTGTATTTGTAAAAGCACTTAATCCAATTTCTATCAGTCCTTCTACAAATTCAACTTCTGTAATTGATGGCATATTATAAAATGCATAGTTTCCAATTACAGTAATACCTTTTTCAACTATAACTTTTTTAATATTTTCTCCATTCCATGGAGCTAGTTTTCTTTCTGTATAATCAGGCATCTCTCCTGAACCACTAATTGTTAGTACACCATCACTGCTTAATGTAGCATTAATTGTGTCACTTACTTCATAGCTTTGCTGTGTTGCAGCAATAACATTCATAGGTATAAAATTCATTAGTAATACAATAATTAGGTAAATACTCATTATTTTTTTCATTTTATACTTATTCCCCTTTCAATTTTATAATTCGTCTATCTTTCCTTCTAGATACAAATACATTTTATTTATATCTGATATATTGTAAACTCCTTCTCCTGTTACGTCTCCTCTTTCTAACTCTTCGTCTGTTATATCATCATACTCTAATTTTACATACCCATATGTTATATCTAGTATGTTTATTATTCCATCATTATTTAAATCACCTTTTATAAAATCAACAACTTCAGTTTCAGAACTAATTATCATATTGTCTTTTTCATACCAATATCTACAATTGTTTTTAATATATTCAGCTCCTACTGTTCCAACTTCTGCTTTTAATTCCATGTCATCATATCCAATACCTTTATCAAAAGTTGTTTCATATATTCCTTTCATATAAGAATTTGTTGGTATTGTAAATGAAGTTAATTCATTTTTTTCATCATCACTCATTAATAATCCTGTTACCATTGGACCATCTTTTGGATCATTAATAACATATACTAATCCATCATATGCAAAACTTATTGTAGTAATTGTATTTGGTGTTGTTTCAAAACGTCTTTGTGTAGAATCAACATATATCCATTCTCCATCAACATATGCAGCTGTCCATTCATGTGTTTGATTAGATACTGTTGCTGTTGGTATTCCACATAAATATAACATATAATTTGTAAGCATTGTATATGCTTCACAACTTCCTTTTTTCTCATTAAAGATGCTATAAACTCTATCAATTTCTGCTGTTGCACCATTATATTTTTGATAATCAATATTAACATATGCCCAAATCATTATTTGGTAAGCTTTTTCTTTTTCTGTTGTACAATCTGCTGTTATTTCTTCTACTTTTGCTTTTATTGCTTGATATGTTTCGTTATTTTCATCTTTTTCATCACAAAAACAAGTATGATATCCATTTAACGCATTTCCTGACCAACTACTTCCATTATGTGATGTAATACCTAATGCTTGCACATTATCAGTTGGTAATGCATTTAAGAAATCTTCGTTTGTTATTGTTCCTGTATATACTTCATTTGTATTTAAATCTGTAAATTTTCTACCATAATATCTTGCGTATGAAAATACTCCTGTATTTTTATAGCCATATATTTCTGCTGTTTCACTTATTGTGGTTTCTGGATAATCACTTCCGATTAAAGCTAGTGTTGATTTTATTGTTATAGATTTTAAAGATGTACAATCTGCAAATGCATTATCTCTAATATATATTAATCTATCAGATAATTCTACATTTTCTAGACTAGTACATTTATAGAATGAACTTATTCCAATATCTGTTATAGATTCTGGAAATTTAACTGATTTCAAATTTGTGCATTCTGCAAATGCTCTTCTTCCAATTGTTGTTACTGTATCTGGTAAAGTAATAGTTTCTATGTTAGTATTATGTTCAAAAGCACAAGCAGATATAGATGTAATGTTGCCTTCAAAAACAACTTCTTTTACTTGTTCTCTATACTCTTCCCAGGCACATGATGAGCCACTCATTGCTCCACTACCAGTAATAGTTAGTGTCCCATTACTATCTAATGACCATGTTATATCGTCTCCACAAGTTCCTGATGCGACTTCATCTACTGCATATACAAAACTTGGGTTAAAAAGACTTGTAAATAATATTGCTATTACTAGTAATACTTGAATTATTTTTAAAGATTTTTTCATTTTAAAATCTCCCCTTCCTCGGAATTATTTTTTCCAATTAATTCCGATTTGATTATATCAAAAAAAATTTATTTTGTGAATATATTTTTTATATTTCATCAAAAATTGACTTTATATAATAATTGCTTTTCCAAATCCTGTTGTTAATCTATTATCAGATGTATATACAAATTGTCTACTATATTCACAATTTAATTCTTTTGTCATTCTTGCATAACATTCAACAAATTTTCCTTTTTTAGATATATACACGCCATTTATACATTCACATATATTCATATCATAAAAATGTGCAATCGTTTTTGGATTCATTATCTCTTTTTTAAAAACTGAATTAAAGTTAATATAATTTTCTTTACAATAGCCATTAACTTTCATTAGTGACACAAAACCAACTCTAAATATTCCTAATTCACTTGCAAATTCCAGATATTTTTCTACTTCCTCTGGTTTGTCAATATAGTCTTTTATTAATAAACAGTTTAATCTTAAAAGTTTTTTATTAGTAACATTAGACATCACATACTCAATGTCCTCTTTTGTAGCGACATCCATTTTAAAAATTTGTTTATTAAGTTCATCTTCGTAATGATGTCTACTTATATGAATTCCTTCAATTTTATTTATCGAATCTAAATTTACAACTTTTCTTAAATTGAAGCCATTTGTATTTATTGTAACCATAGCATTTGGAATTACTTTAAAAATTAAATTTGCAACTTTATTTAACAAATCCAACTTTAACATTGGTTCTCCACCAGTAATTGAAATTCTATTTAGCAAATTTCTTTTATTAAGATAGTCTAAAACATATTCTAATTTTTCAAGATTTATATTTCCCATATCTTGCATATCACGATTACTACAAAATTCACATTTTGCATTACAAGCATCATTAATTTTTATATAAAGATTTAGTTTTGCGTTTTGCCTTTTTATTTTATTGGGGTTAGAAGAACATAAGTAATTTTTAATTCTTATTTTTTCTCCAAAGATTTCTATTTCCTCGTACATTAATTTTCACATCCTAATAAGTATGTTTTTACATTTTTTGAATAAAATAATGCTCCAATTGCTCCATAATATTTGAAACCTTTTTTGGTAAGTATTATTTTATCTTGATTGATTAATATATAATCATTTTTTAATAAAAATTGAAATTCATTTTTATAATAATCTAACGGTTCTTCTCCTAAAATTTCTTTCATTATAGAAATTTTAAATTCTCCAAAGTACATACTTATAGCTATATACTTAGCTAATAATTCTTCTTTAGGTAATAGATATAAATCTTCTTCTATAAAGGAGTTGTATTTCATGCATTCATTTATTGATTTTCTAGATTTTCCTATATTATAACTCATTCCTATTTTTGATTTTGATTGTGCAGATATTCCAAAACCTTTATAAGATATATTATCAATCATTCTAGAACGTAAATATGATGATAGACCTAAGTCTTTTTCATCTTTTGAAAAAGTGTTTTGACCAAATCTTGCATAATATCCTAAATCAATAAGTTTATTGTATATATACTCATATTGTTCAAACAGGAATTCTCTGTCTATTTTTTTCTGTTTTGAAATCAAATTATATCTCATTTCATATAAAGTTATTTGTTCTACATTCATTTTTTTAACTAAAGCTATTGCGTCATCTAAGTCTTTTAGAGTTTGACCTTCAAAACCATACATAAAATCTATGTTTATTTTTTTAATTCCATGTTTTTTAATTAAATTACATTTTTGAATTAAATCTTTTATTTCTAAATTTTGTCTATTATTCTTTGCTAATATATTTAAGTTCATTGTTTGAATTCCTAAAGAAATTCTCTTAAAACCAGCATTATATATTTCTTTTAGTTTATTATCATCTATTGTTTCAAAAGTTCCTTCTATACTTAGTTCAAAATCTTCTACTAATTCTAATTTGTTTATTAAAGCTTTACAAATTTGCATAAGATGTGTGAATGGTTTTATTTCTAAGGCTGTTGGTGTTCCTCCCCCTACGTCTAACCCATGCAATTTTATATTTGCATGGGTTTCTATAAATTTATTTATATCTTTTTCTAATATGTCTACATATTTTTCTTCTATTTCTATGTTTGTTTTTGGATATTTAATATATTCACAAAAAGCACATAGTTTTCTACAAAAAGGAATATGTATGTAAAAATTTAGATTTTTCTCATCTTCAAATAAATCATACTTTTCAATTTTATATTTTGACCAATTTTCTTTGTTTAATGGGTATGATGTATTACATAAATAATTGTTTTGGGCTTTTATAAAATATTCTTCCATTAGCAACCTCTATAATTTGTTGTTCTTTCTTCTCTTGTACTTCCACATCCACTTGGAGCCATTATTTGGGTTATTTGAGCTCTATGATCTCTATGTGGTTTTACATTTGTAGGATCAAGTTTTATTGCTGGGATATTTAATCCTACTTTTTTAAAACTTTTAGCTAATTTATAATATTCCTCTACTTTTTCTTCTATTCTTGCTATTGCTTTTAAAGCATTTTCGTTAGCAAAACCATTTGCTACTAAGTAGGCTTTATAATCTGCAATGTTCTGCTTAATTGTCGCAGTATCTAAATTATTTTTTATTCCGTTTTCTATTATTACATCATTTATAAAATCTAATATTGGATCTTTGCTCATACTTTTTCCCCCTTTATGTTTTATATTATATATTAAAAATGCAGTTTTTTCAACAGTTTTCGACATTTTATTTTATTTCTCGATTTATCCATGTAATTATTACAAAAGCTAACTTATTCTATAATGACCTACTATATCATTTCTTAATTCTAAAATATCTTCTTCATAATATTTTTGGAATTGGTTTGCGTGGTGAATAATAAATGGAGTTCCATTTTTATTTCTTTTATCAGAAACGATTCCAATATGCTTATTAAAAATTACTATATCTCCTCCTTGCCATTCTTCTATTTTTGATATATCTGTTGTTAGTGAAACCGTATTACGTGCAAAGTAAATCTTCAAATTATTAACTCGCCTAAAATCAATATTTTTGTCAATATTTTCAATGTTATATTCTTGTTGATTATTTTTAATATCTTCATTTACTAATTGCATTAAATCATAACCAGCATCTTTTAATCCAAATGCGACCACATCAGTACATACTCCATATCCGTCATCTGGATATCCGTTTGCATAGTATTTACTTTTATATTTAGGATTTGTTGATATATAATTTTTTACATTGTTCAATATATCTGTTTGGTCATCAATTCCGTCTCCATCTTTATCTACTTGGCTAATATATGTTTTAATATCAAAGTCTTCATTGCTATATTTTTTGTGTGGAATATAGTTAAATTGATATAAAATATATATTATTGATAATATCAATATGCCAAATATTATTACTAAAGTATAGAATACTTTTTTCTTCATATTTTACTCTCTTTCAAATTTATTTTTTTATCTATTATTCCATAAACCATTGAAATATCTGTTGGAATAATATATTTTGCCCCTATTTCTTCAGCTACTACTAAAGCAAAAGCACACATTGCCCTTGTAGCATACCACCAATTAGGATCATCAACTTTCTTTCTTATTTCATCAAGAGAAATTTCTTTAAAATATCTTTCAGTTTCTTTTTTTCTAGTTTTTATATCCATCATAATTGGAGATGTTTTATCATCGTATAAAGTATTTTCTTCATATTTAATTCCAGAAAGTCTAGCAAATTTTTCATGTCCTCCACCTGCTAATATTAAAATGTCTGCTTTTTCTTTCGGCAAATTCAATCTTTCTTTTATAAAGTTCTTTACATCTTCTAACTTTGTAATTGCAAAATTTTCTGCTAAATCAGGAAATTGTTGCATTACATCAATAACACCAATTTTTGTGTTAACAGTTTCTTTGATGCCATTATCATATATTGCAATTTCAGTAGAACCACCTCCACCAATAAATACACATACTTTATCTTTTACAAACCTAGTTGCTCCAAAAACAGTTAATTCATTTTCTTTTTCTTGTGATATTATATTAAAATCAAATTCAGTTTCTTTTTTGAATCTACTTAAAAAACTTTCTTTTTCTTCTACATTTAAGTTTCTAAAAATACTTGTACCACATATATATATATCTTCAAACATACACTTTATTTCATTTATACAATCTATTAACTCTTTAACATCGATATCACTTAGTTTTCCTTCTTCATTATAGTGTTTTTTGAATTGTATTGTTTTTTCTTTTATTCTTTTAATGCCGTTTACATCATATTTATCTATTTTTGTGCATGTTGAACCTACTTCTACAATAATTTTCGCCATTTTCTTCTCCTTTTAAAACATCTATATCAAATATTTTCAACTAATCTGTTCCAAATTTACTAAATTATTTTCTTTGAATGTAAGTTTTAATAAGCATGGAGATGCAATATTTAACTCTTTGCCCCTATATTCTAATTTCACATTATTATTTACATTACACCAGTTTAACAATAAAAATTTAATTGATCCACCATGACTAATTATTGCTATTCTTTTTCCCTTATACTTTTTTAGGCATTCATTTAAAAATTCTGTCATTCTCTTATTAGTATCTTCTGCACTTTCTCCGTCTGATGTTTTGAATTTTTGATGTAATAATTGTTCTTGTGAAGGATCTCTAGTTATTTTGTCTTTCATAAATATGGCTATCTCTTTTAGATTTCCTAACTTTCTTTCATTTAACCTATCATCAAGATTAATTTGCAAATTATTTTTATTTGCTATATATTTTGCAGTTTGTTTTGCTCTTACATAGCTACTACACCAAATAGCTTCTATATTTTTAAGTTCTTGTTTTTCACTTAATTCTTTTGAGTCTTCTTCTCCTTTAATAGATAAAATTTCCTTTTCATTAATTGCTTGGCTTGTTTCATTAGTATTTCTAACACCTAATTCGTCGATTGTGTCTGCATGCCTAATCAAATAAATAATAGTTTCCATATTTACTCCTTGTTTCATATTCTTATTATATCTTTTAATGCTATATATATGTCTTTGTATTATCAACTCATTTAATTTCATATCTCCAGCCAGGTTGCCAATTCTTTGTTTTTCTCCAATCATTATTTATTGCTTCTTTCCAATTAATATTTTTTGTTATGACTTCTAATGCTAACTGTGGTGCTTTATGAGAAACTAAAGCTACAGTTTTTCCATCATAATTTTCTAATAGATACTTACAAAAATTTCTTAATCTTTTTTCAACTTCTTTTAAAGATTCTCCATTTGGAAATTTAGTATCTATATGTTCTTCATATTTTACTAAAGATGTATCTTTTCCATTTAAATCTCCATAATTACATTCTCTTATTCTTTTATCATGTAATATAACTTTTGAATCTTTAAATATATTTTTTGCTGAATCTATTGCTCTTTTTAAATCTGAACTAATGACTAAATCTATTTCATTTAAATTTATTTTTTCTCTCAATCTAATACTTTGCTCTATTCCTTTTTCACTCAAATTCCCGTCTAACCATCCTGTAGATTTATGTTCTAAATTATCAGTAGTTGTTCCATGCACAAAATAAATTATTTTAACTGACATATCTTTCACTCTCCTTTAGGATGTTCTAATTTTAATTCATCTTACCTTTTTTATAATTAGAATTTAAGTTCTTTCATATTATTTATATCTAAACCAAGCTTTTTATAAATTTCATCAACAGTGCATGAAATTGTATCATTGAAAGAATATCCTAAAATATTTAATATTTTTTCTATATCGTTTTTATCTTTTCCTTCAATTTCAACATATGGTGATAATTTAGGCCATGTATCAATATCTATCTCATGCTCATTTAAAATATATTTTTCTCGTCTTTTTTCTTGATAGCTTCTATATGAAAATCCAAGTTTTTCAAGCAATTCATTCGTTTCTTCGAATGAACTTACTTCTATCTCTGTTTCTTGCATTTGTTGGATATTTGATTTATTTTCCCTCAAAATATGTTTTATTGTTAAAGTTGTTTTTTCTTTTATTTCTTTGTTTTCTTTTTTCTCAATTGTTTTTCTTAATCTAATCCATTTGTTTGGCGTAGATTTATAATTGTTTATAAATTCTTTTAATTGATTATTATTTAATATCTTTAATATTTGTTTCTTATCTAAAGTAAATATATTTGACAAATTAATGATTTTAAAATTTCTTTTTAAAAAATCGATTTCTCCATCACTTAATAATTGGTCTATTTCTTGAAAAAGATTTTTTATTTTGGCTAATGCTATATCTTTTCTTAATTCAATGTTTTCATTATTTAATTCATATAAATTAGAATAATATCTTTGATTTATATAAGTTAGGTCGTATACACGTAAATATTGTTGTGAAGAACTAATATATTTTCCTCCTGCTTTTTTTATTTTGTTTACTAATTCTTCTTCATTAATATTTAAGATTTTTACTTCTAACTCCATACTACTCATATTTTATTTTCTCCTTTCACTAATGCCTACACTATATCACAGATTTACATTTTACTCAACAAATTCTGTAAAATTCGCATTAAATATATTGGATTTTTGAGCAAAAAATAAAGTATCTATTACAAGGCACTTTACTTAGTATTATTTAATTAATTTTTGATTTTTAATTTTATAAGTCAAATTTTTTTGACCCAAAATAATTTATAGGTCAAAATTTTCGATTTTTTCGTTCTATGAAATTTTATAGCACGGATTTTTACATTTTTTCGTTCTATAAAAATTTATAGCACGGATTTTTTCAATTTTCCGTGCTATAAATTTTTGTAAAACGATTTTTTAATATTTTCCGTTTTATAATTTTTATTTTAAAAACAAATCAATATATTTTTGGAAAGCAAATACTTGATTTCTACTATATCCAGTTGTTTCTATAATAATATTCTTTTCTTTTAATGCATTAATACATACATTTAAAGTTGTTGGTTTTATATCTATTAACTCTAATATTTTCTTTCTTGAAACAATTGGTTCATCATACAATACATCTAATACTTTTTTAGCATTTTCTGGTTTTACTGGTA
>ERZ1643249.4793-NODE-4793-length-11122-cov-8.571519_pt1 | contig 11122 bp, 8 predicted proteins | sample MGYA00579263_ERZ1643249 | MGnify/ENA primary metagenome ERZ1643249 (study PRJEB29033, sample SAMEA4952264) | chicken gut metagenome | biome: Broiler Chicken; feature: Gastrointestinal Tract; material: Caecum | place: Ireland | collected 2018 | study: Broiler...
TCACCGCTGCAAAGCCGGCGCCGCTGGAAATACCGATGATTCCCGGATCCGCCAGGGGATTTTTCAGCACGGCCTGAAAGAGTACACCGGAAACAGCCACCGCTGCTCCCGCCAGCATAGAGATCATGATCCTTGGAAACCGGAGATCAAAAATGGTGGATACTGTTTCATCCGGCTCCAGAAAAATACCTCTGAACAACTGAGGAAAACTCACCTTCAGGCTTCCGATATTCACTGCTGCCAAAAACAGTATCGCTAAAAGCAGAGCCATGATTCCAAAAGACAACGCAGCCCTTGCAGTCTTTCTCTTCCTTCTGTTTTTGTCCTGTTCCTCTGTGGAAGGGAGCCTTTCAATAGCCGTCATTAAGTCTTTGTTGTCTTCCAAAATATTCCCTCCTTACTGACCAGATTCCCGAAGCGTCTCCTCATCGGTTCTCTCCGAAGCTTCTGATCCTTCTGCAGCGTTCTGCGCTTTTTCACTGTTTTCCCGGGCCTTTGCCTCATCCTCCCGGGTCCCCGGATACAGCATAGGCTGAAGTTCCTCCAGAGCCTGGGGATAATTGAAATTTGCACTCATCCCAAAGTATTCATAGGTAAGGTCATAGACACGGCCTTCCTCTACTGCCTGAAAATGCTTCCAGATGTCGTTGGTCTCAAAATCCTCCTGAAACATCTCCACTACCTGGTCAGGAAGGGCATGGGCTGCCCGGAGGATCACATCCGGTTCCTTGGTCTTCATATCCTCGGTATTCACTGTGAGGAATTCCTGATCTGTACCGGCATATACATTCTCTCCTCCTGCCAGTTCTACCAGACTGCCCACATAAGAATTCTCTGTGGCAATGATATAAGAACCGGGAAGTCCCATGAGGATCAGCACCCTGGGCGCTTCCTTTCCCTCATTCTGGTCTTTATAGCTGTTGTAAAACTCTGTAAATTCATCCACCAGGGCCTGAGCTTCTTCTTCTCTTTCAAAGATTTCCCCCAATTCCTGAATAGAACGGTACATCCCCGGCACACTGCGGAGATTCAGAAAGGCCCATTCTGTATGAATAGCCTCATACTTTGGCTGCAGATCTGACTGGAGGGTGACGGGACTTAAGATCCAGTCAGGGTCCAGGGAAGAAATGATCTCCATATCCGGACTCATCGCTGTCCCCACCTGAGTCAGATCCTCGTACCTCTTAGGCAAAGCGGAAATCGTACTGCTGCATACCCCCACCAGATCCAGATCCAGCCGGTCGCAGATATCCGCAGTGGCAGGGGAAGTAGCAATGATCCTGGGCTCCTCACCCATAGCAGCCACCTTCGCCTTGGCAGCTTCCACAGCCGCCTTCTCTTCGGGATCATCAATAGACAGAAGAGTTTCCACACTGTCCGCTTCTTGAACATTTACAGAGGAAGACTCCTCCCGGCCCATTACCGCACAACCACCTAAAAAGGAAGAAAGGATACATGTGCCCATCCAGAGGGGCAGAATTCTTTTTTTTATTTTCACGAATCTATTCCTCATCATCTTCGCCTCCGCCCCAGCGTCTCCAGTTTCTCCGAAAATAATAAATCACTGCAGCGACAGCAGCCATAAGGAGAAGGCCGGATACAGTAAAGGACAGGCACAATATCAGGATCTGACTGCCTGCTGCAGTACTTCCCAAAGCCGCAGATACCTGGTCTTTTGTCTGAGTCTCCTGGGCAGTGGAAAGACTCAGGCCCTGAACGCTGCTATCCGTATCAGCGCTGTTTGTGTTTTCACTGTCCGTACTTTCGTTTCCAGAATTTTCCCCCTCCGTGCTGTCCTGTGTATTTCCGGTACCGGAATTTCCTGAAGGCAGACTGGAAGCTGATGGTGTCACTGTGCTGCCGGCAGCGGAAGAAGAGGGGCTGTTCCCTGAAGCGGCACTGCCGGTATTCTGGCCGGAAGTGCCGGATTCCTGTGCAGTGCCAGAGTTCTGGGAGGCCGTATCGCTTCCGGAAGCTTCTGTTACAATGGTTGTGTTCATATCTGTATTATTCCCTGCCACAAAGTCGCTGGGATAGATATAAAAGATTACATCTCTTCCCATGGGCTCCACATACATAGCTCCCCGGATCACGCAGTTCTCACTGGGTACCTGGATACAGATGTCGCTGGTGGATCCATTATTATCTGTACCGCTTCCTGTAACCCCAAGAGCCGGAGTGGACCAGCCGGAATCCCCCACATTCTGGACCCAGAAACTATGATTAGCCGTATAGTCCATAAGACTCATCCGAATGGTCAGGTAATACTCTCCCCCATCTGTCAGTTCCAGGATACCGGTGGGATACACTGCGCCGTCCACCATACCCTGTCCGGTGGCATAGGATGCTTCTCCGCCCGAATCCTCGATCTCTCCTGTTACCGGATGACGGTAGCAAGGGTGTATGGTACAGGTATATACCGTACCGGAGGCCGCTTGTACCGGAACAGCCGGAAACCCTGCGCCCACAAAGAGGGCAAGCAGGATTCCCAGGATTCCGGCAGAAAACTTTTTCATAAATTCCCCTGTCTTCATATTCCTTCCTTTCTGCTGTAACACTCTGCATTTCAGTTAGTTATATATAACTCACAGTCTTAAAAAAAGAGAGCTTTTCTTTTTTTGCTCTGTAAGTTAGTCTTTGCTATCCACTTCTTTATATAGCATAATTCTGTGATACTTGTCAATCGTTTCCTGTCAATTCTTTCTGGAAAACATCAAAAGCCTGCCGTTTATCGCAAAAAGAAGCTGTCGCATAAAGGATATAAATATTCCTGAAGTATGACTAATGCGACAGCTTCGTATCTCCTGCTGGTCAAGAGTTCTTATGCAGTATCAAATTTTTCAGATTTCATTTAAAGCATCATATACCGTTTCTGTCAGCTCATGATACTGAGGATAAACATTTGCAGCGCTGGTGATATTATCCACCATAATACAAAGGATAAAATCTGTATTCTCTCCATATACGATCCCCACATCATGCTGCACTTCGGAAGTTTCACCTGTCTTGTGGGCCACCTCCACGCCTTCAGGCAGTCCTCCCGGAATTTTCAGAGTGTTTTCCTGATTCAAAAGGAGATGGAGCATTTCCCCGGACTCTTCCTGGGACCCGCATTCTCCTTTGTAGATCTGTTCCAGCAGTTTTCCGCAGTCTTCCACACAGGTAACGTTATCTCCCATTCCGTCGTTTGCCGTGCCGGAAGCAGCCGGATGGAGGGTGGTATGTACGCCTGTGCCCGTATAGCCCTCTTCCTGGAGATAGTCATTTATAAAACCGCAGCCCTCTGCGAAGTCCCGGTCCGAGGACTGGATCCTCACCAGTTCATTGTAAGACTCATTATCGGAAATTTCGATCATATTTTCCAGAAGCTGTGCGACTGTATCCCTGGCGCTTTCTTCGCTTCCCAGATAGTCTGTTTCGTTTTCCATCACCCGTTCCATATTTTCAAAGGTAGCCGCCATGGCATAAAGTTTTACCAGGCTGGCCGGATACATGCCCTGATTGTTGATGCTAAAAGCATTTTCATATTCCAGTTCTTCCACGTAAACGCTCCAGTTTCCGTCATAATCAGCGATCAGCTCTTCCACTGTACTTTCCAGAGAGGTCATTGTCGTTTCCATTTCTGATTCTGCCTGCCGGTCCTGCTGCCGCCGCTCTTCTGCTTCCTGTTCCTCAGCTGCCGCTGCCGCCGCCTGGGCCGCTTCTTCCTGCTGCTGTTCCTTAACCGCCTGCCTCTCAGCATGAATGGTGGTGCCGCCCCAGATAAGAAGGATCAGCATAACTGCTGCTCCTCCCAGGATCGCCCATTGTCTTCGTACCGCCTGCTGTCTTCGCTTTTTTTCCTGCTGTCTCTGCTTCCTTCTCTCCTGATCTTCCATTACTTTCTCCCCTTATCTTCCCATCCGGAACATTTCCCTGAAACTTTCTGCCATATAACAAGAGCCCGCTGCTTAAAATTTCTTTAAGACAGCAGGTCTCTCTTCTTTTTATGCAAGCATCATTCGGTCATTTGCAAATTCTCCGCCGCTGACTTCTTCAAACTTCGCCAGCAGATCAGATACATGTAATTTCTTCTTCTCTTCTCCCGCTACATCATAGATGACTTTTCCCTCATGCATCATGATCAGACGGTTTCCATGGGCAATGGCGTCCTTCATGTTATGAGTTACCATCATAGCGGTAAGGTTATGTTCCTGGATGATCTTATCCGAGATCTCCAGCACCTTTGCCGCTGTCTTGGGGTCCAAAGCTGCCGTGTGCTCGTCCAGAAGGAGAAGCTTCGGCTTTTTCAGGGAAGCCATCAGCAAAGTGATCGCCTGTCTCTGTCCTCCGGAAAGAAGCCCCACTTTCGTGGTAAGCCGCTCTTCCAGACCCAGATCCAGTTCCTTTAACTGCTCCTTATAAAATTCTCTCTCTTTACGGGAAATTCCCCAGCGTAAGCCTCTTCTTTCTCCTCTTCTGGCTGCGATGGCCATATTTTCCTCAATAGACATAGTAGAAGCCGTACCGATCATGGGATCCTGGAAAACTCTTCCCAGATGTACTGCTCTTTTGTGTTCGGACAACCGGGTAATATCTACCCCGTCTACGATGACCTTTCCCTGATCAACAGGCCAGACGCCGGCGATGGCATTCAAAGTCGTAGATTTTCCGGCGCCGTTACCGCCGATAATGGTGACAAAATCTCCGGAATTTAAATTCAGGTTTACCCCGTCTAAGGCCACTTTCTCATTAATTGTCCCTATATTAAAAGTTTTATGAAGGTCTTTGATTTCCAGCATGTATCCCATTATTTTGCCATCCTCCTTCTCACCAGATATTTTCCTTTCAGATATGGCGCCGCCAGGAAGCAGGTCACCACTACTGCTGAGAACAGCTTCATATAATCGGAATCAATTCCCAGCCACATAACCAGGGCATAAGCTATGTAATACAAGATGGCGCCTACAAATACTGCTGCCAGGGTGTAAGCAAATGCAATTTTCTTTCCTGCATAAAACTTTACGAAGATCACTTCACTGATGATCACGGCAGCCAGACCGATAACAATGGCGCCTCGTCCTGCATTTACATCTGCTGCTCCCTGATACTGTGCATATACTCCTCCACACAGACCTACCAGTCCGTTAGAGATCATCAGAGCGATAACCTTACAGAAATTGGTATTAATTCCCTGGGCGCTTGCCATCTGGGGATTGCAGCCTGTAGCTCTGATCGAAGCTCCCAGTTCTGTACCGAAAAGCCAGTATACCACAGCTACCAGCACCAGACATCCCAGGATCAGACCGATAAAGAAAATATAACTGTTATCTGCTGTCACATACCGGGCAGAAGCCACCAGCCCTTTCTGTCCAATGCCCATACTCTGATTTGCCTTTCCCATGATCCCCAGATTTACAGAGTACAGAGAAATCTGGGTCAAAATACTGGCCAGGATTCCGGGAATACCCAAAGCTGTATGTAGGAAGCCGGTAACAAATCCTGCGGCCATTCCTGCAAGAAACGCAAAGATCAGAGATAACGCAGGATGCATTCCTCCCTGGATCAGCATTACCGCCACAGCTCCTCCTGTAGCCAGAGAACCGTCCACTGTCAGATCTGCAAAGTCCAGGATCCGGAAAGTAATATATACCCCTAGAGCCATAATCCCCCATATCAGTCCCTGGGCCACATTGCCCGGAAGAGACCGCACCAGAGCCATAGGATCCAGCGCCATCAGCATTGTCATTGTCATTTTTTTATTTCCTTTCTGAGTGTTTTCTTTTTATTTTATCAGCATGACTGATCTTTTTCAATACAGCAACAGAGGCCGCCGCACTAAACTTCCCTTATTGTTTAATGCGGCGGCTCCATGCCTGCCTCTTACGCAGGCTGTCAGTGCCTGATTCATATTCCTATCCATGTGCCTTCCGGCATTTCAGGATTACTCTGTTTCGATTGCTTCATAATCCTCCGGGATCTCAATGCCTAATTCTTCACAGATGGTCGGGTTATACATTTTTGTCACTTCCGGAGCGGTCTGGATCTCCATAGTAGAGATGTCTTCTCCCTCAGCTAATACCTGATATGCCATCTCACCGGCTGTATAGCCGATATCGTAGTAGCTGATAGACAGTGTAGCGATACCGCAGCCAGAACAGATTCCCTGCTCACCGGCGATCACCGGGATCTGGGCCGGCATGCAAATATTGTTTACGATCTGTGTATTGGAAGCCATGGTATTATCTGTAGGAATATAGATCGCATCACAGGTCTCAATAGCACTGTTTACCACTGTCTGGATCTCGTTGGAATCTGCAGCGGTATATTCTTCATATGCAATACCATCCTCATCCAGGGCTTCTTCAAAAAGCTGCGCCTGGTACTGAGAGTTAGGTTCTGCGGAACAGTAAAGGATTCCTACCTTCTGCGTATCCGGCAGCAATTCTACCAGCATATCTTCCTGCTGATCAATAGGTGCCAGGTCGCTGGTTCCGGATACATTGATTCCGGTAGCTCCTGTCCAGTCGTCGATTCCAAGAGCTGTGGCATAATCGGTAACGGAAGTTCCCAGGATCGGGATGTCCGCTGTGGCCTGAGCTGCTGTCTGCAGCGGCAGTGTGGCATTTGCCAGGATCAGATCCACATCAGAAGATACAAAGTTATTTATGATGGTAGAGCACATCGCCTGCTCGCCCTGGGCGTTCTGCTGGTCAAACTCTACATTTCCTTCTCCGAAAAGTTCTGTACAGGCATCCATAAATCCCTGGGTAGCCTGATCCAGAGCATCATGCTCCATCTGCTGGCAGATACCAATGGTATAAGTCTGGCCGCTGCTTTCTGTTGATTCGGAAGAAGCATTCTCTTCTGTGCTGCTTTCGGATCCGGAATCAGAATTTCCACCGCAGGCGGTCATTGCCGTTGCCATTGCTGCTGCCATCATAATGGCAAGTATTTTCTTTAATTTCATTTTCATTTCCTCCCTGCCACTTTATCACAAAAAACCGTTACGCTTTACTGTGACAAAGTTTTAATATTGGTATTATACACCTCCCCTTCCTGTTCGTCAACCTAAATCCATCTTAAATTCCATAAACTTCTTTGTTATATTTTTCGATCTCATCATCAATGATGGGATCTACATGAGGATAAAGACAGCCCGGTCCGCCATAGGTGATACATGGGATATAATGTCCTCCGGGACCGTACTGAGTACAGGCTCTGCGCACTTCTTTACGAATCTCTTCCTCTGTAGAGTCTTCCCGGTCTACGATGGAGGCGTCAATGCCGCCCATGAGAGTCATCCGTCCATCCAGCTGTTTCTGAAGTTTTACAATATCATTTTCCGGCAGCGTTCCCTGCCAGATATCAATTCCCAGGTCTACCATATCTTCTACGATAGGCTCCATGAAAGAATCCGCATGGTGCATAACGATCACTCCATGGTCCTTCATGTATTTATAAGTTTTCTCATACTGAGGCTTGATAAATTCTCTCCAGGTGTCAGGGCTTATGAAAAGGGAATTTTTGGAACCCCAGTCATCATGGGAAAGCATGATATCCGGTTTTAAATTATCCACGATCAGTTTCATATACTGGAAACGGTACTCTCCGATAGCATTGCACAGATCCAGCATATCTTCCGGCTCTAAAAGGAAGTTCACCAGCATGTCTTCAAATCCCATGAGGAAATGGAGTCTTTCAAATACACCTGTGGGCATAAAGGCCATCAGCAGCTTGTCCTCGCCTCTGGCGGCTTCTGCCTGTTCAATAAAAGGCTTCCACAACTCAGGGTCTGAGCAGTTAGCTTCCAGATCCGGCATAACAAGCTGGTCTTTCCATTCTGTAATGTCTTTGATCACTTTATTTTCTGCAGTTACGTGGGGCATGGCTGCCACCTGGTTCTGGGGCCATAAGATTTCTGTTCCAAACCGATCTTTTAAAGGCTCCATGCCTCTGTGACGGTTGCCTCTGATGTATGTAGAGGCAGGACTTGGAGGGAAGAATACGGTTCCCTCAAATTGTTTTACCAGACGATCCGGTTTACCGTCCTTTTTCATCGTTTCCAGGAAATTTTCTTTTGCGCTTAACATTTTTTACATCCTCCTTATTCTCTGGCGTAAATTTCCGCCTGATTTTTTTCTGATCTTATATGCAAAACTCTATACAATCTCATCCAGCCAGATTCCATGAACAGTCTGGATCTTCTCTAATTCTTTTTTCATTTCTTCCGGCATATCCGGCCAAAGCTCTTCCGGCTTCTCATAGCCAAAGAGCCAGGAGGCCAGATCTCCGATGTCTGTCTTTAGCGTCCAGATCCTTTGGGCCGCCTGCATTTCCCTGTTATTTTGAGAAAGCTCCACACTGCTTCCCTGCTCATCCAGGCTCCAGAAAAAACTGCCCTCATTTTCCGGGATCAGCTTGTCCTCTACTTCAAGGTTCAGGGTAAGGCTCTCCGGAACATTCAGAGAAAAAGCGGGAAGAAATTCCCTGAGTGCAGTAATCCTTGCCATAATCCCTGTTTTTCCCTCTTTCTCTTCAAACAATCCTTCCCGGGCATAAAGCAGAGCCTGATCTTTCTTTTCTCTTCCTGTAAGTCCCTGCAGCCCCAAAGGTTCTTCCCCTTCTCCTTTAAGGAAATACAATTCTCCGTCTTCACTTTCCAATTCCCTGAGAAGCCGGCGGACATATGCAGTGTCCCGGAAAGTATAGATCTGGCTGCGTTCTGCCAGCCATTTTTCCATGAATTGTCCTGCTTTTTCCCAGTCTGCCTCCCCGGATACCGGAACTTTTTCAAGAGTTTCTTCTGCCTGCCGTTTCAAAACCAGCCGGGGCTTCTTCCAGACAAACCGGAAGTCAAAAGGCAGGTAAATGGCTTCCGCTGCAGGCATGAGGAAAGTAAAAGGCCTGCCCTCCAGGTTCATATCTCTGAGGGCCTTAGTCAGAACTTCTCTCATATGTCCTCTGCCTCTGTGGTTTTCCTCTGTAGCCACTGCAACAATATAATCCGCCTCCCACAGCTTATCCCTCATATGAATCTTATAGGGGTTCCTGTGGAGCATGGTGATGATCTTTCCGTCTTCTTTCTTTGCCAGGATCCGATTATCTTTTGCCTTCTCCTGGTAATAATAGTCCAGATAACGGTCTGTATCTTCCGGGAAACATGCCTTCCACAGAGGGATCGTCTCCTTCTTTTCCTCCTGGGGCAGGTATTCCGGCAGATTCTCTGAAGCGGTATTTTCGATCTCTTCTGCCCATTTGTAGGACTTCTGTCCGTCCAGAAGCTGCTCTACCAGATACTTCCGGGCAAAATCTGCAGGATTGTAAGACATTTTTGCTTTTCTCAGACCTTCCAGCCCCATATCGTCCTCCCGGTTCACCCACTGGACATTTGGAAACTCATTAAGCAGAAACATCTGATTAATGGCCTGGTAAAGTCCCGGGATCTCCGGGTTCGCTTTCTCGATATGGATTACGGCCATGTCCTCGATCTTATTATAACTTCCTACAGAAAAAGCTTCCAGACGGCCGTCCACGTAAATTCCGCCCATGTGGATATTCAGCTCGCAGCAGTTTCTCAGAATGTCATGGATCCCCCGGACTTCATAATCTAAATGCTCTTCCTGGTCTTCCCCTTTCTGAATTCTCCAGCGGTCCAGAAATTTCCACATATCATCTTTGTCATCGCAGCCCAGAGTCCTGTATTCAAACCTTCCCTCATACTGGCGGAGAAATACGTTCAGACGGTTCTTTTTCTTATGGAGCTTCTTTCCTGAGAGTTTCCGCAAAGATTCTCCAAGATACAGATAGTCTCTGGAATCCTCCTGCTCTTTTACAAAGTATTTCTCTTCCGGCAGGTTCAGATATTTTACCGCATACTCATCTGCCAGGTTGATCACCAGGGGATACCCAAGCTCTTCATTGAAATACTGCTGGATGGCTCCGAAAGCCCCGGGCAGATCTTCTTCTTTACAAAGAGGCATGGCAGAAAAACATTTTCCGTTATATTCCATCAGCCAGAGCAGGGCTTTGTCCTCCCATATGGCATACCGGACATTATAAAATTCTTTCCAGATAAAGCTTTCCAGAAAAACACTGTCACAGGTGTTATTTTTACGCATGTTATAGTAGGGCATCATCACCGGACTGTCTTCCACAGTGATTTCCTTAAATTCCAAATTCACAATACTGTTCTCCTTAAATTTTCTTTTTTGTCAGACAGCCAGCCTCCTTATACCTGATGTACTGTATCATTCACTTTCAGGTAGACTATTATGCGAAATGTGAGTAATTCCGTACACCAGGTACCCTGAAGAAATCAGAATCTGGCCAATTTTTGTCCATATTCTAACAGTATACCATATTTCAGGCATTTTTCAAGGAGCTATTCTGATCAGAATATATGGAACTGTACTACCAGTGCCGCAAATACAATGGATACCATGGATAGAAGTTTGATAAGGATGTTAATGGAGGGTCCTGAGGTATCTTTGAAGGGATCTCCCACCGTATCTCCAACCACCGCTGCTTTATGCGCCTCGCTTCCTTTTCCTCCGTGGGCGCCGCCCTCGATATATTTTTTAGCATTGTCCCAGGCGCCCCCGGCATTTGCCATGAAAACCGCCATGAGAAAGCCTGTAGCCGTAGATCCGGCCAAAAGGCCGATGACCCCATTATAACCCAGGATCAGGCCGGTGACCACCGGAGTAACAATAGCCAGCAAAGTAGGAAGGATCATTTCCCGAAGGCTGGCCCTGGTACAGATATCCACACAGGTTTCATAATCCGCCTCTGCCTTTCCTTCCATCAGGCCTTTGATCTCTTTAAACTGCCTTCTTACTTCTATTACGATACTCTGAGCCGCCCGGCCTACAGAGGACATGGTAAGGGCCGCAAAGACAAAGGGCAGGCAGGCCCCGATGAAAATGCCGCACAGAACAGTAGGATTCATAATACTCATATCCAGCTCCACAGAGGCCCCTCCTACTTCCTGTACCTTCTCCACGTAGGAAGCGATCAGAGCCAGAGCTGTCAATGCGGCCGAACCGATAGCAAAGCCCTTTCCTGTGGCGGCTGTGGTATTTCCCAGAGAATCCAGGGCGTCTGTCCTTACCCGTACCTCCGGATCAAGTCCTGCCATCTC
>ERZ1643249.4794-NODE-4794-length-11121-cov-5.694108_pt1 | contig 11121 bp, 6 predicted proteins | sample MGYA00579263_ERZ1643249 | MGnify/ENA primary metagenome ERZ1643249 (study PRJEB29033, sample SAMEA4952264) | chicken gut metagenome | biome: Broiler Chicken; feature: Gastrointestinal Tract; material: Caecum | place: Ireland | collected 2018 | study: Broiler...
TATTTTTACAACTATAAAGCATTTTATCTCACTCTCTTTCTAGAACTTTTAATAATTTTTAGGCGAACGCAGGAAGAAACCCACCAGCTGTCCCAGTTATTCCAGAGACAGTAGGTCCTAAAATATATACAGCTATAGGAATAATCTTATTCATATTAATTTGAGAAAATTGTGTAAGACTGACTTCGTCGATTTCTTCTGTTTCCGAAAAGCCACAATAAATATTAAATAAATCTGTCCCTAACTTTAAAGAAGTTGTGTTATTATCTGATGTTTTTACTCCAACTTCAAGTTCTGTACTAGCTAATCCAAGACTTACATCCGTCTTTAATACATTTCCTTCTGTACCAATGCCAACTGTCGACTCAAGAACATTGTCATCGTTCACGTTAACTTTTAATTTGATTAAACTATTACTATTACCAATTCGTGTTGTTGTTACTGATGTAGCATTTCCGCTTTCGACATTTACCAGTAATCCACCTTTCTTTTTAGATACAGTAGAAGTATGAGTTACTTCAACACTTACGAGACTAGATAAGATTTTCTGTACTCCTTTTACCACTGACTTTACTACTTTTTTTACTTGTTTACCAAGCCATTTAAATAAGCCGTTTCCATTTAAATCACTATACATAATTGGATTATTACTGCAATATGCATAAAGATTATAACTAAATATATCTTGATTTGCTCCTATGATCCCATCTGCGTTTAAAAATCTACCCCACTCAGGATTATAGTATCTACTATTTAAATAGTATAATTCTGTTTCAGTATCATAGTAATATCCTCGGTATCTAAAAGGATTAATAATACCGATATTAGTTGTATCTGTGATTTCATTACCTTGGTTATCTTTGATACTTAATACTTTGCCCCAGCTATCGTATTCATAAGATACTATTTTGCTATAATTAGAATCCAAAATTCCTATTATATCGCCCTGCAAATTTTTGAGATAATAATATCTAACATTGTTATACTCAAGTCCTAGTATATCACTTCCGTCATATATATAGTAAATTAAATCATTATTTTTTTCCTCATAAATAATATTATTGTTTTCTAAATAATATTTTGTTTCGATGCCATTTACAATCTTAGATGTTCGAATATTATTTATATTATATTTATAACCTACCTCTAGATTTTTAGAAATACTTTTATATGTGTATAAATTTTTTCCATTAATCCAAGATAACGATATATCGCTTCCTATTGCTATGGGATTACCTATTTCATCATATGAAATGTTATTTCCGTTATAGTCAGTTAATTGATCCTTCCAATTGCTATTAGTATATTGATAAGTATCTGTCTTAATTATAGCATTAATCGACATGTCTGTGGTGATTTTTGTTAATAAATTGCCTAGATTGTCATAATTATACTCAATTTTTTGATTAGTAGCATAATTTTCTTCTTTAATCAATTCGTTGAAATTATCATAATAATATTTTTTTACTATCTTATTATCCACATATATTTCAGTAATATTATATAAATTATCATATTTATAAGAATAAACATGTTCATTATTTTCAACGCTGTCAACTATAGCCAATGTTCTCTTGCCCATTGATAAATATTTATAATTACAGTTATTATGATTATTAATACTACTATTAATTAATCTTCCTAGTTCGTCGTATTCATAGTTTATTTCATCACCATCTATTACTGACTTAGTAAGTAAATCATCTTTATTAAAAGTATTAGCAATTGTGTGTGCTTCACCATTTAAAATATGTTTTTTACTAACTACATTATCGTTTTTATCATATGTATAACAGATTCTAAAATTATCATTAACATATTCTTGTACTCTTTTTGCCGTATCATAAAAATACTTGGTAGTATAATCATACAACTTTATTGATATAGGATCTGTATCTAATGTACTAATAATATCATTAGCTAATATCTTTGATAAATTTCCGTTACTATCATATTTATAATAATAATCTTTATCCATTTTATGAATAACTTTAACTCTATCAAATTCATCGTATTCATACGATATTTCATGACTATTTCCATAAGTTAATTTCAATAAATTACCATTATTATCTTCATAGTCATTAGTTATTAGTGTAATGCTATCGCCTATCCTCACTTCCTTTGCGTTTAGAAAATTATCATATATAAATTTATATTCTTTTATGCCTTGAGAAATCTTATCTAATAGATTCTGTGCGTTGTAAGTATAATTTATACACTTATCACCTTGAACAATAGAAGTAATTTGATTTTTGTTATTATATGTATAATTTGTTGTCTGACTATTAGCATTTGTTATAGAAGTTACTAATCCTGTTGTAGAATCAGTTACATAATTAGTGGTATTAAATAAACTATCCGTAACACTTTCTACAAATCTGCCATCTTCACTATATGTAGCCAGATTTTCTATAAACCTACTTTCGGGTGCCTCAAAATAAAATTCAAAAGACGGATCATTCCTATTTAAAGCAGCAATAGCTAATATCCCATTATCTACCTTTAAATAGTTATTTTCTGTTTTTAGTTTTATATAATAGCTACCATTATCATTTTTTTCTAATTTAAATGTGTTATTTTCGTTGCCTAAATTTAGAACCAGAGCATTATTTATATATGCCAAAGAGTAAGCAGGAGCTAAAAAATAGGTTATTTTAAAGTATTCTTCATCATTTTCTTCTGATTTTTCTATTTTCCATATCGTATTGCTACAAGAATCACTTTCTACAAATACACTACTGTATTCAGCTTTTAAATACTTATCTGTTCCTTTATTTCTAATTTTATATTGCCCATTATCAATCTCACTTGCTCCTTTTTTTATTCTAATTAAAATTGGATTGCCAAAAGAATCATATTCGATCTGATTAGAAATTTCCATAGAAGATATGGCACTAATAACCCGATCTGTTATTGTATTATCATATTCAAATTTAAAATTTTTTCCTCTCGGAGTTGTAGAACTGATTAATTGATTATTCTTATCGTAATTAAAAACCGATTCTCTTCCAGTTGTATCACTAATAGATGCAATATTCTCGTTCTCATCATAATTATAATAATCCGTATTTAACTCTTTGTAGAAAGATAAATTCGTAATATACATATTATTGGCTTCATTTGTCTGAATAAATACTAAAGTAACTGATTCATAATCGGTATCTGCATTATACCTATATGTAAAGTATTGCCATTTTTCATTTGGAGTAAAGTCCTTACTAGCAAATACACAAAATTCAGCTTCCGAACCAACTGGTTTAAAATAAATCATAACATAATTGCCAACATGTGGATCTGGTCCAACAGGTTGTGTACCATTTCCATCCATATTTCCTACTATACCTTCGCTTTTTACCCAAAATGATATATCATAAACATCTCCAGCTTTTCCTTTTATTGGATAAGTCTTTTGAAAACTAGAACGTCCTAATGGGTTCATTTTAACTCTTAGAGCATGATTTTTATTATTATTAATGTTTACAACATCAAAAATATCACTTGTTGGAATAGCTACTCTTTGAGGCTCACCAAATTCATCCAAATTATGATAATCCTCTTTAATAGCCTCAAATGTCCAGCCAGATAACCCGCTTGAAAAATCGGAATTTTCTATAATATTGTAATTATTAGCAACTTCTCCTTCTTCTAATTGAATATCATCCATATAACATGTTCCAGCTCCTTCAAATGTTATGTTTATTTTAAATGTATCAGTGTATCCACCTTTATGATAATAAGTAACATCATGTCTTACGAATTCATTAGAAGCTTCTATTTTTTGTTCTGTTTGAACTTCTATTGGGGTATGAAGAGGCTCAGATAGATAATCTGTCCCTACTAATGCAATCTTTATTTTTTGTTCGTTTTTAAAATATCCGCTAAACGTATAATACTTGCCTATTTCTAAGCTAATTTCTTCCGATGTAATTGTCCTACCACTTTCTGTAGTAACTACTTTTAAACTTCTATTACCAGAAACAGAACAGTCACTTGAGAAACTCATCTCTATTCCGTCGGGCCATGTAGTTTGAAAAATATTTTCATCTGTTTCAAAACTCGAATTTGCTAAATAGTTTTTAATGTATTTAATCGGAATTACATTGCCTAAAAGTTTATTATTATGATAATTATCACTTCCATAAAATTTTTCTATAGAATATGCATTACTAATATCTTCCTCTGTCGACATAGTATTACTAGAACATAAATTACCTTGAGAATTAAATATGAGGGTGTTGGCTCTACCTTTGTGATCGATAATTGTTGTAGAATTGAAACCATATTCTACTGAAAAAGAATTACCTAACGTATTGTTTAAACCATATTGGATTACTTTTTTAACACGATATGGAAGCTCGCTACAATATTCGTAATTAATTTTTAATCCATTAACATCACAAATGCTAGTGATCAAATTATTATTATCATAACTAAAACTAGTAATTCCATTCATTGTTTCAATAGATGTAATATTATTACCCGAATAAGTTAATTTAGTAGTAGAATCGGGGCTTGTAATTGTTGTTATAGTATTATCATAAGCAAGTGTAATTTCTGCGTTATTTGCATCTATTACTTTTGTAATTCTATTATTAGAATCTAATTGGATTTGAATTTTATTTCCACTAATATCTTCTATTTGTGTCAAATAATAATAGTCATTACTATTCTTAATAAATGTTTTTTTGTTCCCATACTTATCAGACATAATACACGTATTATCCTGTTTCGTAACAGTTAGTTCAAGTCCATCTTCATCATAATATAATTGAGAATTTTCCTCATCATCCTTGTAAAAATAATGTATAGTACTATCATCATCGGTATACTCTAGATATTGAATTTCTTCTAAAGTTATTTCTTTTAACGTTTGAATTAAGCTAAATTTAAAGCCATTTTGTTTTACAATTACATCATTAGTATTATAGACTAAATTTAAGCTAGCCGGTAATTTTCCACTAATGGTTGTACCTACGTCAAAAACCCCTACTAAGTTACCATTATAGGTATTCATATAAGTTGTTCCATCAGTGAATACTTGTGTTTTATAATCCATATAACTTTCTAAACCGCTTTGATTGCGATAGGTAATGATTAATAGTGGTTTGGGGTCTGCTCCTTGTACTTGATTATTTTTAGAAAAGAAAGCTGGGTAATTATCATTAACATATTCTTCACAAGATGATTTGATAAGAATTCCATAATTAGGTACATCTCTGTACCATCTTTTTACTAAGTCCGTTATATCGTTATAATCACTAAACGCAGGATTAAGTTCGCCATTTGATACCGTACTCCTTTTAACAAATTGTAACCCCTCTATTCTTTCAGAGTATTTCGTATTCATTTGCTCCCACGTTGCGCTTTCTTCAGTCCAAGGCTCTGTCACTCTATGAATTTCTACTGTCTGTTCAAAATTGGGAACTGCTGTTGTTAGAGTCGCATATCCTATTAATCTTAGAGATGCATTTATTATTTCGCTACCAGTACCTATCTCTGGCAAATCAAACTTAATCAATGTCCTATTCGTAATATAATTATTACCAACTTTTTCTACACCTGCTTTTAAAATATCCTGACTATTTTTATCAACGCCAGTATCACCAGGATAAATATAGGTATCATATACATTTCCATTTTGCGTATTATTGGTAATAGTTGGATCGATATATACTGGATATTTCGTCTTGTCTGAATTAAGCCATTCTTTATCTAAAATCAATTCGATTTCGTATATACCATTATTTAATAGTAAATTATAGTGAATATTATCATTTCTAGTACCATCAGAATCTATCATATATGGTTTTTCAATTGTAAAAATAGGTTCATTAATATTTTTTGCTATAATACCGCCATCTTTAATTTCCAAATTTAAGTTAGTATCTACTAAAAAAAACATGTTGTTAATTTTATTATGATGCAATACAATCGTTTCTTTCACCTGATTAGATAACGCTTTATATTCAATATCAACACCATCTAAAACTCCATTATAAGAAATTTCTTCGGCATATTTAGAAAGTTTTCTTTTCTTTTTTAAGTTTACTTCTGTTGAATGTTCTAATTTAATATCTAAGTAAAAATTATTTTTCTCTATTCTCATTAATGAATTTTTATTCTTTTTTTTAAAATGAATTTTATAATCATTAGCTTTATTGATATAGTCATCCTGAGTTTCCACTAGCGTATTATTTATTTCTTCATATTTACCATTTTTTAAATAATGTACGTCCCTATCATATATTTTAGCTATAATAGTTCCGTCCGGTTGCAAGAAGTGCTTTTCTCTAGTCCGTCTTTTTTCAGTCAATTCTATTTCTTTCACTTTTTCACTCTCCTCATATAGCAGACTCTTACACTTTTAAGCAGTACGTTTCCACATGTAAACGACTAAATATGGTGGCATATTATTATGGGCACCACTTCCACCGACTCCAACGGTATTACCACTATATGTATGTTGATGAAGTCCAGAATCATTTGTGATTTGAACCCCATAATAGCTAGCGCTGCTAGCAACTGGTCTTGCTGCATCGTTGGTATAATTATATGAATTGGTTTGGCGCAGTTCTAATGTGTTACCCGTATGTGAATGATTACCATTTCCATCAGTAGTACCACTAAACGAATGGTAATGCCATGGGATTTCCGTTTCCGTTAGTACATGAGTCGATTCTCCTCCAGTTACTCCTCCACTATAGGTACTTCCTGCTCCTAATAAAAATCTATCTTGTAATTGTTCCCAAGTACCGCCAAACAGAGTAGTTGGATTAGTTGAATTAATACTCATGTAAATAGAACCTACCGGATAAATAAAATCCCTAATAGTCTCTTGTGAAAGCATTCCCTGTTGCGCTGTAATGCTTTTTACGCTCAAATTTCCTTCACTATCTAAATTAAAATTATCATTTTTTGATGTAATGCATCCTACATTTAAATTATCTACTTCTAAATCAACATCTTCCCCATCTTTTGTAAAACATCCTATTATATAGTCATAATTATTCATATTTTTTCCTCTCTCCTTTGTTTTTTTATTTACTCAATATAACAATAATTCTAATCTTTTATACTATCGCATATTTCCATCCCTTTCTCTGATATCAAAACAATAGTCTCGATATTAAAAAATTTTAAATTCTGTAAGGCCGTTATTCCTTACGTTTTGAGAATATCAAAAAGCAAAAAAAAGAAACACTACCAGGTAGGAGAGATTAAGTAGTCTATCTGGAGAGTTTCTATAGAATTATACTAATGGAGCAAACTGGTATCCTAAGTGGATAGCCCTAAGTCGTTATTCTATTATTTGCAAAAATTTTAATTAAGCTTAACGATATGATGATACTCTTTTGTTCAAAATTTTGGTTAATATACTTAATTTGGAGAATTAAATTTTTATTTAACATTTCAGCAAAGGTACTATCTTGACTATTTTTTTTGATTATATATAATTTTATTTCTTGTAAAACTTTATTGAATGGAATAGCAAAATCTTCTTTTTTATACTCATATAATAATATGTTCCCTATTTTATAAATAATTTCATTTTCTATACTAAATGAGTACTCATATGAATAGACTAAATCAATCTCTCTATTTTTATTTTTAATAAAACTTATATTAATAAAATCATTTTCTTTAGAATCTATAATTAGTTCTTCTATAAAATAATCACTATTCTCGCTTTGCACTAAATATATACTACAATTATTATAATGGTCATTTAAAAAAAGTAATAATTCCTTATTAATTATCTGATAGTACTGAGTTTCAGAAGCAGTAATAGATTGGATATCCTGCGTAAAACTTTTTCCATTTAATAATTCAGTAGTAGTAACATTTAAAATATTACTAAGATCATTCAAAATGGTAACATCCGGCAATCTTAATCCATTTTCCCATTTTGATACTGCTTTATCTGTGACTCCTAATTTTTCTCCCAGTTGTGCTTGTGTTAAATTTTGTTTTTTTCTACATTCAGCAATAAATTTACCAATTTTATCTTGTTCCACGTTACTACCTCCTACAAAATAAAAAAGAGCATTATTTTTCCAAAATAAAACTCTCTAAAAAAAATAAATACTACAATTTTTGCAAAAAACTCTTGAATAAAAACACATCATTTACCTTCATTACAACTTTCCTTCCTCTTTTGACACTAGATTAGCATAATAAAGATAAATTTACTATATCTATATTAGAAGCATCATTATTTAGATTATAGTCGTTAAAACTACAATTATTTAAATCTATTTTTTAAATGTGGCAATAATTAGGTTGGTAGATATGTTGTTTAGTATCTGTATTGTTCATATTTAAACACTGGGAAGTCTTATAAGAATCACCAAGTTTTTAAGCGGACTTTACGGATTTTCTCCCTGAGTGATTTCTCCTTGCTCGTAATGAATTATATCATCCAAAGGGCATTCTAATACATAACAAATCTTTGCTAATATCTCCAAATCCACACGATATAAATTACCTTTTGCATACCTTTTTATAATATCACAATTAATTCCTGTTAACATGCTTAACCTATAAGGTTTAATATTTCTCTTTTCCAATATTTTATTTAAAGTTATTACCACTTTGCCATAGTTGTCGTATGTTTTGGTATAGGCATATTTTTCTATCATAAATTCCCTCCTTATTCTTTTAAAACATATTACTATATACAAATATTAATTGTTTCTGCAAAAAATAATGAGTAGTGAACTATCCTATTATTTACTACTCATTAAGACAATATTATAATATTTTTTGATTAAGTTTATTATTTTTTTATACATCAAACTATTTTCGTTTCGCTGTTTCCTTTATCTCCAGTTGTTCCATTTATTTTTTATTAATCTTCAATTTCATGTTTAAATTTTTCAATTAACTCTAGGAAGGTTTCCTTTAGTTTGTCTCTTACTTCTTCTGTGGTACCTTCGAATCTAGCGGTAATATTAGGTCCGGTATTGCTTACTCTAATTAGTGCCCAACCGTCATCAAGTTCGATTCTAACTCCGTCGATATCAATAATTTTATATCCTGCGGTCTCACAATACTCTTTGACTTTCGCAACAACTTTATTTTTTATTTTATCACTTGTTGCGATCTTGATTTCTGGTGTGGAATAATACTTAGGAATCCCTTCTAACCATTCACTAACACTACGATTAGAATTGGTTAAAATTTCAATCAAACGAAGTCCTGCGTATAACCCTGAATCAAAGCCAGGAAAATGATCACGGAAGAATAAATGACCACTAAACTCACCACCAAAGACACAGTCTTTTTCTTTGGTTGCGGCTTTAGTATAGGAATTGCCTGTACGATTAATAATTGCCTCTCCCCCTAATCTTTCAATTTCTTCTGGTAGGGCTCTTGAACATTTCACATCATACAATACACGCTTATTTTCTGACTTTGGTAAAATGTCACGGGCGAACAAAATCATTAACTGATCACTTGGAACATAATTCCCTTTTTCATCGACGACACCGATTCTGTCGCCATCCCCATCAAAGGCAATTCCGACATCGGCATGCATTTCTACTACCGCATCTTTCAATACCTTTAAATTTTCTTCAACACAAGGATCAGGATGATGATTTGGGAAGTTAGGATCACTTTTACCATAAAGAACAATCAAATCAACCCCCACTAAATTATATAATTCTGGGGCAAAAAAGGAAGTTGTTCCATTTCCACAATCAATAATTACCCGTTTTCGATTTCTGGTATTGATTTTTACAGATTGTAATAATAAATTGAAGTAATCATCACGAATATTAAAGAAAGTAATGATTCCATGACCGTCATCAAATTCGCCCTTCTTTAAGAAATAATAAAAGTCTTCGATCATTTTTCCTTTAGCGTTTCCTCGCTCATCGAAAGAAAACTTAAATCCATTATCATCCTTAGGATTATGGCTAGCAGTGACCATTACCCCAGCTGGTATATTCAAGCGAATTGATGCGTAATAATACATCGGCGTTGTTACTAAGCCTAAATTTAATACATGAACACCAGATTCTACGATTCCCTGAACTAAAGCATTTTGAATTTCTTTTGAGGAATACCGGTTATCATGTCCAACAACGCATTGTTTTTGCCCTAACTTTTTGATATACGTTCCGTAGGCTTTACCGAATGTATAACTAACATCTTCATTAATATCTTTAGGATATACTCCTCGTACATCATACGAACGAAAAATATCTTTGTTTATATTTTTAATTAATTTCATTGTCACACCCCTATATTCTATATACCATTATACCAGAAATGTAGCCAAGAAAAAAGAAAATTCGCCTTTTCTTTTTCTGATTACACTCTAAAGTCGTTTTTCTTCTTGATAATTATACTGTTCTTGATTCGCTAAATCAAAAGGATTGGCCTGAGAATAAGAATTAAGTAAATAGTCTTGATAGTATTTTTGCTGATATCGTTCTTCTTCGTTAGTGAAAAATGTCATTTGATATTCAGCGCCGTGAGAAAACATAGGATTTTCTAGTTTTTTTCTTATTTCTTTTTCGGCTTCTGTTACTTTAGTTTGATATTTATTAACAAACTCTTCAACTGTTGGAGCTGATACATAGCCATTTCCCTCTGCTATTTCTGCGATTAGATCGGTTAATTGATTTTGTACTTCTAGGTATGCGCCAACATTTTCTCTTTCTTTTGTTTCTAAACTTAAATAATCAGGAAGAACGATTTGTTTTTCATGGTTAGCCTCTTCGATTAAAATAAGTTCAGCTTCTAGCTTTGTGAGCCATTTATTAAGTTGTTTATGTTGATTTTGATGATATTCAAAGCATTGATTCATCACTTCTTGGTTATTTCCATAATTTATTACTTCTGGTCCAATAAACTCTACATGGCATAGTTTAGGTAAATACTCCATTACAAGGAGTAGATCGTATTTAGCTAATCGTTGCATGATCATGGCTAACTCTTCGTTGGTATATTCCTTTTCTACTGTGATATCTTGTTCTAGTCGAGTTCTTCTTTCTATCATTTTTTGCTTAATTAATTCTCTACCATTCATATTTTCCATTTGTATCACCTACCGTAATAATTCCATTATATCAAAAAAGAAAGGAAAAGTACAACTACATATACTTTTCC
>ERZ1643249.4795-NODE-4795-length-11120-cov-18.170718_pt1 | contig 11120 bp, 6 predicted proteins | sample MGYA00579263_ERZ1643249 | MGnify/ENA primary metagenome ERZ1643249 (study PRJEB29033, sample SAMEA4952264) | chicken gut metagenome | biome: Broiler Chicken; feature: Gastrointestinal Tract; material: Caecum | place: Ireland | collected 2018 | study: Broiler...
CCACTGAAGTCAATATAGGTAACAAAAAAAAGATAGGATGACCTATCTTTTCTCTCTAATTGGTGACTGCCCTGCACTTTTAGTAAAGTTCGTAATCAATATTGTCGAGGAATTTGCTATTATCATCTAAATGTTGTTCGCTTCCGTCTTCATTTATAAGGTCTATACCATTATTGCTTGTCCTAATCTTTTTATAAACTATAGGTGCCACTGTCTTTCCTGTTCTATCAAACAATCCAAACTTGCCATTCTGCTCAGCAATAATCAGATTTTTAGAAATAGATATGCTATCATAATTGCAAGGCATAATCTCCTCACCTTTTTCGTTTAAAACACCATACCTACCTTTTTTCTCCATTTGAAAAACATAAATTCCTAACACTTTTCTTACTGCATAATATTTGCAAGGTATAACCTCATTCCCATTCTCATCACAAAATCCCATATTTAAATAGATTTTCTTCTCCCAATCATAAAGAGGCTTTTCGTCTTGTTGTCTTTGACGTTCTTCGTCAAGATGTCCAACTGAAAAACCATTTTTTACTCTACCGATTGCATAGTATTTTGCAGGAACGACCTGTTTGCCATTTTCATCAAGATAACCTAAATTAGTTCCGTTTGCAAAAATAAAACCTACAACTTTATGCTTGTAATAGTCATAATCTGGCTTTAAACTTTCATAAATTGGCAATACTACCTCGCCTTTTTCATCATCTACGTAGCCATATAAATACCCCTTATCGGTTTGCACCTCTGTTTTATAACCATGATGCAATCTATTAACTTTGTCATATGGCCCATATTCTTTTTCTTTATCAACTAAAAAATATTGCGACTCGTTGTTATTATCTTCTATTTCTTTTATTAACATATTCCACCTCTCTTAACTTGATTTTAACATAAACAAAGCAAAATGTCAATATCATTTATAATAAAAATACACCCCACTTGTTGTGTAAGGTGCATTTATGCTTTTAATTCCATTCAATATTATCTGGCAGAGATTGCAAAGGACAAGTCCTGTCATATTCAATTTGTCTTGCAACAGAACTATTGCCATAATCAATTGTCTCTTCTACAACCTTAAGTTTTTCATCAAATTGATAATGTACGGTTGTCGAATTGTCATCTGTAACAAGATCAAGTGTGTAAAAACCATCTTGATAATTTAAAATGACATTTTCAACGGTGTTTATTTCAGCAAAAAGATTGTGGATAAAGTTGTAAATAAAGTTTTCAAGGCATGACTTTTCGCTATCAAGTGAGATTGAAAGCAGTTGGCTGTATGCCTCTTCGATTGTCAAACTTGTGTGAGTTCCTGTCAGTGTTGACGGAGTATACTGATAGAGATATCCATCATTATAATATATTATCTCTATATCATTTTCTTTAGTATAACCTTTTATATATATTTCTTCATTTGAAAAATAACTTTCAGACAAATTGCCATCATTAAGTACATCAACACTTTGGTACAAACTTGTCGTGCCACTATAACCCTGCAAAATAATATTTTCAAGTCCTGCAAGGTCAAGCACTTCAACTGTAAATGTGGTTGTAAGGTCATTGTAAGAGATATCTATTGTATACTCTCCGAGTGTCATCTTATCAAACTCTGAATAATCTATAGTGAAGTCGGTGATATTTTGACTGCTGCCTTCGCTATCATAATAGGTCACTACAACATTCTCTTGATTGAAATCTTCGCCCTGAAGATAGTAAACTTGTGAATTTTGTGTGTCAACAACTAATTGCTCTTGATAGGTCTGTTCGCCCTCTTGACTTGATTGATTTTTTTGGTTATTTTCATTCCCAAGATAAACAAACAAGTAAATTAGTCCTGCAAATAATGCAAGAGTGATTATTACGGCGATAAATTTTAAAATTTTCTTTGCCATATTTACTCCTTTTATGCAGAAAAATTATAACACGACAAAAGTGCATTGTCAATATCAAAATTTCGCCAAAAATTATCTTTTAAAATAAATTTTTTGTTTTTTGTTTGATTACATAAGATTTTATATTTACTTTGTCTTATTTGTTTTGGTCATTTTTTCTAGTTGCTTGCGGAGTTTTTGGATTTGATTTCGAAGTTCAATTGCCCGCTCAAAATCTAATGCTCCTGAGGCAACTTTCATCATAGCAGTAAGTTTTTCAATCTCGGCAGGTATCTCCTCTTTCTTGAGTTTGCCGTCATCAATTTTCTTGGTTACGTCAAGTGTATTCTTTATTTCCTTTATAATAGTTTTCGGTGTAATTCCATGCTCCTTGTTGTATTTTTCTTGCAAAGCACGTCTCTTTTCTGTCGTCTCAATTGCACGTTTCATTGAATCGGTCATTGTGTCGGCATACATTATAACCCTGCCATTTGCATTACGTGCCGCACGTCCTATCGTTTGAATTAAAGCACCTTCACTTCGCAAAAAGCCTTCCTTATCAGCATCCAAAATTGCCACAAGCTCAACCTCTGGCATATCAAGTCCTTCACGAAGCAGGTTTATTCCCACAAGCACATCAAACTCCCCTGCACGAAGTCCGTTTACAATCTCCACACGTTCCATAGTGTCAATCTCGGAGTGCATATATTTTGTTTTGAAATTATGTTCCTGAAGATATGTTGTCAAACTTTCTGCCATCTTCTTTGTCAAAGTGGTGACAAGCACACGGGCATTATGCTCGACAACCTTTTGAATTTCAAGCATCAAATCTTCAATCTGTGTCTTAATCGGCTTAACTTCAATCTTCGGGTCTAATAATCCCGTTGGACGTATAACCTGCTCGACAACTTGTCCTGCACGAGAGAGTTCGTACTGGGCAGGAGTCGCCGAGACGTACATAACTTGACCTATTTTACTCTCAAACTCATCGAATGTAAGCGGTCTATTGTCCTTAGCGGCTGGCAGGCGGAAGCCATAATCAACAAGCGACTGTTTCCTTGCCTTGTCTCCGTTATACATTGCTCGTATTTGAGGCAAAGTCATATGACTTTCATCAATAATAGTCAAAAAGCCTTTTGGAAAATAGTCTATGAGTGTATAAGGTGGCTCGCCTGGCTTGCGACCATCAAAATATCTCGAATAATTTTCAATCCCGCTACAATACCCCACCTCTCTCATCATTTCAAGGTCATAAGATACTCGTTGACCGATACGTTCGGCTTCTATAAGTTTGCCCTCTCGCGAAAAATCTTCAACTGCCTTTTCTCTATCCTTTTCAATTTGCTCAAGTGCCTGCTCCAGACGGCTTCTACCAACCGCATAGTGGGTGGCAGGATAGATTGAAACGTATTTAAGTTCGTTTATCAAATTGCCAGAAACAGGGTCAAAATTGTATATCTTTTCAATTTCATCTCCAAAAAAGCGAATTTTAACGGCAAGTTCTGATTGGTTTGCTGGAAAAATATCAAGTGTGTCACCTTTTACTCTAAAGGTCGAGCGTTTGAAATCTATATCATTTCGTGTGTACTGAATGTCAATAAGTCTTGAAATAACCTCATCTCGGTCAACTAGGTCACCCTCTCGCAAGGTTATATGCAGATTGTAATATTCCTCGGGATTGCCAAGACCATATATACAGGACACTGATGCAACTATTATGACATCATCCCGCTCAAGTATTGAAGAAGTCGCAGATGAGCGAAGTTTGTCTATCTCATCGTTGACCGACATATCCTTTTCAATATAGGTGTCAGTAGAAACAATATATGCCTCTGGCTGATAATAATCATAATACGAAACAAAATACTCCACACGGTTGTGCGGGAAAAACTCACGAAACTCATTACATAACTGTGCGGCAAGTGTCTTGTTGTGGGCTATTACCAATGTCGGTTTTTTCATCCGTTGAATAAGGTTTGCCATTGTAAAGGTCTTGCCACTTCCTGTGACGCCCAAAAGCACTTGTTCTTTAAGCCCCTCTTGAAAACCCTCCACAAGTTTTTCAATCGCCTGTGGCTGGTCGCCTGATGGCTTGTATGGTGATACTAATTCAAAATCCATTTTTTATCCTTTCGCCATATTATACAACAAAACCACGTGTTTTTAAAAGTATTTTGCAATAAAATATTCCCCCTAACTTTTAAAAATTGCTTTGAGAATAAGACCAAACACAAAACTGACTGTCGCCAAAAATATACTGCGAAGCACAAGCATTAAAAGAGTTTTCTTTTGACGTTTTACATCTGTTAGATATGTTTGCCCTTTTTTCTTAAGTTTTACACAATAATAATACCCGTTTTTACTGTCAGACACCACAAAATCAATATAATTTTGCAACGATAAACTTGCCATAATCTCGTCAATTTCATTCACTGAAAGCACCATCTTTTTGCATAACTCCTTTGCAATTTCATGCGGAGAAATAAGGTATGTTTTCTTCCCCACACATACCTTACATAAATATTTTAACACCAATTTTTCTTTTCTATTATCTGGCATAAAAATTCCCTTGTCTTTATTCTTGCAAAAATATACAAAAATATTACAAGTGAAAGAAAATTTAAAAATAATTATTAATAAAAAATAAAATTCTCAAAAAATAAATAAAAAATTAAAAAAATATTAAATAATATATAAAATAATAGAAAAAAAATCAAAAAAATATGTTTTTAACATAAAAAACAATTAAATAAAGAGGGAATAATGATATAAATTAAAAAAATAAAGTGGTTTTTAAATTTCAATTTAATTTAAAATATATTTTTAAAAATGTATTTTAGAAAAAATATTGTTGCTTTGCTCTCTAGAAAATACTGACAATATTTGTTTCAAAAAAAAATGGCAATAATTTTATGCATAAGTTACTTTATTATAGTTAAAAATATCTATATGCTTGACTTAAAGTCAAAATTGGTCCTTAAAATTTTGATTAAAGAATGTCCTTATGGCTCTTACAACATTATAGAATCCAAGGATATTATTTCTGCCATGCCTAGCAAATACAAAATAGACATGGAAGGACTGGAAAATATTTTGATTTATCTTGAGAGGCAGGAGTACATTTCAATCAAATATGATGATGACGGAGTGTACTGCCTTTGTGTGCTTCCTTTTGGAAATGAAATACTTGAAAATGATGACAACAAAAAACGGGAAGGCAATCCTCCCCGTCTTTGGGTTATAATCTTATTAGTCTTTATTTCTAGTCTTCTAGCATGTCTTCTAGGAACAGTGCTTGGTCGTATTCTACCCCTCTAGTAAATATTCTAATTTTAGACTGACGAGCCATACTATATATCCCATCAATGCCAATAATGAGTGAATCTATCAGTTTACAGCCTGAAAAACTAAATAATCCTAGCATCTGTTCATAAGAAAGATTATCTTGTTTTGATGCAATACAACTCCCGCCTGGATGATTATGGACTATATATGCACCTGGCATTTTATAGGTAGAAACATATAGTGCAATATCTCGCATATTGAGTGAGACCATTGCCGTTCCACCCTTGCCAAAGCATCTACCCTGCATGACTTCTCCTGCAATGTTGACACCAAACAAGTATACTTCTTCCTCATTTCTGCATCTAAGCAATTGTTCTACATAGTCAAGGAAATCGCCGAGCGAACTTGGTGGTTGTGCTGACAATTTTTTGTTTGTGTAATAATTGAACACCTCAACCAGAGAGTGTATCTTTTTTGCTGCAGTTTCGCCAACACCTTTGACTTCCATCAAATCTTCAACTGATGCATCTAAAACAGTTGGGACATTTTTGAACCTATCAAGAAGGCGATGGGCGAGAGGATTTACATCCCCTCGCGGGATTATGAAAAAGAGAATAAACTCAAGTGCTTGGATATCGCTTAGACCTATGAGACCGACAGTGTTGACTGTATCAAGTAATCTCTTTCTATGTCCATCATGGACGCACTTTTCATTGTTAACTTTAGTAACCTCTTTCATTCTTATTCCCCTTCAGTGGTATTTGCTTCAATTTTTAATTCATCATAAGTCTTCTCTTGCCACTCTGTGCTTATAAACTTAGTAGAATAATCATCACTCAATGTGTACCACTCTGCCAATTTAGTCTTTAAAGCATTAGTACCATTATGTAATTCTCCTAATTTGAAACTATGTTCAGTTGAAGTTGTCCCATCGTAATCATAAAGTTGATAACTTCCTGCTTCCATATTCCATACACTTGTTTTATAACCTAAGTTTCTATCTATAAGACCTATTCTAGTTAAGCCATATCTACCTGTGGCACCCTCAAGCCCTTTGATACCTTTTTGAGCGTATTTAGAATACCATAGTCCTGTAGATGTAGTGTCATTATAGACTAATTTGATAAGTCCGGCATTACCACCGTCTCCACCTTGTCCTGGAGTTCCTGGAGTTGGCATATCTTCATTTTCTGCTAATAATTGATTGAGTCTTTCTTCTGCTCTATAGCCAGAGCCACCTGCTCCACCATTACCGCCATCGCCTGCTTTTATAAACCCATAATTAGTATAATTTTCTGTTGTAATATTTGATGAGTTCGAAATTATAACATTATATCCAGAATTTCCATCTTCACCTTTTTCGCCATCTTCACCAAATGTTTTACCATTATTTCCATTCAAGCCATCTTCACCATTTGATGCTGAAATAAACCCATAATTTGTAAAACTTAAAGGTGTTGTATTATTGGTTGACAAACCTCTGAACAGTAAAAGATTATTAAGCATATTATCTTTATTTGTACTATTTGACGCTATGTTATTATTGACATTTATATCTGTTGTGATTGTAGCATAGGTAGTAATATCAATATTTGAACCTTGATAATTGCCACTATAATCAATTATCGCACCATAATCTTTGTTGAAATTTGTTACTGAACCATACAACTTGATATTGTAAAGATTTGATTGTAATGCGTAATTGGAATTCTTCTTTATAAACAATGTATCATGATTTTCACCTAAGAAACTTACATCCTTTACAAAAGTGTTTGTACCTATTAAAGAATTGAAGAAAGGTGCACCAAAGTATGAGATATAATAGCCATTTCCAATTATATTAACATTTTCTTTTTTCATAAAACCAACTTGGTCAATGTTATTAAAACTTGTATCATTCATTAATATAATAGACAAGGCAGGCAATATTGTATTTGATGTTTCATTAACTGCTTCATAATCTCTCAAATTTGGTGATGTTGAATATCTGTCCTTAATTGAAATATTAAACGTGATTTGTTGATTAAAACCTGGTTTTAGGCTAAGTTTATAAATTAAGTTTTCATATTCATCAAATTCTTGTGAATAAATCATTTGATTAGCATTATTTATTAAAATATCAAATTTATCAGCATCATCTTTTGTTATTTCAGTACTAATGCTGTAAGGGGTATACTCTGCAAATCTCGTATTTTTCCAATCATATGTCTTTGTCTCTATACTGTTAGTAAATGTCACCTGAGTGTTACCTTGTAGAGGGCGATTAATATTGAACACTAATGGATTCTGAATTACATTATATCCATCTTCTTGAATGATATAATAATTTGAACCAATCTCTACCAATCTAAACATATTGTTTATATCATATTTTGATAAATATGGAGTTCTACTACTATTTAACAGGTCATTAACAGAATATCTTATTCCATTTGAATCGTAGACGTAACTTGTATGATTTATATCTGTTACTACTCCTCCTACTGCATTTTCCAATATGCTATCATCTACGTAAGAATCATCACCAAAGTCGTCTTCATCCATAGGATCAAGCGGTCTGCCTGACGATGAATAGAATATGTAAAAATTCCCTGTATATGAGTCATATTGAAGTATGGTATTATTGTTTGAGTCACTAAATGCAAAGATATTATGCATTGCTGTGATACCATCTTCTCCAGTAAGTTCTTGGTCTCTATACATTAATGATAGATATCCATTACCACACTGGAAGTAGATTGCAATATTTTCTATTTGAGGTTGTTGAGTCCCATCTGTCCCTCTATTCAACGTAGCAGTATACACAAATTGTGCTAAATTGCTATTTGCAGGTGTACTATCTTGAACATTGATATTAATTCTATTTAAGTCATCTTCTGACATTGCATAACCTGCAAAGAGTTCTATACCATATTGATTTGCCTCATTTGTCAAAACATAATTTGGACTTATAATATTTGTATAGTATGCTTCAGAGCCATCCGAGGCTTTTGTGATGGTATTTAAGGTCGGTTCGCTTTCTCCACCCCATATCTCATAGATTACTGTCTCGCCTAATTTAAATATGCTGTTGTCTATACCTATCGTCAGATTTGTCATTGTAGTTTGATATGACTGGGTATAATTTACTGACAATGTTCCATAGTATATCGTTATTCCATTAAGAGTGTATGATGTCAAGCCACTTAAATCACCTTGATTGATAGCCAAAATATTGTCTGTGATAAGCGCTGATTTTGTGTTTGTTTCATATACGGAATCACGTTTAAATGTGGCTTCAATATATCCAACAACTTCACGGTTATTTGTGATATTAGTTCTTTGAGTGAAGTCTGTCTCTATTCCTGCAAACAGGTTATCTAAGGTTACAGTGTTGTCTAAATCATTGACGATTGTGGTAAATGTGCTTAAGTAAGTGATAATTTGTTGTGTGATACTCTCAATTTCACTCTCAGTCAATGTGCCACTCGTTGTCAATGTCAGCACGTTACCTTCAATAGATACATCAAATGTATATCTTCCTATGATAAATGGAGGACAATCTGCTGACTTAACCCAAGTGCCATTGCTATAACTAAACACTGGAATCCCACTCAAAAGGGCTAAGCCTTGATTTGATGACAATGATTGAAGATTTACTCTAAATTCATAACCTTGTGAGCCTATAATTGTACTTGAAGGATTTGAAGAATCAGTTGTAAATGAAGCGTAACTTGCAAATTCACCTCTTCCATCCAAATTATCAACTACGACAAAATTTTCTTGAATATATGATTTAAGTGAAGTTTCTAAAGCCAATCTCTCTGCATCATTTAAATTCAAGTCTGCAAAGGTGAACATTAAATTGCCGTTGTAACTTGAAATTGTGTAATTGTAGGCATTGCCATTGAGTATAATTGAATCGGTTGTACTGCTACCCATACTCCATGCAGATGTATCTGAATATTGAGCAATCAGAACTCTGCCATGATAAAGTGTATAGTTTGTAACACTGCCTGCAAATTGATACTCATTTGCTATGTAAAGATTGATTATACTGTTATACATAATGATTTGATTTGATGAGATATTGTCGTTGTACCAATTTTCAACAACTTCACCATATCCAATATTTGCACTGCCTGAACTAGAGCCACTTGCATTTGCCACACTTGCATTTGCACTTCCTTTGATATTTGTAAATACCACATCTTTATTAGTAGTAGACAAGCCTTCTACAGTGTAATAATAAATCTTTCCGTTAAATCGCTTATTTATTATTTCTTGGACATTTTGATTGAACGAACTATTATTTGATAAAATAATTTCTTCTTCATCTTTAGTCCCTTCATTTCTCAATTCTACATTAACTTTTCTACTTAATCTTCCATTGGTTAATTCTGCATTTGGAATATAGACAAGCAAGTTGTCATCATTTATACCGAAATACAAAACATCAACATTTTCTGGGTCTTTAGTAGAGTCAAAATCATCTTCACTAACAGCGACCTCTGGCAATTGTCCCCCATCATGAACGTAAACTGCTTTTACAACACGATCATAACTTATTCCTGCATTCATAAGAGACCTAATTGTATAGTCACTTACTGGTTGTAAACTGCTCACACCATTCACTTCTATTCCTATTGAATATGGATCAATATAGTAATATTTCACATTTGTTAAATTGAATGATAACTCAACATCATAATTCAATTTTACTTGATAATCTATTGTTCCTTTTAATTCTTCAAAACTATAACAAATAAATTCAATGTATTCATTTCCAGTTATTTCATCTTTGTATACTGAATTGATGCTAGTATTTAAATCAACAGTATTGCCTGATGTATTAGTACCTTTCGCACTTACTGAATAGTAAGAAGAATTCTCTATATATGGTATGTTGAGATTGTCAAAATTTGCTCTTATACTATATCTATAAACACCCGAATTAAATATCGATTCAAGATTGTTTGAATCACCGATATAATATTGCTGATCAGCAATATAAACGGTCTTTACTTCTGATGAAGATTCATTGCTTCTTGTTGCTCTCTTTATAGAACTACCATTGGAACTTACATTGTTGCTACCATAATTCGGCAATACAAAACTATCATTATATTTATTTACATATTCAATATATACTTCACTATTATCAATAGGAGCATATTCAATATTTGTTGCGGATGTGCTGTAATTCACCTTAACATTATCCCAACTTATTCCGCCGATTACGAACCAGAATAGTACTCCGCCGCCACCGCCATCTGTATAATAATAATCAATATTTGATTTTATCTCCAATTTTGTTATGAAACTACTTGGTAATCCAAAACTATTATATGAGTTTACGTAAACTTCAGCGGTTTCTCCATCTTTTGGTTTTACAACTTCTGTATCAATTTCTATCTTTGCTGCTCTGATAACTGAAACTGCAACAACTATCCACCAATCAGTTCGCAAAACTGAGTCTTCAGAATATCTAGCAGAACTTACTTGAACGTAATCACTTATTGACTCCCAACTCCAAGATTGGATTTCGGTGTCTTTTTCTAGCATTGAACCATTCATGTATACCGAATCTTCGCTTGCATCTAGTACTGCAAGACCACTTGCTGAGCCGTCACCAATATCTCCTATCGCATATGCCCAGACGTTTCGCTCGTTTGTCTGACTTAATACTAAGTCTTCACGTCCGTCCATAACCCATTTAAAATTAGTCAATGGACTTGAGCCTAAAGCCTCGATTGTACCTTCGTTATAACATGATATAACACTTGCATTCTTTGCCTTTGCAATTATACCGCCACCATATGAGAAGCCTTGGATATTGCCATCTTCATTTGTTTTTCCATTATACTTATTTCCAGATTTGATTGTGCCTGAGTTGTAACTTCCCCTTATTGTAAGTCTATCGGCACTACTCATGCCTGCGACACCGCCTACATAGTACTGACCAAGATTTGTGAGAAG
>ERZ1643249.4797-NODE-4797-length-11117-cov-5.360423_pt1 | contig 11117 bp, 6 predicted proteins | sample MGYA00579263_ERZ1643249 | MGnify/ENA primary metagenome ERZ1643249 (study PRJEB29033, sample SAMEA4952264) | chicken gut metagenome | biome: Broiler Chicken; feature: Gastrointestinal Tract; material: Caecum | place: Ireland | collected 2018 | study: Broiler...
TTCCAAAAGAGATAATTTTTTCGCCGCTTTTTTTGCGGTTTGGTCGTTTGCGCCGTCCCGCGCTTTCCGGGGCGGCGTTTTCGTGTTTTCATCAGACCTTCTTATCCCCTCCGGCACTTCGTGCCACCTCCCCATAACTACGTTTCGTTAAATTTTTTCGTAGAAAAAATTTAACGAGAGTCTGCGGAAGGATTAAACAGGACAGAAACCGGCGGCACGCCTGCGGCTGACTGCCGGTTTCTTTCCTCTCTCGCCTGCGGCTCGTTTCACCTTGTTTCCGTTTTTCACAAGGGCAAAAAGAGCATAACAAGTGACGCCCTTTTTGCGGATTGATTTGAACGATTTGATTTGCCGTATCGAAAACCACCCCTCTTATCCCCTCCGGCACTTCGTGCCACCTCCCCTTACCATAAGGGGAGGCATGAGGCGGCAGCGCTTCGTTCTGTCTCCATTATCATAAGGGGAGGCTTGCGGCATTGGCGCTTCGTTGTCATGTCTTTGTTCCCGTAAAGAGAGATTTGAGGGGGACAGGGTTGCGTCTATCGGGCTTTCTTGCCCAAAAGCCGGGGAAATTTATCCGCCATTCCCATGTGCAAAGCCGGGAAAATCAAAAGTTGCCCCCATGTGTAAAGCCAGGAAAGCCACACGCCCGCCCCATGTGCAAAGGAGGGAAACCACACGCCTCTGCCCCCCCTTGTGCAAAGGGGGGAAGTGGAAGGGGGGATTGTCTGTCCGCAAATCGCCAAAGCGCATAGATGCGGGCAAGGCGCGAAACACCGCACGATATATAGTTTTTCCGGGCAGAACGTTCTCTCCCTCCGCTCGGGCATAAAGCCCGTCCCCGCCGCATACAATGAAGGGAATTACGGCAAAAAAGAGGAGCGGCAGATGGAAAGAGAAAATCGGGAGGCGCGGGGGCTGACCGGGGCGGAGGTGCTCGCCTCCCGCCGGGCGCACGGCGCCAACGTCATCACCCGGCGGGGGCGCAAGGGATTTTTCAGACAATATCTCGCGAGTTTCGGCGATCCGATCATCCGGATCCTGCTCGCCGCGCTCGCCGTCAATCTGATTTTTCTCTTCCGCACCTCCGATTGGGCGGAATCGGTCGGCATCGCGGCGGCGGTCTTTCTCGCCACTTTCGTGTCCACCCTCTCCCAATACGGCAGCGAATCGGCGTTTCTGGAATTGCAGAAATCGGCGGAAAACGCCCGCTGTCTCGTGCGGCGCGCGGAGGGGGTAAAAGAGATCCCCGCCTCCGATCTGGTCGTGGGGGACGTCGTGCTGCTGCGGGCGGGGGACAAGATCCACGCGGACGGCGTCCTCCTTTCGGGCAAACTCGGCGTCGACCAGTCCGCCCTCAACGGCGAGAGCGCGGAGGCGGAAAAATTCCCCCTGTCCGGGCAGGGCGGGGAATGGGATCTCTCCCGCAGCGACAGGCTCTTTTCCGGCTGTTCCGTCTCTTCGGGCGAAGGGACGATGCGCGTGGGCAGGGTGGGGGACAAGACCTTTTACGGCGGCATCGCGGGGGAGATTCAGGAAGAGGCGCCCGACAGCCCCCTGAAAGTCAAGCTCTCCGCGCTGGCGCGGACGCTAGGGAAACTCGGCTATCTCGCCGCCGTTCTCGTCGCCCTCGCCGACCTGTTCAACGGCTTTTTTATCGACAACGGAATGGATTTTTCCGGGGCGTGGGCGGATATGCGCACCTGGTCGGTGTGCGTGCCGCGGCTTCTGCACGCGCTTACGCTCGCCATCGCGGTCGTCGTGGTCGCCGTCCCCGAGGGGCTGCCCATGATGATCGCCGTCGTCCTCTCCTCCAATATGCTCCGCATGCTCAAAGACAAGGTGCTGGTGCGAAAGCCCGCCGGGATCGAAGCGTCGGGCGGACTGAACATCCTGTTCACCGACAAGACGGGCACGCTGACCAAAGGGGAAGCGCGCGTCGTCCGGTTGGTCGGATGCGGGGGGCAGGGTTGCGACGAGATAAAAAAATGCGACCCCGTGACGGCGGAACTTCTGCGCCTTTCGGCGGCGTTCGATACCTCCGCCGTCCTCTCGGAAGAGGGGAGGGCGCGGGGCGGGAACGCGACCGAACGCGCCCTGCTCGACGCCGCCCTGCCGCTCGGAAATACGGAAAATTACGAGCGGGGGGAGGTGCTCCCCTTCGACAGCGCCAATAAGTTTTCCGCCGCCGTCGTCCGCGCCGGGTCGGGGGAAATTCCCCGTTTCGGGAAAGAATGCACCTTCGTCAAGGGCGCGCCCGAAAAGATATTGTCTGCCTGCACGCGCGGGGCGGCGGGGGATTTCGACAAAGCCGGGACGGCGCGGGAGATGGAGCGGATGGCGAAGAAGGGGATGCGCGTTCTCGCGGTGGCGGTTTCCGCCCGGCCGGTGCGCGGGGACGCCGACCTGAAAGATCTCGCCTTCGTGGCGCTCGTCGGCATCCGCGACGACCTCCGGGAAGAGGTGCCCGCGGCGATCGCGGAGGTCACGGGCGCGGGCGTGCAGGTGGTCATGATCACGGGGGACAATCCGGAGACCGCCGTCGCCGTGGCGGCGGAAGCGGGGCTGATGCGCTCGGCGGGGGACGTCGTTCTGACGGGCAAACGGCTCGCGGCGATGTCGGACGGGGAGGTCATCAAAATTCTGCCCCGTCTTCGGGTGGTCGCCCGCGCGCTGCCTTCGGACAAGAGCCGGTTGGTGCGGCTGGCGCAGTCGCAGGGGCTGGTTGTCGGCATGACGGGGGACGGGATCAACGACGCGGCGGCGCTCAAACGCGCGGACGTCGGGTTTGCGATGGGCTCGGGCACGGAGGTCGCCAAAGAGGCGGGGGACATCGTCGTCCTCGACGACAATTTCGCCTCCATCGCCCGCGCCATCCGCTACGGCAGGACGATTTTCCGCAGCATCCGCAAATTCGTCACCTTCCAGCTCACGATGAACCTGGGCGCCGTGGGGGTCTCCCTCATCGCCCCCTTTATCGGGACGGACACCCCCGTGACCGTCATCCAGATGCTCTGGATCAACATCATCATGGATACGCTGGCGGGGCTGGCGTTCGCGGGGGAGCCGGCGCTGGAAGAATACATGCGGACGCCGCCCGTGCCGCGGAAGGAACGGGTGCTCGACGGGCATACGGCGGGGCGCATCCTGTGGATGGGCGGGTATTCGGTGATTTTAAGCCTTCTGTTTCTCGAACTGCCCTTCTTCCGCCGCTTTTTCTCCTTTGCCGAAGACCCCGTCCGCTTTTACACCGCTTTTTTCGCTCTGTTCGTGTTCATGGGGCTGTTCAACGCCTTCAACGCGCGCACGGAGCGGCTCAACCTCTTTTCCCATCTCGGGAAAAATAAGTTGTTCGTCGTGTTTATTTTGCTCGTCGCCGCGGTGCAGCTGCTGCTCATCCGCTTCGGCGGCAGCGCTTTCCGCTGTACGCCGCTGTCCGCGCGCGAACTTCTCGCCGTGCTCGCGCTCTCCTTTACCGTCATTCCCGCCGATCTTCTGCGCAGATGCGCGGCAAAGGCACTGCGCGAAAAAAGGAAAAAGGATAGGGGCAGGGCTGCGTCGAACGCCCTTTCTCCCGCCGGCCGGAGGGGATAGAAACAGGGGCGGGACAAAAAAATATCGCTTTGTTTTCCGGCGGAAGCGCCGGGAAGGGGAGGAAAAGACCAAGACGGTCACTTACCGGGAAGCGCCGGGGCGGCGGATGTACTGCAGGCTGTTGGATTATATGAAAAATCCGGGCTTTGAGCGCCCGAACGGGGCATTTTTGCGGCGAAAGACAAAATTTCACCGGGGTTTTACACAACGGGCACCGTTTTCGCGCGAATCGAATTGACTTTTTCCGCAAATAATAGTACAATCAAAGCATGAGCAGAATTTGTCCGAAATGCGGATGCGCAAATCCGGACGGCGCCGAAGTATGCTCCCGCTGCGGCGCCCTTCTGACGTCCGCAGACAGAAAAGGGAAAAAGGGGGCGCAGGGCGGCGCGTTGTACGGATCGGAGCCGCCCGAAAAAAAGGAAGGGGAAAACGGCGAAACGGAAAATAAGATCAGCGCCGAGTGGAAGGGCGGAAACTGCCGCTGCGACTACGGCTCTGCCCTCCCGCCCGAGACGGAGCAAAGGGCTCCCTTCGTCACGGCCAACGGGACGCCGTATTACCGTTCCCCCCTCCCGGTGCAGCCCGCGCCCGCGGATATGCGGGATCACGTGCGCGGACGGGCGGAAAGGGCGTCGGCGCGGCGGTCTTTTTCCCTGCGCCGCAACCTGTTTATTCTGGCGTTTGTGGGACTTCTTCTCGATTTCTGGTGCGGCGTCGGCGCCCTGTTGTGCCTGCCGTCGGCAATCGGCGCCACCGTATTGGCGGCAAAGCGGAAACGGGAGGGCAGATCTGCGGGGGCGCAGCTCGTCTGGGCGGCGGTCGTCGGATACCTGGGCGGGGTGCTCGGGATCGTATTCTTTATTTTAATGGTCTGAACGGCGGGCGGTCGGCGCGGGAAAACCTTCGGAAAAACCCGCAAGACGGCAGCCGGACTGCCGGAAAATCGGCGTTTATAAAATTTCAATCGGAAAGAAACCGCGGGCGCGGGGGTACATATTTCGGCATATGAGGAGCGCAGATGTTAGACGGATGTACCTCCGCGCTTTTGCGGGCAATCGCCGACGGCTGCGCCCCCGGGACGTACAGGATATTCTCGGGGGAGGATTTTCTCGCCCTTTTTTCCGAACCGCCCGAAGAGGGGGAGCAATTTGTCGAAAAGGCCCTTTTCCGCCTCTCGGAAGAGGGGTATATCGGCGTGAAATACGCGGGCGGGGGGATGTACTGCGTCTGTCCTCTCCCGCCCGCCCGGGCGGCGCTGGAAAGGGCGGAAGGGGAGGAACGATCCGAAGGAGAGCCGGAGGAGACGGAAAAAACGGAAGGGGCGGCGCGGGAGGCGGCCCGGGCGGATCGCCGCGCCTTTCTCGCCGCCTTTTGGGGCGGATTTGCGGGGGCGCTCGCGGGAGGATTGATCGCCGCCGCCATCCTCCTGTCGATCCGGCTGATTTTTGGCTGAAAGGAGGGGGCAGGGTTGAGCCGACGGAGGGGATTATGCTGAACAGAAAGGAGAGCGAAGTGATGAAGGAGGTATTTTCCCTCTGCGGGGAGGAGGGAAAATGTCTCGTCGCCGCGGCGGATCTGCTCCGCGCTCTGCCCCGAAAGGAGAAGTTCACGGAAGAGGGCCTGGAAAGGACGCTGCGCGCTCTCGAACTCGACGACTATTTCGAAATGATCTCCTCCGACCGCAAGGGGGAAAAGATGTACGTCATCTCCCTGCACCCCAAGGGCGCGGCGTACCGCCGCTCCGCCGTCCAGCTCAGGCGCGGTCTGGCGCTTCGGCTCGTGTGGACGGTTCTTTCCGCCGTTCTCGCCTTTTTCGTCGGCCTGCTTTTGAGAAAATTGTTTTGACGCCGCCCTTTCTTTGCGAAAAGGCGGATTATTTCGCCGAAAATCGGTTTACATTTATAACGGTTTGTGCTATAATATCTGTCGGGATTACAAACGAATGTTCGCAAAAATCCGAAGGCGGATTTTCCGCGGCGGGAGGTCACGGTTATGGAATTTAAGCTGCACGCTCCGTTCGAGCCGACGGGAGATCAGCCGCAGGCGATAGAAAAGCTGACGGAAGGGGTATCGGACGGCATACGCACGCAGGTGCTCGTCGGGGTGACGGGGAGCGGCAAGACGTTCACGATGGCAAACGTCATCAAAAACGTAGGGCGGCCCACTCTCGTCATCGCGCACAACAAGACGCTGGCGGCGCAGCTGTGCAACGAGTTCCGGGAATTTTTCCCCGAAAACCGGGTGGAGTATTTCGTGTCCTATTACGACTATTACCAGCCGGAGAGCTACATCCCTTCGACGGACACCTATATCGAAAAGGACATGAGCTTAAACGACGAGATCGACAAGCTCCGCAACTCGGCGACCTGTTCCCTGATGGAGCGGGAGGACGTGATCGTGGTGGCGTCGGTGTCCTGCATTTACGGTCTCGGCGCGCCCGAAGAGTATTTCCGCCTGTCCATATCCCTGCGCCCGGGCATGGAGATGGAGCGGAACGCCCTCATGCGCAAGCTCATCGAATTGCAGTATTCCCGCAACGACATGGATTTCAAGCGCTCCACCTTCCGGGTGCGCGGGGATTCGGTGGAGATCTTTCCCGCCTCCAATTCGGAGGTGGCGATCCGGGTGGAGTTTTTCGGGGACGAGATCGACCGCATTTTCGAAGTGGAGGCGCTGACGGGCAACCGCCTGAACGAGCTTTCCCACGTCGCGATCTTCCCCGCCAGCCAGTACGCCGTCGGCACGGAAAAGCTGAGAAACGCCCTGGCGATGATCGAAGAGGACCTGAAAGGGGAGGTGAAGGCGTTTGAGGACGCGGGCAAAATTCTCGAAGCGCAGCGCCTTAAACAGCGCACCGAACACGACCTGGAAATGATGCGGGAGATCGGCTATTGCAGCGGCATCGAAAATTACAGCCGCTATTTCGACGGCAGGCAGCCGGGCGAGCCTTCTTTCACTCTGCTCGACTATTTCCCCGCGGGGAAATTTCTCGTTTTTATCGACGAGAGCCACATGACCATCCCGCAGATCCGCGCCATGTACCACGGCGACCTCTCCCGCAAGAAAAATCTCGTCGATTACGGATTCCGGATGCGGTCGGCGTACGACAACCGCCCCCTGACCTTTGAGGAATTCGACGCGCGCGTACCCCAGCTCATCTGCGTGTCGGCGACGCCCGCGCCCTACGAACTCGGCGAAGCGGGGCAGACGGTGGAACAGCTCATCCGCCCCACCGGCCTGCTCGACCCGAAAATCGACGTCCGCCCCACCAAGGGGCAGATCGACGACCTGCTCTCCGAAATCCATAAAGTGATCGGAGAGGGGGGCAGGGTTTTGATCACGACGCTCACCAAGAAGATGGCGGAGGAACTCACCGACTATCTGAAAGAGCATTCGGTCAAGGTCAAATACATGCACAGCGACGTGGATACGCTGGAGCGCATCGACATCGTAAACGGGCTGCGGCTGGGCGAATTCGACGTGCTCTGCGGCATCAACCTGCTGCGCGAAGGGCTGGACCTGCCCGAAGTCAGGCTGGTCGCCATTCTCGACGCGGACAAGGAGGGATTTTTGCGCAGCGACACCTCCCTCATCCAGACGATAGGCAGAGCCGCGCGCAACAGCGAAGGGCGGGTGATCATGTACGCGGACACGATGACGGACAGCATGAAGCGGGCGATCGGGGAGACCGAGCGCCGCCGCGCCGTGCAGGACGCCTACAACAAGGCGCACGGCATCGTGCCCAAAACCATCATCAAGGAAGTCAGATCCACCCTCAACATCACCAAGAAGAAATCGTCGGACGACGACATCAGACTCAAAGACATCCCCGACGAAATCGAGAAGCTGAAAGCGCTGATGAAGGTGGCGAGCGCCCAGCTCGACTTCGAACGGGCGATCGAGATCCGCGATAAAATCGGCGAACTAAAAGCCAGAATGCGCAAGGCGGAGCGGCAGGGAAAAGCATAAATGCGGCAGGCAGGGATTTGACGAACGCGCTTTTCGGCACGGCGGCACGGGCGGCATGCGGAGCAAATCGGACATGCGGGAGAAGATGAGAGAAGACGGAAAGGAGAAAAATTTTTCGGAGTACGAGAAGAATATGGATGAAATCATCGTCAAAGGCGCAAAGGAAAACAACCTGAAAAACATCGACGTGCGCATTCCCCGCAACACGCTCACCGTGTTCACGGGTCTGTCGGGCAGCGGCAAATCGACGCTCGCGTTCGACACCATTTTCGCGGAAGGACAGCGGCGGTACGTCGAAAGCCTGTCCTCCTACGCGCGGCAGTTCCTGGGACAGATGGAAAAGCCGGACGTGGAGAGCATCGAAGGGCTTTCCCCCGCCATCTCCATCGACCAGAAGACGACTTCCCATAACCCCCGTTCCACCGTGGGCACGGTGACGGAGATCTACGACTATTTCCGCCTTTTGTTCGCGCGCATCGGCGTCCCGCACTGCCCCAGGTGCGGCAGGGAGATCCGCCGCCAGACGGTGGACGAAATCGCCGACAAGGTCATGGCGATGCCGGAGGGGAGCCGCATTCTCGTCAACGCCCCCGTCGTGCGCGGTCGGAAAGGGGAGTACGTCAAGGAACTAGCGGGCTATAAAAAGAGCGGCTACGGCAGGGTGAAAATAGACGGAAACGTCTACGATTTACAGGAAGAGATCAAGCTGGAAAAGAACATTAAGCACAACATTTCCGTTGTCGTGGACAGGCTGATCGTAAAACCCGGCATTTTGAAACGCCTGACGGACAGCCTGGAAAACGCGCTCAGACTCGCGTCGGGGCTGGTCGTCATCGACTGCGACGGCAAAGAGGACTTGTATTCGGTCAACTACGCCTGCCCCGACTGCGGCATTTCCATCGAGGAGATCGAGCCGCGGCTGTTTTCCTTCAACACCCCCTACGGTGCCTGCCCCGACTGTTTGGGATTGGGCTTCAAACAGACGGTGGACGCAGACCTGATATGCCCGGACAAGACCAAAACCCTGCGCGAAGGGGCGATAAAAGTGTCGGGCTGGAATCTCGATTCCTCCACGCAGACGCAGATGTATCTGAACGCCCTCGCCAAGCATTACGGCTTTTCGATGGACGTCCCCGTCAAAGATCTGCCCGCGGGGATTTACGACATGCTCATGTACGGCAACGGCGGGGAGAAGATCGGTCTGAGCTATCACACCCGTTCGTTCAGCGGCAGCTATCAGACGGCGTGGGAGGGATTCGTGACCAATTTGCAGCGCCGCTACGCGCAGACCTCTTCGGACGGCGTGAAATACGACATCGAGCGGTACATGCGCACGGCGCCCTGCCCCGTATGCGGCGGCAAGCGGCTGAAAAAGGAAGCGCTGTCCGTGTACGTCGGCGGGAAAAACATCTGGGATTTGTGCGAAATGCCGGTGGATAAACTGTACGATTTCGTCGATGATCTCTCCCATGCCCTCACCCAAACCGAACATCGCATCGCGGACGCGATCATTAAGGAAATCAAAAACCGCATCGGATTTTTACACAACGTCGGGCTGGACTATCTGACGCTCGCGCGGACGGCGGTGACGCTGTCGGGCGGGGAATCCCAGCGTATCCGCCTGGCGACGCAGATCGGCAGCGCCCTGACGGGGGTTTTGTACATTCTCGACGAGCCGAGCATCGGCCTGCACCAGCGGGACAACGAAAAACTGCTCAATTCCCTCAAAGGGCTGCGCGATCTCGGCAATACCCTCATCGTCGTCGAACACGACGAGGACACGATCAAAGCCGCCGACTACATCGTGGACATCGGCCCGATGGCGGGGGTGCACGGCGGCGAAGTGGTGGCGTGCGGCACACAGGCGGACATCATGGCGGAGCCGCGCTCGATCACGGGGGACTATCTCGCGGGGCGGCGGAAGATCGAAGTGCCGGAGGTGCGCGCGCTGCCGCAGGACAAGTGGTTCACCGTCCGCGGGTGCCGGCAGAACAACCTGAAAAACGTCGATATTTCCATCCCCGTCGGGCTGATCACCGCCGTCACGGGGGTGTCGGGGAGCGGGAAGTCCAGCTTCGTCAACGAAATCGTCTATCCGCTGCTCGCCAACAGCCTCAACGGCGCGCGGCAGCCGCAGGGCAAATTCGATTCCGCCGAAGGGGTGGAGTATTTCGATAAGGTCATCGCCATCGACCAGTCACCGATCGGCAGGACGCCGCGCAGCAATCCCGCGACGTACACGGGGGTGTTCAACGCCATCCGCGACCTGTTCGCGATGACCCCCGACGCGCAGGAACGGGGGTACAAGGCGGGCAGATTCTCTTTCAACGTGTCGGGCGGGCGGTGCGAACACTGCTTCGGCGACGGCATCATCAAAATCGAAATGCACTTCCTGCCCGACATCTTCGTCCCCTGCGAAGTGTGCGGCGGCAAGCGGTACAACCGCGAGACGCTGGAAGTCAAGTACAAGGGCAAGAGCATCGCCGACGTGCTGGACATGACGGTGGAAGAGGCGTGCGAATTTTTCCGCCCCGTGCCCTCCGTGTTCAATAAGCTCAACACCCTCAACGAAGTGGGGCTGGGGTATATCAAACTCGGACAGAGCGCCACCACCCTTTCGGGCGGCGAAGCGCAGCGGGTCAAACTCGCCACCGAACTCTCCAGGCGCTCGACGGGCAAGACCTTCTATATTCTCGACGAACCCACCACCGGCTTGCACACCTACGACGTGGACAAGCTCATCAAAATCCTGCTCCGCCTGCGCGCGGGCGGGAATACCGTCCTCGTCATCGAACACAATCTCGACGTCATCAAGACCGCCGACTACATCGTCGATCTCGGCCCCGAAGGGGGGAACGGCGGCGGGACGGTGGTCTGCACGGGCACTCCGGAAGAGGTGGCGGAAGTGAAAGAGAGCTATACCGGTCAATTCCTCAAAAAGGTGTTGGAGAGCTGACCGGACGGGGCGGTCGCGGCGAGCGGCGCGGACGGGAGATACGCGGTAAATGCGGCAGGCTAAATAAAAACGCAATGAGCGAAACAAATCGGAGCGCCGTTCGGCAGGGCCCCGATTTCGGCATATTTTTTCCCGGCGGTCCGTGAAAAACGGGCCGCCGGTTTTCGTTCGGCACGGAAAATTCTTTTTTGTATTTTATATTGACAGAATCGGAAGGATATGGTATAATGAAACCGTCCCGGAGAGTTTTTCGACGCCTGGGACGGGAGGAGGAAAATGAAAAAAGTAACGCATGTTTTCGCCTGTCTGCTGCTCGTTTTGTTTGCCGCAGTCGCCGCGGGATGCGGCGGGGCGGGGCTGTCGGAAAGCCCGGGGCGGTCGGATCCGGCGTCCGTTTCCGTTTCGGAAAGCGCCGGGTCGGACAGCGGCGATGACGCGCAAAGCCCGGACGTTTCTTCGGACGATTCCACCGAAGAAGCCCCTGTCTTTATAGAGAACCTGACGCTGGAATACGAACAGGTGACGGACGATCCGGCTTATACACAGATCACCGGCGTAAACGCGCCGTACCATGTCCGCGACGAAGAGGATTTTC
>ERZ1643249.4798-NODE-4798-length-11117-cov-4.330501_pt1 | contig 11117 bp, 6 predicted proteins | sample MGYA00579263_ERZ1643249 | MGnify/ENA primary metagenome ERZ1643249 (study PRJEB29033, sample SAMEA4952264) | chicken gut metagenome | biome: Broiler Chicken; feature: Gastrointestinal Tract; material: Caecum | place: Ireland | collected 2018 | study: Broiler...
CTCACTGAGGCTCGTGCAGCCTGCGAACATCTCCTGTGCCACCGTCGTCAGCGAGGCCGGGATGTTCACATCCTCCAACAGGATGCAGTTCTTGAAGATGCCCCTGCCCAGGGACACGATGCTCTCCGGAAGTTCGATGCTGATCAGGCTCGTGCACTGCGAGAACGCATAGTCCTGCAGCCTCGTCACCGTCTCCGGCACGATCACGCTCTCCAGGCTCCGGCATTCCGCGAATGCCGCGTATCCGATCGCACTGACCGTCTTCCCGTCCAGCTCCTCCGGGATCGTCAGATCTCTTTCTGATCCGCCATAGTTGGTGATCGTCACCGTCCCATCGCTGTTGTCGGTGTAGGTATAGTCTCCCACCGTCCGCGCGATGACTGGTGTCGCCGTCATGCTCGTCGTTACCGTGATCCCCGAAAGGATGACGAGCAGGCTCAACATGATCTTAAATACTCTTTTCATACTATTTCTCCTGCTCATTCATGAAGCATGTCCATGTCAGTGGATATCGCTCACGCTGCACCCATAGTTCTGTCCTTCGTAGTAGTCCTTCGCCATGTCCTGCGAATAATATCCGCGGTTCTTGTCGATGAACTCTCCCTGCAGCTCGTCCACATACGGGATCTCCTCGATATCGATCTTCGTGTAGTCCCATGTCTCATTGCTGCCAAACCCGGTGTCGGTCCGATTCAGCTCTATGCTCACCCCATCGGTCTCAGAGAGCGCGCTCGCTCTTACTGCCATATCGGTCAGCACGGTGTTGCTCGCCTCATCTTTCGGATAGCCCTCATACTGATGCGTGATCTCTCCGGTGAGCATCTGTCCGGTTTCTCCTACATAGGTGAAATCCGCAGAGCTCGTATAGGTCATCGCATCGATCGTCTGCTCATAGGTGCAGTGCATCATCATGTCCGCTTTCGGCGTATTGCTGCATCCGCCCAGCGTAGACACGAACAGCACCGGCGCAAGCAGTACCGACAGTTTCCTGTATCTCATCTCATTCATCCTCCTCGATGATATGGTTCTCCTGCAGCCATGTCTGATAGCTTTCCAGGGTCACTTCCTCTTCGCTGGACAACAGGGTGTCCTGCGTCTCTCCTTCGCCGATGTAATACAGCGACGGCGTAGAGCTGAAGTCCCCGAAGTTATCATGGACGAGCGTCAGGTTCTGTTCCTCGCTGTACTCTTCCTTATCCAGCGTCACGCACCACAAGGTGATCCCTGCTTCCTGCGTATACGCATCTGACTCTGCGAAAAAGTTCATGCAATATCCGCAATACGTCTGCGTGATGATGAGCAGGAAGTTCTCGCCATCATCTTTCTTGGCGATCGCATCATCCAAAGAGATGCTCTTCACCTCGCCATTGCCCGGATCAAGTGTGATCTGCGGATATGTCCGGCTTTCGCTGCATCCGCTCACCAGCAGCAGGAACAGGCTCATGCATACTGCCATCATTCGTTTCATAAACATTGCTCCAATCATGTCATTGTAATGAAAGGGTGACTTGCGTCACCCTTTGGTCGTGATCTTCTGGTTACGCGTTTAGCGGTCCTTCTTCAGCGTGTTTCTCTTCTTGAATGCCGCTGCCAGTGCGCCCAGTGCAACAACAGACATTGCCGCGAATCCGACCGTGCTGTTCTCAGCCGCGGTACCAGATCCATTCGTCTGGGTTCCGCCGTTGCCAGCTCCAGTGCCGCTCTCGCCATTGTTGTCTGTATCAGTGTTTCCATCATCCGGCGTCGTTCCCGGTTCATCCGTGCTTCCGCCAGGTGTGGTCGTGACATCCTGCAGGTTGTCGATCGCGCTCAACAGAGCGTTGGTCATGCCATCGACCGTATCCTGATCTGCTTCAGGATCTGCCAGCAGTGCCTTTGCGTTAGCCAACGCATTCTTCACTGCCTGTGCGCTTGCCGGTGTGTACTTGCTCAGATCAAGCGCTTCTGCCTGTGCGATCGCTGCCGCCAGCGCCTCGACATCGGCCTTCGTGCGGGCATTCAGCGCTGCTTCCATCAGCGTCTGTGCTGCCTCATCGATCTCTTCCTGCGTCGTGGCATTGGCCAGGACTTCCTTCGCCTCATTCAGCTTGTCTTCCAGACCAACTACGGTGGACGGACGATAGTCATCAATGTTCGCTACCATCTGTTCTACCGTTTCGATCCAGTTCTCCAGTACGGAAGTGTTCAGACCTTCACGTACCAGTCCGGCGATCGCATCCAGGACGGAAGTGATCGCGTTGGTCACTTCGCTGGTCGTCGCGTCATCATTTTCCGCTACTTCCTTCGCTGCGGCGATGGCGTTCTGCAGGTTGTTGTAGCTGTCTTCCGTATATCCATCCGCAGTAATTGCTTCTGCTTCTGTGATCACGGCGTTCAGCTCATCCTTGCTGACGATGTCCCACAGTTCCTGAACGGCCTTCGTGATGTTCGTGATGGCTTCCTTATAATCGTCTGCCGTCGCGTTCTCATCAGCCAGTACCGTTTCGCCGGCTTCGATCGCTGCATTGACTGCGTCGATCGCTCCTGGACGGGCATTGACTGCTTCTTCTACCTGCACCTTCGCGTACGCGATGGTCGCTTCCAGATTAGCTCTCAGCTTATCTGTAGACGGCTGGTTGTTCAGTTTCTGTACTGCCACAGAGATATTCAGCGTTGCGGAAACGACTTCTGCGGAAGAAGCGTCTGCCGGTTCAGCGATCAGCGCGTTAGCTGCCTGAATCGCTGCATCGACATCGGCAAATGCCTCGCTCGTGTACTGATCTCTCAGTGCTTCAGCGTTAGCGACCGTCGCTGCCAGTGCATCGATGGATGCCTGAGAAGCTCTTGCTTCCAGGGCTGCCTGTGCTGCGCTCAGGCTGGCGATCGCATTGCTGATCTGCTCAGCGCTGCTTTCCTCAGTCAGTTCCTTCGCTGCGTTCAGCACCGTTTCGAATGCTGCCCAGCTGGAAGTCGTGTAATCTTCTGCATCCAGAGCATCTGCGGCTGCAATCGCATCCTGCAGATCAGAGAAATCAGCTCCAGGAGCAGATACCAGCGTGCCATAGAAGTTCATCTCGGCGCAAGATGCATACGTGTTCGGCGTATCGCCAAGAGATTCGATGGCGATGAAGCGTACATAACGTGCTTCGGTTGCGTCGAATTTGATTTCTTTAAATGTCGTCGGATCTTTCAGGGAGTTTCCGTCGGTTTCAAGATAACCTTCAACGATCGGTGTGAAGGTCTCGCCATCCAGACTGGTCTCGATGCGATAATGCGTGACCATACCGTTGTGGCTGCCACCCTGACGCGGCAGATAATCTACCTGCTCCAGGTTGTATGTGCCGCCCAGATCGATCGTGAACCACTGCGGCAGAGTGTATCCGCTGTTATAGTTCGAATGCCAGATCGTGTTCGTGTTGTCATCCAGGACATTGGATGCATGTTCCTGTTCAACTGCACTGCAGCTGGACTCATCGAACATGCTCATGCCATCATGAGAGATCAGATTCTCGCTGGACGGCTGATCCTCGTTGGATCCCTTGAATTCCAGCGCGTCAACTGCGCTCATGATCGCGATCGTCGCATTGTCAATGTCGGCCTTTGTCGTATTTGGATCACCGATCAGTGCCTGCGCAGCAGCTACTGCTTCTTCCACTGCGGCCCAGCTGTCTTCGGTATACAGATTCTCATACAGGCTGTTGACCTTTTCGATTTCCTCCATCAGACGATCTGTATTCAGTTCGTCCGTGACATTGATCTGCCATGTTGCAGTATGCTTGCCATCCTCAGTTGTTGCAGTCAGCGTAGCAGTTCCTACGCCAGTGCCCTGAACGAGATAAGTGTAGTGATCACCCATCGGAATTTCTGTCACAGTAGCAACTTCATCATTGTCGCTGGCGATGTGATAGAACGGGTTCGTTGCGTTAGACGGTGTGACCGTTGCAAATACTTCACCGAAGTCACCGACAGACAGCGTGCTTACGCTTGTTTCATCAAAGGTAATGCCAGTTGCCGGAACAGCTGCATCCTCTTCGATCTCGATCTCAAACAGAGAAAGCATACGGTTATATTCAGATCCAGTTGATGTATCGGTAGCTCTTCCATCAGAAGTCAGCGGTGTCCATACGATGCGGTCTACGTCGGCATTGATCTCAAATACCGGAGTGGATCCCTCTACTACATCAGACTCATAAACAACTTCATCGCCGTTGTAAGCGACCAGCTGGCTGGTACGCAGCGTACCATTGCCGCTCGTTCTACCATATACGGTGAAGTTCGTGATGTGTCTTGTGCCATCCAGATCGATATTGAAGTCAGTCGGCAGCATGACTTCCTCGCTGATGTTGTCATTTCCATAATACCACTTGAACTCAGCCATACTTCCGCTCGTAGCGCCATCGAACAGCAACGTCTGCCAGTTGCTCTGCTCCCACAGCTCGCTGCCATCAGAGTTTGTCAGATGTTCGTTGTCAAACGTAATGGATTCGATGCCATTGCCCGGAGTCAGGATGCTGCTTGTTTCCGGTGCTTCCGGCTTATCGGTCAGATCGATGATCGCATCAACGGTGCTCAGATCCTGTCCGACCAGCGTTGCGCTGCTTGCTACACGATCATTGCCCCAGGTAAAGTCAGCATTTGCCTGAATCGTGATCGTTGCAATCGTTCCTGTGCCATTGATCAGATCCTGGAATCCGAGGTTAGTGAATACGGTGTAGTTGTCAATACCCTCCGAAGTAGACGTATGCGTGCGTAATTTAGAGAAGTTTCTCATGAACGCAGTGCTTACAGATGCAGAACCCGGATTTGTCACCGTAAACAGTGAATCATCTTGATGGAACTCTACAGAGAATGCATTGACATTCTTCAGTCCGATACCGAAAATACTGATATTCACTGTGTCACCAGCTTTGATATCCGTCTTATCCGGAACAAGCATGATCTTTCCATCGACGCCGTCAGCCGGGTTAGAGATTCCACCGTTGAGCTGTGTAGCGACATAAGAAAGGTCGTATGCGTCGATGATATCGTTACCATCGATATCTCCGCCAGAATCCTTAATGTACTCAAAGTCAGAATCACTTGGAATCAGACCAATATAGTTTTCATAGAAGGTCAGGTCATTTTCATCCAGAGAACCTGAATGGTTAACATCACCGACGATCGATCCATTTGTACCATCTACTTTGTAGACAAGGATCTCACTTGCGGACAAGAAGTTACCAACGCTGGCACGCGGGATGAAACGGACATAACGTGCGGTTACGCCATCCATTTCTACGGTCTTCGTCGTGTTGTCACGAGCAAACGTGTAAACCTGTCCTTCGCTCCAGTGAATGCCATCGATACTGGTCGCGATCTCCATCTGCGTCACGGTGCCGTTTCCAGCATCATCACGCGGATAGTACTCGATCTTATCCAGCTGGTAAGCCATACCATAATCTACGGTCAAAGCTTTACCGATATCTCCGCCGCCGGAATGGAATCCGCCGTCTCCGATCTGGAATGTATGGTCAAATGCCCGATCTGCAGTACGGTTGCTGTAGATGCTGCCTTCCCAATCAATATCGGTCGGATACGGAGTGTTGCGGAACGGATCATCATCTGTCATCAGCGTGATCGGTTCAGACCAGTTAGAATAATGACCATCTGCGCTTACAGAACGTACACGATAAGTGTGCTCCGTAGAGAACATCAGATCATCCTGCGTGTAAGTCGTTGCTTCGATGTTGTTGAATACAGTGCCATCGACTTCGATGTCATAAGCATTGATTCCATCAACAGCGTCCCATCCTACCGTGATATAATCATCAGACTTGTCGACCTCACGCAGATTTGCCGGTACGGTCAAAGCCTCATCCAGTTCATTTGCTGGCAGCGTCTGCTCATTGGCAAAGCCTTCGACAACGACCTGGAAATCATACTCACTGATGTTGGTCTTCGCGCCAGACTTGACATACAGCTTCGGCGTAGAAGTCGCATCAAGATCCGCGATAGATGAGCCTTCATCCGCGAACTGCGTCACATATACGCTCGGGGAAGGATCATAGAAGTACACATTGCCTTCAGCCTCTTCCAATGCTTCCATGGAATCGACCTTAGTGAATGTGACATCCTGTCCAGCAACAGAACCAGTAACAGCTGTCGGTTCCTGAGATACATTCACGATGAACTCAGTAGAACGCTCATGCGTCATATCCGTATACTGACCAATGGTCTTGTTCGCTGTCAGCGTTGCGGTATCACCATCAACAACTGAAGTATATAAAGTCGTTGCGCTTGCACCGCCTAAAGTCTTACCATCATCTTCATATGCTTCAAATTCGGTGCTTCCTGCAGGCCAGAACTCAACGATGCGCTGAGAATCATCCAGACCATTCGGATTCGTTTCTGTAATGGCTTCCGGGTTGTTGTTTTCCGGATACATCGGAACGATGGATCCGTTCTTGACAAACAACGGCAGCTTCCAGATCGGTGCGTCGAAGTAGTTCAGGATCTGTCCGCCGCGATACTGTTCACCAGTGAAGTAGTCGATCCATACATCGCTCGTGCTCGGCAGATAGATATCGTTACGGATATCATTTCCATCTTCATCAGCTGCCGTATCCTGATAGATCGGGGCAACGAGGAAGTTGTCACCAAACATGTACTGATACTGCGTTTCCGTACCAAGTGTGTATTCGTTTTCCTCTTCGAGGAACATCGCGCGGATCATCGGCAGGCCGCCTGCTGCGGTTCCTTCATGGGAAATCGTATTGATGTACGGCATCAGCTGTGCCTTCAGCTTCAGATATGCGCGGTTGATGGAAGTTCCATCCTGTCCCATTGCCCATGGGCTCTTCTGGTTGCTTCCCCAGCCATCCATATCGAGCATGTATGTCGTAAAGGTCTTCCACTGGAAGTCACGCGTCCAGATGGTCGGATCGCCTCCGCCGAAGATACCGTCCATGTCAGAACCGATATTCGGCTGACCGGACAGAGATGTACCGATGTATGTCGGGATATGGAAACGGATGTATTCCCACTGTCCGCCAGACTGGTCACCGGTCCAGATACCACCGTAACGCTGCGTACCGGCCCAGCCGTCCAGCGTAACGATCGTCGGCTTCATACCAGATCTAGAAGTAATGGCATCATATGCGACTGAAATACCATTGAGAGCCATGGAATAACCACTGCCTACCCACGCGACGTCGGTCTTGACGGCGTGTACACCAGCATCTACTTCAGCGTAGATATAGCGTTCACCTTTTTGCGGGTTATCCGGATCGGCCGGCCACAGATTAGACTGTGTCCACAGACCGGTCTGCACGCCCTTGGAAATCGCATAATCCGCAAATGCTTGCAAGTTATCGATATCTCCCTGGAAAGAATCAGTCTGGCCATAACCACAGCCATAACCATCATTCGGCAGGAACCAGCCAAACGGCATATCGTAATCTTCATATTCATCAATGATGGCACGTGCGCTGATGTTGTCATCGTTATTTAATGTTTCACGCTCACCGCCATTATCAGTCTGTGATTCTCTATACCATTTGTCACCCAGTTTGACCGCGCCTCTCGTGCCTTCATCGACCTCCAGCCAATAGTCGCGGTTGTAGCAGTTCAAGTGACCAAGATACCATGCATATTCTGGAAGTTCGACCGGGTTTCCAGTCAGTTCATAGTAATCTTTGAGGATACCTGCAGCGCTGTCATCCACAAAGAAGTATGCGTCGAAACGCTCTTCATTGTGTGTCGTTGTGATCGTTTCATCGCTCGTGAAGTCATAAGCACCCGGCTTCCACGTATTGCGGACAACACCGTATCCATTAGTTGACCAATAGAACGGGTTCGGGCTGGCTACACCGCCATCTACCCAGTTGTTGCTGTTGGTGATGTTGATGACTTCACCCTTGTGTGAGAAGCGTCCGTTCTGCGTACCACCGCCATAGAAGTATTCATCCGGGCTGGTTGCCAGCGTCTGGATGGTGCTTCCATTGCGATACTGGATCGGCGCTGCTTCCTTGATCACGGTCTCTCCCTGTGCATTTGTGACCGTCATCATTGCAGTTGCCTTATCTACCGTGATCGTGATGCCGCCTTCTGCGATCATCGTTACGGTAGAGTCATCTTCCACGACCTGCGGTTCCACACTATACTCCGTATAATATGCGGAATCCTTCTTATTTGTGATCGTAGCTAAATGATCCGAGCTGTTCGGTGTCGGATACTCCTGGAACTCTTCTCCAGGTGCTGCCATATACATTCTGAATACATTTCCTTCCAGGAATCTGAAACGAATGCGCTCTCCTGCTTCCAGGGTCAACGTTACGTCGTTTGCCTCCTGAGAAACAGATGCGACGCTGCTGACATAAGTATAGCCGTCCTGCGCAGCAGGATAACTAGCAGATGTCTCTGTTCCAGCGTCTGTCTGGCTTTCCGTGCTCTCATCGTTGGCGAATACCGTTACGCCAGTGCTGAGTGTCGGCAAAGCAAGAGCAATGGCAAGAGTTGTCTTTCCAATTCTCTCAAACAATTTACTCATAAAAAATTAACAGTTCACCTTTCTTTAAATCAAACAAAGCAAGTCAGCGCTTAACTCACTGACAAGTTAGCGCTTACATCACCGGCACAAAAAAAATAAAAGAGTCTACTGATCTGCTCATGCCATGTGATGCAACTGATGTACGTCCTATGATCTGTTTTCTCACTCCTTTCTCTCTGCTCCAGCAAGCGGACCGGCACAAGGATGTCCCACAAAAGAAGGTCACGGTCCTGACACAAACTGTTCACAGAGTTTCCTCTCGGTGTACACACATACTTTAACACAGAATTTGGAAAATGAAAGCGGATAATTTTATAATTTTTGGTAATTATGTTGTATTTTTTGTTATTTTTATCTTTGATTTGCGCGAAAAATGGACTATTTTGTCTTTTTATTAGATAATATGGTCAAAATTCACAAATATGTCCATGTTTGTATATCTAAACTATCACGGCATTATTATATTTTTGTGATATTTTTCAGCGTTTTGCACAAAATTCCTGTCGATTATATGCAAAATAAAACAGGCGATATTCTTATATATATATCGCCTGTTCATTTATGCTGTTAAAGCATTAATAGTTCTTTGCTTCCTGTGCGAAGTGAGAGCCTTCATAGCCGCATACCGGGCAGACCTTCGGCGCTTTCTCCGCTTCGATGCAGTATCCGCAGATATCGCATACCCACATCGTCTTTTCGCTCTTCTCAAACACGGTGCCGTTCTTCACATTTTCCAGCAGCTTCAGGTAGCGCTCTTCATGACGCTTCTCGATCTCTGCCACTTTCTCCATCTGGAAAGCGATCTTCTGGAATCCTTCTTCACGCGCTGTTTCCGCCATATGCTTGTACATATCGGTCCACTCATAATTCTCTCCTGCCGCTGCGTCTTCCAGGTTGGCCGCCGTATCCGGCATCGCGTCACCATGAAGCGCCTTGAACCACAGCTTGGCATGTTCCTGCTCGTTGCGCGCCGTTTCTTCGAAGATGCGCGCGATCTGTTCCATGCCCTCTTCTCTTGCCTTCTGCGCATAATACGTGTACTTGTTGCGTGCCTGGCTTTCACCGGCAAATGCCGCCATCAGATTCTGTTCAGTCTTTGATCCTTTCAGTTCCATGTTCATTCACTCCTTACATTCATCTGTTTCTTTGCGACAGTGTTCACAGATTCCCTCTGCCATGATCGAATGAGAGAATACCGTCATTCCGCTCTGACTGGCGATCCGCGCATTCAGCGCATCCTCATAGGGAAGCGGCAGATCATAGATCTGATTGCAGCGGATGCAGTGCAGGTGATGATGCGGCCTGCTGGTCCTGTCATAACAATACCCATCTTCAGGATGGGCAACTCTGCGGATTTTATGCATCTCCTCCAGAATTCCCAGGTTCCGGTAGACCGTAGCAAGCGAGATCTGCGTGCCCTGCGCATTCATATTCTTGAAGATCTCCTCAGCTGTAGGATGTCCGTTCACTGACATCAGATAGTCCAGGATCATCTCCCGTTGTCTGGATGTTTTTCTCTTCATGACAGCCTCCAATCTTAAGAACTATTCTTAGTTTACTTCTTATTTTTGATTTTGTCAATGCGAAAGCCCTTCACCAGCGTCATGTTTTTCATTCTTTTTGATCGTTTGATCCAGAAAAAAAGCCGCATCGAGCGGCAGGCACATCATCCTTCCTCGTCTGTAGACAGTGTGCTCTTATAAAAGCTGCGGTTCTCCAGCGCGAAGATCCGCTGGGTGAACGCGCCTTCCTCTGTGATATCCAGCGCCTTCTGGATCGTATTCATCCGCGCATCCAGGTTGTCGATCAGATGCAGCACTTCTGCCTCTGGGATCATCGGCAGCACCGGCGAGCCATACTCATGCACCCCATGATGGGAAAGGATCATATGCCTCAGCAGCAATACTTCCTCACTGTCCTCTACCCCAAGCTCGGCCGCGATCTTCGTCAGCTCGGCCTGAAAGATCGAAATGTGGCCAAGCAGCTTCCCCGGCGTGGTGTAGCTGGGAACGACCGGCGCGCTGAATTCCTTGATCTTGCCCAGATCGTGCAGGAACGTCCCGCTCACCAGCAGATCCCGGTTGAGCATCAGATACTGATCTGCGATCGCATTGGCCAGTCTGAGCATGCCGATGGTATGCGTCACCAGCCCGCCGACAAAATCATGATGATTGCGGGTAGCAGCCGGATATTCGAAAAAGTCATGGCCATATCGCTCATAGACAGCCTGGATGATCAGCGACAGCGTATCATTTTGGATCTGCGACAGCGTCTGTTCGATCTCCCGCTTCATCTGATCCGCAGGGATCGGTCCTTCCTGCACGAAATCATAGACGCTGACGTCCTCTTCCACGATATCCATCTGCTTGACGCGAAACTGCAGCTGATGATTGTGGCTGAGCACATCTCCCATCGCATCCACGATCATGCCTGGTTCGTACAGATCGAGCAGCTCTTCGGAAACGTTCCAGTATTTCGCATCCATCGTCCCGCTCTTATCCTGCAGCGTAAACGAAAGATATGGGGCGCCCTTGGCCGTAACGCCCCTGCTGCAGCTGCTGAGCAGTACGCGGATGCTCCCGCGATCCCCGTCGATCAGTTCCCTGAGTAA
>ERZ1643249.4799-NODE-4799-length-11115-cov-5.200452_pt1 | contig 11115 bp, 21 predicted proteins | sample MGYA00579263_ERZ1643249 | MGnify/ENA primary metagenome ERZ1643249 (study PRJEB29033, sample SAMEA4952264) | chicken gut metagenome | biome: Broiler Chicken; feature: Gastrointestinal Tract; material: Caecum | place: Ireland | collected 2018 | study: Broiler...
GCATATATATCTCAAGAAACAGAACTTTTTGATTTATCAATTAGAGAAAATTTGTGTTTGGGTAAAGATATTTCTGATAATGTTCTAATGCAGTATTTAGAAGATGCTGGATTAGCTTTGTGGATTAACAATTTAGAAAATGGATTAGATACTGTTGTTGGCGAAAAAGGAATAAAATTGTCAACAGGACAAAAACAACGTTTAAATATTATAAGAGGTATTTTGTTAGATAAAGATATTTATATTTTTGATGAACCGACATCAAATTTAGATATATTAAGTGAGAACAACATATGTGTTATGATAGCAAAGTATTTGAAAAATAAAACTTGTATTATAGTAACACATAAACAAAAGTTATTAAGTATTTGTAATAAACATTATTTTTTTGAAAATAAAGTTTTGCTTGAAAAAAATTAGAAAAGATTGTTTGTCAAAAATTGGGAATTTGATTATTATACACAATAAAAACTTTATGAAGAGGAAGAAAATAGTTCATAAAGTTTTTTTATAGTAAAAATTATAAAAATTTTTTTAATTCGTGTAAATTTTTGCTTGCAAAACCTTATACTTTATAGTAGAATTGACTTTGTATGACGGCTGAGATGTGCGAAGTTACTGATACACTTGGCGGAGTTGTTGAGTTAAATCAGAGAATTTGTACGGAGCAAGTCTATACAAGATATAGGCGAAAGGAGGACATATGTTATGTCAAAGAGTAAGGTTCGTATCAATTTGAAAGCTTTTGATTCTAAAGTTTTAGATTTAGCTGCTGGTAAAATTGTTGAAACCGTGAAAAGATTAGGAGGTACTGTTTCTGGACCTGTTCCTCTTCCAACTGAAATTGAAAGAGTTACAGTACTTAGAGCTGTACACAAATACAAAGACGCTCGTGAGCAATTTGAAAGTCGTACTCACAAGAGATTAATTGATATTTTGGATCCTAGTAAAGAAGTTGTTGATGCTTTAACAAGACTTGACTTACCAAGTGGAGTTGATATCAATATTAAATTATAATAATAAGGAAAGGAAATGGAAATGAAAGGAATCTTAGGACGAAAGGTCGGCATGACTCAAGTTTTCACTAAAGAAGGAAAACTTATTCCTGTAACAGTTGTTAGTGTTCCAGAGAATACTGTAATGCAAGTTAAGACTGTGGAAACTGATGGGTATAATGCTGTTCAACTTGGCGTAATCGACAAGAAAGAAAAAAATGCTAGTCGTGCGAGTGTTGGCCACGCGAAAAAAGCAAACACTACTCCTAAGCGCTTCTTGAAAGAAATTCGCGATTGTGAAGGAAGTTATCAAGTAGGAGACAAAATAAGCGCATCTGTGTTTGAAGTAGGAGATATTGTTGATGTTACTGGAACAAGTAAAGGAAAAGGTTTTGCTGGTTCTATTAAAAGACATGGACAACAACGTGGACCTACAACTCATGGTTCAAATTATCATCGTGGACCTGGGTCACTTGGAACAATGCTTCCAAAAAGAGTATTAAAGGGTAAAAATTTACCAGGACATATGGGTGCTGAAACTGTTACTGTTCAAAACCTAGAAATTATTGAAGTAAATGAAAAAGAACAATATATTTTAGTAAGTGGAAATGTACCTGGTGCAAAAAATGGTATGGTGCTTATTCGAAGTGCTGCTAAAAATACAGTTAAGAAAAATCCAAAAGAAATTATTTCTTACGTAGAAGAACCTGTAGTAGATGAAGTAGAAGAAGTTACTGCAGAAGCTCAAGTTGAAGAAACTTCTGAAACTTCTCAAGCTGAGACTACAGAAACTGTAGAAAATGAAACTACAGAGGAAAAAGCAGAATAGAATCATAGAAAGGAAATGGAAAAATGGCAAAAATTGAAGTGAAAAATAACCAAGCAGAAAAAGTACGCGACATCTCTTTAAATGATTCTATTTGGAAAATTGAAGTAAATGATGATGCTTTAAAGAAGATGGTTCGTTTACAACTTGCTGCTACTCGTCAAGGAACTCATAAAACAAAAAATCGTAGTGAAGTTTCTGGTGGCGGAAGAAAGCCTTGGAGACAAAAAGGTACTGGACGTGCTCGTCAAGGTTCTACTAGAGCTGTTCAATGGGTTGGTGGAGGAATCGCTCACGGTGTTCAACCTCGTGATTATGGATTCAAAATTAACCGTAAAGAAAGAGTATTAGCTTTAAAAAGTGCTTTAACCGATAAACTTGCTAATAAAGCAATTGTTGTTTTTGAAAATTTAGAAATGCCTAGTTTAAAAACAAAAGATGTTAAAGAAATGATTAAGAAAGCTAATTTAGAAGGAAAAGTATTATTTGTAACAGCAGATGACTGTGAAAATTTATACATGGCTTGTCGTAATTTAGGATATGCTTATCATATCTTAGCTGATGAAATTAATGTATTAGACATTTTAAATGCAGATACTTTAGTTTTAGATGAAGCTGCTGTTAAAGTAATTGAGGAGGGTATCTCACATGCGTAATCCAGATATTATTTTAGGACCAGTTATTACAGAAAAAAGTATTACTGGAAATCAAAATGGTGTTTATGTATTTAAAGTAGATAAAAGAGCTACTAAAACACAAATTAAAAGTGAAATTGAACGTCACTTTGGTGTAAAAGTAGTTAATGTAAATACATTAAATACGAAACCTAAAGATCGCCGTGTTGGAAGATACACTGGTAAAACAAAAACTTATAAGAAAGCAATTGTAACCTTAGCTCAAGGTTCATCAATTGAAATGTAAGGAGGGAATTTGTAATGGCAATTAGAAAATTTAAACCAACGACTAATGGTCGTCGTGGAATGTCTACATTAATGAATGAAGAAATTACTACTTCTACTCCTACAAAGTCTTTACTTAAAAAGGCTCGTAAAACTGGTGGACGTAATAATCAAGGAAAAATGACTGTTCGTCACATTGGTGGAGGAGCTAAAAGAAAATATCGTGTAATTGATTTTAAAAGAAATAAAATTGGTATTACAGGACGTGTTGCAAGTATTGAATACGATCCAAACCGTAATGCAAATATTGCTTTAATTAATTACTTAGATGGTGAAAAAAGATATATTATTGCACCTAAGGGATTAAAAGTTGGAATGATCATTGAAAATGGTGAAAATGCTGATATTAAAGTTGGTAATGCTTTACCTTTAAAAAACATTCCAGTTGGTACAGTTATTCACTGTATTGAATTAAATCCTGGAAGTGGAGCAAGTTTATGTCGTAGTGCAGGAACTTCTGCTCAAATTTTAGGTAGAGAAGATAAATATGTTTTAGTTCGTTTACAATCTGGTGAAACAAGAAAAATCTTAGGAAACTGTATCGCAACTATTGGTGTTGTTGGTAATGAAGACTATGAACTTGTTAACATTGGTAAAGCTGGACGTACTAGACATATGGGAATTCGTCCTACTAACCGTGGTAGTGCAATGAACCCTAATGACCATCCACATGGTGGTGGTGAAGGACGTGCGCCTATCGGACGTAAGAGTCCAATGACACCTTGGGGTAAACCTGCTCTTGGGTATAAAACAAGAAAAAATAAGAAGGCTTCTGACAAACTTATTGTTAGTCGTAGAAAGAAATAATAGGAGGGAAATATGGCAAGAAGTTTAAAAAAAGGACCTTTCGCTGATAAGCATTTATTAGACAAGGTTGAAAAATTAAATAAAGATAATAAAAAAGAAGTTATTAAAACATATTCTCGTCGTTCTACAATCTTCCCTAGCTTTGTTGGTCACACATTTGCTGTTCATAATGGGCATGAATTTATTCCTGTATATGTAACAGAAGAAATGGTTGGACATAAATTAGGAGAATTTTCTGCAACTCGTAAGTTCGGCGGACATGCAGGTCAGAAGTAGGAGGTAGTACATGGAAACATATGCAATTCATAAAAGTGCTATGGTAGCTCCAAGAAAAGCAAGAATGACTATGGATTTAATCCGTGGAAAAGATATTCAAGCTGCTCGTGCTATCTTAGATACTACAAATACAAAATCAAGTCGTTTAATTCGTAAGGTATTAGAAAGTGCTGTTGCTAATGCAGTAAACAATAACGGAGCGAATGAGAATGATTTATATATTTCAGAATGTATGGTAAATCCAGGACCAGTTTATAAGAGAATTAAATTTGCTAGTCGTGGAAATATCGACAGAAGAGATAAAAGAACAAGTCATATTATTGTTAAAGTAAGTGATGAGAAGAAAGGAGGCAACAAATAATGGGACAAAAGGTAAATCCTATTGGATATCGTTTAGGGGTTAATAAGACTTGGGATTCTAGATGGTATGCTAATAAGAAAGATTTTGGAACTACTTTAAATAAGGATTTAAAAATTCGTGAATATTTAAAGAAACATCTTAAAGATGCTGCTGTTGCTTCTATTATTATTGATCGTAAGAAAAATCGTTGTGAAGTTACAATCAACACTGCTAAACCTGGTGTAATCATTGGACGTGGTGGAGAAGATATTGATAAATTACGTAAAGCTTTATCTCGTGAAGTTAAAGAAGACGTTTATGTATCAATTGTTGATGTATCTAAACAAGCTGATTTAAATGCTCAATTGGTTGCAGATAATATTGCAATGCAAATTGAAAATCGTGCACCTTTTAGAAGTGCTCAAAAAAGAGCTATCAGAAATACTATGAAGGCTGGTGCTAAGGGAATTAAAACTTTAGTTTCTGGACGTTTAGGTGGTGTTGAGATGGCTCGTAGTGAAGGATATACTGAAGGAACAGTTCCTCTTCATACAATCCGTGCTGATATCGATTTTGCTCAATCAGAAGCTGATACTACTTATGGAAAAATTGGTGTTAAAGTTTGGATTTATAAAGGTGAAATTCTTCCTGCTAAGAAAAATGTAAAGGAGCGTGACCAACATGTTGATGCCAAAAAGAACTAAATATCGTAAGCAACATCGTAGATCATATGAAGGACATGCTAAAGGAAATACTGAACTACACTTTGGTGAATATGGTTTAATGGCTAAAGAAGGAAATTATGTAAGTGCTCGTCAAATTGAAGCAGCTCGTATTGCGATGACTCGTTATATGAAACGTGGAGGAAAAGTATTTATTAATATTTTCCCTGATATGCCTAGAACAAAAAAACCATTAGAAACTCGTCAAGGTAAAGGTAAAGGTAACGTTGAAGAATGGGTATCTGTAGTTAAAGAAGGAAAAATCATGTTTGAGGTTTCTGGAGTAGATGAAGCTACAGCTCGTGAAGCTTTACGTTTAGCTTCTCACAAATTACCTGTTAAATGTAAATTTGTTAAAAAGGAAGGTGAAGTATAATGACAGCTCAAGAAATTCGTAAGCTATCTAATGAAGAAATTTTAGAAAAAATTAAATCTTCTAAAAGTGAATTATTAGATTTACGTATGCAAAATGCAAGGGGTGCATTAGAAAAACCTGTTAAAATCAACACATTAAAAAAAGATATTGCAAGAATGATGACAATTTTAAAGGAAAGAGAAAATGAAAGTCTTGTAGGAGGTAACAAATAATGGCAGAAAAAAGAAAACAAGAACTAGTTGGTAAAGTTGTAAGCGCTAGTAATGATAAAACAATTACCGTATTAGTTGAAACTCATAAAATGCATCCATTATATGGAAAAAGAGTAAAATACTCTAAAAAGTATGCTGCTCATGATGAAAAGAATATTGCTAAAGTAGGAGATACAGTTAGAATTAGAGCAACAAGACCTTTATCTAAAACTAAAAGATATGAACTTGTTGAAGTCTTAATTGAAGCTGTTATTTTATAGGAGGTAACTCATGATAATGCAAGAGTCAAGACTTAAAGTCGCTGATAACTCTGGTGCTCGTGAAGTACTTGTTATCCGTCCTTTAGGTGGAAGTAAGAGAAAGTATGCTAATATTGGTGATGTTGTTGTTTGTACTGTAAAAAAGGCTATTCCTAATGGAACTTTGAAAAAAGGAAAAGTTGTTAAAGCTGTTATCGTAAGAAGTGTTGAAGGTGTTCGTCGTGCTGATGGAAGTTATATTAAATTTGATGATAATGCATGCGTTATTATTAAAGATGATAAAACTCCAGTAGGTACTCGTGTATTAGGTCCAGTAGCAAGAGAGCTTCGTGAAAGAGATTACATGAAGATTGTCTCTTTAGCTAGTGAAGTTATTTAGGAGGTACTTATGAAGATTAAAGTAAATGATAATGTTGTTGTTTTGGCTGGTAAAGATAAAGGAAAAACTGGCCGAGTAATGAAAACTTTAAGAAAAAAAGACCGTGTTGTTGTTGAAGGAATCAATATGATTAAGAAACATCAAAAAACTAATAATGCGAATGAAAACGACGGAATATTTGAAATGGAAGCACCTATTCATGTTTCTAATGTTAAAAAAGTAGAAACTGATGCAAAAGCAAAAAAACAAGAAAAGAAAGCTAAGAAAGATTAAGGTGGGAATTTATGAGTACATTTAAAGATTTATATAAAAAGGAAATTATTCCTGCATTAATGAATGAATTTCATTACGATTCAGTTATGCAAGTTCCTAAATTAGAAAAAATTGTCATTAATATCGGTGTTGGTGAAGGACACAATGATGAAAAATATATTGATGCTGCTTTAAAAGATTTGGAGCTTATTACTGGTCAAAAACCTGTTGTTACTAAAGCTCATAAGTCTATTGCAGGATTTAAAATTCGTGAAGGACAACCTATTGGTGTTAAAGTTACTTTAAGAGGAGAAAGAATGTATACTTTCTTTGAAAAACTTGTTCGAGTTGCTCTTCCACGTGTTCGTGACTTTAGAGGCGTATCAAAAACTGCATTCGATGGTCATGGAAATTATACTTTGGGAATTAAAGAACAACTTATTTTCCCAGAAATTGAATATGATAATATTTTAAAGATTCGTGGTATGGATGTTGTGTTTGTTACAACAGCTAAAACGAACGAAGAAGCCAAGGCATTACTTGCACAATTTAAAATGCCTTTTAGAGGATAGGAGGACACTATGGCAAAAACTAGTTTAAAAGTTAAACAATCTCGTGCACCAAAGTTTAGCACTCGTGCTTATACTCGTTGTGAACGTTGTGGAAGACCTCATGGTGTTCTACGTAAATATCATTTATGCCGTATTTGCTTTAGAGAATTAGCAAATGAAGGAAAAATTCCTGGCGTAAAGAAAGCAAGTTGGTAGGAAGGAGGAATTTAGATGGTACAAGATGTAATTGCTGATATGCTTACAAGAATTCGTAATGCAAATCAATTAAAATATGATACCGTTGTTGTAATTGGTACAAAAATGACTTTAGGTATTGCTGAAATTTTAAAAAGAGAAGGTTATATTCATGATTTTGTTTATGAAAAACATACGAATGGCGATAAACTTACTCTTACATTAAAATATGGTGATCGTAAAGAAAGAGTTATTACTGGTTTGAAAAGAATTAGTAAATCTGGTTTACGTGTATACGCTAAAGCTCAAGAAATTCCTCATGTTCTTAATGGACTTGGAATTGCAATCATTTCCACTTCAAAAGGGTTAATGACTGATAAAGAAGCTAGAGATGCTAAGTTAGGAGGCGAAGTTCTTGCCTATATCTGGTAAGAGGATTTATGAGTAGAATAGGAAAAAGAAAATTACAAATCCCAACTGGCGTTGAAGCTGTGATGAATGGTGATGTTTTAACTGTTAAAAGTAGCAAAGGTTCTTTAACTTTAAATATTGATCCATTAATCGAGGTTGTTATCGCTGATGGTGTGATTGAAACAAATAAACGTGAAGATACCGTTCGTGCTAATGTTGTACAAGGCACAATGAATTCACTTATTAACAATATGCTTATTGGTGTAAGTGAAGGTTATAAAAAAGGTCTTGAAATTATCGGTGTTGGTTACCGTTTCAATGTTCAAGGTAATAAATTAAATATCAGTGCTGGTTTTTCTCATCCAGTTGTAGTAACTGCTCCTGAGGGAATAAATATTGTTTCTGTAAGTAATACAGAGATTAGTATTGAAGGTATTGATAAACAAAAAGTATCCGAATTTGCGGCTAAGATTCGTGAAATAAGAAGCCCAGAACCTTATAAAGGTAAAGGAATTCGTTATAAAGGCGAACATGTACGTCGTAAAGAAGGAAAGAAAGCGGCTAAGTAGGTGAGAATATGATAAAGAAAGAATCAAGAAATGTAATGCGTCAAAGACGTCATGCAAGAGTACGTAAGAATATAAGTGGAACTGCAAGTTTACCAAGACTTAATGTTTTCCGTTCTAACAAAGAAATTTATGCTCAAGTTATTGATGACGAGTCTGGTACTACTTTAGTTAGCTCTTCTTCTAAAGTATTAAAAGTAAACGGAGGCAATATTGAAGGCGCTAAAGCTGTTGGAAAAGATATTGCTTTGAAATGTAAAAATGCAAAAATTGAAAAAGTCGTTTTTGATAGAGGTGGATATCTTTATCATGGACGTGTAGCTGCTTTAGCTGATGCTGCACGTGAAAACGGCTTAGAGATATAGGAGGAAACGTTTATGGCTAGAACACAAAATAATGATTCAAGAAAAAAACTTTTAGAAGAAAAAGTAATTAACTTAAGTCGTGTTACTAAAGTTACTAAAGGTGGTAGACATTTTCGTTTCTCTGCAACTGTAGTTGTTGGTAATCGTAAAGGATTAGTTGGTATTGGTACAGGTAAAGCTAATGAAGTTAATGATGCAATTTCTAAAGCAAGCAAAGCTGCTAATAAGAATGTTGTACGTGTAGCTTTACAAGATAATCGTACGATTCCTCATGAAGCTACTGGAAAAGTTGGACGAGCTGTAGTTTTAATTAAACCTGCTATTGCTGGTAAAGGAGTAATTGCTGGTGGTGCTGCTCGTGCTGTCTTAGAACTTGCTGGTGTTAAAGATATTATTTCTAAGAGTTTAGGAAGTAATTCACAAGTTAATGTTGCTAAGGCTACTTTAGAAGCTTTAAAATCTGTTCGTACTCCAGCTAAAATCGCAGCTTTACGTGGTAAGAAAGTTGAGGAGTTGTAATATGAGATTAGAAAGTTTACCTAAAACAAAAGAATTAAAAAATGTAAAACGTGTTGGACGTGGACCTGGTTCTGGAATGGGAAAAACTTCAACTCATGGAGAGAATGGTCAAAAATCTAGAAGTGGTGCAAGTATTTCTGCATGGTTTCAAGGTGGACAATCTCCTTTATATAGAAGAATTCCTAAAAGAGGTTTTAAAAACACACGTTTTGAAACAAAATACGCAGTTATCAATTTAAGTGATTTAGATAAATTCTTTAATGATGGAGATGTAGTTACTCCAGAAGTATTAAAAGAAAAAGGAATTATCAAAAAACAATTAGATGGCGTGAAAGTTTTAGCTAATGGTAATTTAACGAAAAAGTTAACTGTTAAAGCACAACGTTTTTCAAGTGTTGCTGTTACTAAAATCGAAAATGCAGGTGGAAATACTGAGGTGATCTAAGATGGCTACTGGGTCTCTCAAGTTATTTTCAAAAGAAGCCAAAGATTTAAGAAAGAGAATACTTTTTACTTTATTTGTTCTAGGCATTTATGCTTTAGGAACAGGTATTACAATTGTTTGGGCCACTCCTTGGTTAGGAACTTTGTTTAGTGAATTAGATTTTCTAGGTGTTTTCAACTTAATGAGTGGTGGGGGTTTTGAAAGGTTTGCAATCTTTGGACTTGGAGTAACCCCATACATTAATGCATCGATTGTTACACAACTTTTGACTATGGATATTATTCCGTATTTTAAAGAGTTAAAAGAACAAGGTTATGTTGGTAGACAAAAGATTAATCGAATTACAAGATATTTAGGAATTCTTTTAGCTTTTGTTCAAGCTTATGTTTTAACTGTTTTCTTATTAGGTGTAAATGATGTAGGAATGATTTTAAAAATCACTTTAGTTATGACAGCTGGTACTTCTTTCCTTTTATGGTTAGGAGATCAAATTACGAGTAAAGGTATTGGTAATGGTCAATCTTTATTAATTATGGCTAGTATCGTTCTTAGTTTACCTGCAGTATTTACTGGTGCTTATGATGCATTTATAGGTGCTGGTACATATGCTAATTGGGTTGGTATAATTTTCTTTGCAGCTTATTTAATCATGTATTTACTTGTTATAGTAGGTATTGTGTGGATAACTTTAGCTGAGAGAAGAATTCCTATTCAATATGCAAATAAAACTGTAAGTGCATATAAGGAAAAACAATCTTATTTGCCTTTACGAATTAATTACGCAGGTGTTATGCCCGTAATCTTTGCATCAATGTTACTGACAATTCCATCAATTATCGTAACAATTATTGGTAATCAAGATGCTATAAATTTTGTAAATAATTATATTATGTATACATCTGTTCCTGGATTTATCTTATATATTGCTTTAATTGTATTCTTTAGTTATTTTTATACTTTTATGGCAATGAATCCTGAGGAAATGAGTAAAGACTTAAATAAAAGTGGAGCTTATATTCCTGGAGTAAGACCTGGTGCTGAAACAACAAAATATATTAGTAATGTCGTTGGAAGATTAACTTTAGTTGGATCTTTATTCATTGCTATTTTAGCTGGAATGCCAATTTTAATTTCCAACTTAACTGGTTTACCTCAATCTGTAGCGATTGGTGGTACTGGAATTTTAATCGTTGTCGGTGTGGCGATTGAAACTTATAAACAAGTTCAAAGTGGTCTTGTTTCAAGAAAGTATTCAAGTAGGAGAAGAAATTCGTGAAAAACGTGATTTTTCTTGCTCCTCCTGCCGCTGGCAAGGGAACTTTCAGTGAATTATTAATTCAAAAATATGGTTATCAACATATTTCTTCTGGTGAATTATTACGAGATGAAGCTTTAAAAAATAAAGAACTTGCTAAAGATTTAGAAAATGGTCAATTAATTTCTGATGAAGTTGTGATGAAGTTGGTTGTGGATAAGCTTCATTCATCTTTCACAAATTCAAATTTCATTTTAGACGGAATTCCAAGAACTTTTAATCAAGTTCATTTATTGGAACAATATATTCAATTAGATCAGTTTGTGGTTATTTATATCCATGTGGATAAATCTGTTTTACTAAAAAGAGTTTTAGGAAGAAGGGTTTGTCCAAATTGTGAAAAG
>ERZ1643249.4801-NODE-4801-length-11113-cov-8.874932_pt1 | contig 11113 bp, 9 predicted proteins | sample MGYA00579263_ERZ1643249 | MGnify/ENA primary metagenome ERZ1643249 (study PRJEB29033, sample SAMEA4952264) | chicken gut metagenome | biome: Broiler Chicken; feature: Gastrointestinal Tract; material: Caecum | place: Ireland | collected 2018 | study: Broiler...
ATTTTGACAGATATTGACGATATATGTCGATAATCTTCAAAAATATATATTCCCGATGGTTGCAAAACAATAACGCGCGCCAAAAAAGCGCCCCGGAATTCCGGAGCGCTGTTACCGATATTGAAGTTTCAGTTGTTGATAAGTTCCTGTTTGAGGTCGTACAGCTTTTTGGAGAGGTCGACCTTATAGATATGCGGGTTGAGTATTCTCTTATAGCTGTCGTTGAACGCCGCAAAAGTCTGCGCGTGATATGCCGCTATTTCCCTGACGGTAGGCGAAGTGTATACCTGTCTGCCGTTTTCGAATACGGGCACCATAAGTTCTTTTACGGTGAAGTCGGTGAGCGTTTTCTTCTTCCACGTGTATACGGGGTGGAAGATTTCCACTTTGTCCAGACCTATGAAGTTTTCCTCTTTCAGGGCGATGAGGTCGGCTATCGCCTCTCCCGTCTTGTTATCGAAGAAACGGACTATCTTCTTTTCGCCGGGGTTGGTTATCTTGCCGGGCGTATCGGACTTTTTCAGCTTGGGCACCATTTTCCCGTCAACGCCTTCTATTGCGGCGAGTTTGTAGACTCCGCCCAGGCTGGGACAGTCTTCGCTTGTGATAAGTTTTGTTCCTATGCCCCAGGTGTCTATGCACGCGCCCTGTGCCGCAAGCGACTGCACGACTTTTTCGTCAAGGTCGCCGCTGGCGCATATCTTGACGTCGGTAAGACCCGCCGCATCGAGCATACTGCGCGCTTCACGGCTGAGATATGCAAGGTCGCCCGAGTCAAGACGTATTCCGATAGGCTTGTGACCCTGCGCGATAAGCTCCTTGAACACCCTGATTGCGTTGGGAACGCCGCTGTGGAGCGTATCGTAAGTGTCAACAAGCAGCATACACGCGTCGGGGTAAATGTTCGCATACGCCCTGAACGCTTCGTATTCGCTCGGGAAGCTCATGACCCAGCTGTGGGAATGCGTTCCGGATATTGGCACGTTGAACATTTTTCCCGCAAGCACGTTTGATGTGGAAGCGCAGCCCGCGACGATAGCCGCCCTAGCGCCGTAAATTGCCGCGTCGGGCCCCTGCGCGCGGCGCAGACCGAATTCCGCCACGCTGCCCTTTTTCGTTTCGTGCACTATCTTGCTCGCCTTGGTGGCGATGAGAGTCTGGTGGTTGAGTATGCAAAGTATGGCGGTTTCTATAAGCTGTGCTTCAAACAGGCGAGCCTTAACCGTGAGGATAGGCTCCTGCGGGAATACAACGTCGCCTTCGCGTACGGCATATATGCTGCCCGTAAACTTAAAATCTTTGAGCAAAGCCAGAAACTCTTCGTCGAAAATACCCAGCGAGCGCAGATACTCTATGTCTTCCTGCGTGAATTTCAGATTGTTGATATAGTCGATGACCTGTTCAAGACCGCACGCTACGGCATAGTTGTTGTTTACGCCGCGGTAGAACACGTCGAACACCGACATTTTATCCATCTGCCCGGTCTTGCTGTAACCGTTGAGCATTGTCAACTGGTAAAGGTCGGTCAATAGTGTAAGATTTCTCATTGTTTTGCCTCCAACCGCTCCTCTTCCGCGCCGGTAACGCCGTTTATCACTTCGCAGTTGCCGTCCACATTATAAAATGCGGTGCAATCGGGATTGGGAGCTTTGTTGTATTTATCCAAGAATCTGAAGTTTATTATCCCCTTAGCATACAAAATAATGAGTACCGCGCACACCGCCGCCATGCAGTAGCAGATGACCTGCACTATTCCTACCTCGGTACCGGGGAAAGTGGCGTGCTCCATTTTCAAAAATTCGAGCGAGCCGCGCACTATTCCGTACCAGAGCAGATAGAATATGCCTATCATAAGCGGTTTGCGCTTGTCGATTTTATAGCGGAACATGGTAAGTCCGATACAAAGTCCGATAAAGTTGAGCACCCCTTCGTAAAAGAAGAGCGCGCAATGCCAGCCCAGGTCGATATTGCCCTTTACCACGTGCACGGCAAAAGGGAACCACTGCATGGACGGGTCGGTTATTTCAAGTCCGTACAGCTCCTGGTTGAAGTAGTTGCCCCATCTGCCGACAATCTGTCCGACGAACAGCGCAAGCACGACAAGGTCGGCCGTGCGGGCGATGCTGTACATCTTGTTCCTCAGACAACAGCCGATTATGCCTATCACGCCGCCGAATATGCCGCCGATTATGGTAAGTCCGCCCTCCCTGAGATTGAAGATTTCCGCCCAGCCTTCCGCGGTGGTAAGGTCGTAAGTCGTGCCTATCCTGGGAACAACGTAGAACAGACGGCAGCAGACCACGGCGAGAATTACCACCCACAAAAACAATTCGAGGGCGAATTCAACGCCTATACCGCGCTTTTTAAGCAGGTACGTCACCAACGCAAAGGCGAGCAACAGCCCCAGCGTTATCATTATGGCGTAACAATATATGTCCAGCCCGCCTATCGAGAACGCGACGTTATCAGAGGGTGTTTCCATTAAATATTCACCTTGCACGCGCCGTCGTTGCGCACGCCTACTTCAAACACGTTTTCCTTGCCGAAAACGGAAGCCATATACTCTATGTATTCTTCCGTTCTCTTTTTATCTACGAACGCGAGAATTGTTCCGGCAAAACCGCCGCCGTGCACCCTGACCGCCTTTACGCCCTTGAAGCGCTTGCTCAGATTGATGCCGAGCGGTACGCGCTGGGCGACGTCGCCTTCCGGATAGCAGTTCTGCAACAGCATATAAGAGGAAAGTCCGCTTGCGTTGATGACTTCCGCAAACGCCTTTTCATCCGTCTTTTTAACCGCTTCCGCGCCGGCGACTACGCGCCTGTTTTCGTCGTAGAAGTGCATTGCGCGCAGAATAGCCCTGCCGCTGACTTCGTCCTGCAAGGCGGGAATTTGCTCGTAGAAGTGCTTTTCGTCCACTTCGCGCAGCGTTTTGCCGCCCAATTTGCCGGCGACGAGTTCCATTTCGCGGCGGATTGCGGAATAGTTTTCCGTAAGATTGCAGTGGTCGCCGCCCGTATTGGTGATGACGATATCCATATCGTCGAAATCCCAGTGAATGCTTTCCACTTCAGGGTCGACCGTGGACTTGAAATCTATATAGCTGACGCCGCCGAGAGCAATTGCGCTTTGGTCAAGCAGACCGCTGGGCTTGCCGAAGTACACGTTTTCCGCATAGTAGGAAGCCTTCGCCTTCTCCATGGCGGTGAGTTTGCCGCCGTTGTACAGTCCGTTGAGAATTTCGCAGATGAGCAGTTCGAAACTTGCGGAAGAGGAAACGCCCGCGCCCTTGAATACGTTGCTTTGGGTGGTGGCTTTGAAACCGCCTATATTCCAGCCGTGGTCGAGATAGTAACGGCAGATACCCTTTATTATAGCGGTGGAATCGCCCTCTTCTTCCTTTATCCTGGTCAGATCCGCCACGTTCACGTATACGGGAGGATAACCTACGGAATCGACTACGATAACGCCGTCGTCCGTTTTGGTGACGCAGGCAAGCGTATCCACGCTGATGGACGCGCACAGCACCTTTCCGTTGTTGTGGTCGGTGTGGTTGCCGCATACTTCTATTCTGCCGGGAGAAGAATAAAATTCGCCCTCTCCGTACTTGGAAGCGTGCAGGTTTGCCAGGACGGCATAGCGTTCAGCAGCCTGAACGGCGTCCGCACCCGGATTAAGACGGGCGATTTCGCCCTTGAACGTGTCTTTTGCCAAAAAGGTTTTTGCGCTTTTTTCGCTCATAATGTCACCTCTTTTCGTTGTTAGTAAGATTATAGCACATATTCCGCGAATTTGTAAATATATAAATAGGTATAAATATATTTGCGCGCGTAATTAAGTAAAACTCTTGCAAAACGGACAAATAAGCCTTATAATATAAGTGTCGCGGACGGCGGCAGTTAAAAATTTTACGAGGATTATTTTTATGTTGACGGAAGACGAACTCAGAGTAAAAGTGAGCGAGCTGGTCGCATATGCGCGCGATCATATCTCCATGAATGCGGAAAACAGGATTTACGTTACCAATATCCTGCTTGATTTTTTCAATCTGACCTATCCCGCGCCCATTCCCGAAAAGTACGGCGATTTCCAGACGGAGATAATCGATCCCATCGTTCAACACGCGGTGGATACGGGCAGAATCAAGCCCGAAGAAGCGCTGCTTTTCGAAACGAAAGTGTTGGGCATTGTCACCCCCACCCCCGCGGAGATAATTTCCGAATTCGACTCCATTGCGGGCAATAAGGGCGTTCAAGACGCAACAACCTGGCTTTTCGAGCTGAGCAAGGCGAACAACTACATACGTATGCCCGATATACGCAAGAATATCAAATGGTCGCACGAAGGCAGCATAGGAAACATAGATATTACGATAAATCTTTCCAAGCCGGAAAAAGACCCCAAGGCGATTGCGGCGGCTAAACTTCTGCCCAAAACGGGTTATCCCGCCTGCATGCTCTGCCCCGAGAACGTGGGCTTTGCGGGCAATCTCAACCACCCCGCGCGCCAGACTTTGCGCACCATTCCCATCGAACTCGACGGCGAGCCTTGGGAACTGCAGTATTCCCCCTACCAGTATTATACCGAGCACGTGATAGCTTTTTCCTCCGAACACCGTCCCATGGCGGTCACGGACGCGGCTTTTAGAAGACTGCTCGATTTCGTGGACTTATTCCCCCACTACTTTATCGGTTCAAACGCGGCTCTTCCCATCGTCGGCGGCTCCATACTTACGCACGACCACTATCAGGGCGGCGCGAAAGTTCTGCCCATGATGACGAGAGATTACCGCAGGACGTATAAGTGCGTGCAGTATCCCGACGTGGAGATTGGCATTCTCGATTGGTACAACTCCGTCGTGCGCGTGAAGGGACGCGACCGCGAAGGCGTTTACAATATGGCAAAGCGCGTGCTGGATACCTGGTTCAACTGGACTGACGAGGATTCCGACGTCATCTGCCGCACCGACGAACAGCACAACGCCATCACCCCTATCTGCCGCAACAACAACGGCGAATACGTGTTCGACCTTATTCTGCGCAACAACCGTACGGACGACAAGCACCCCTACGGAATTTTCCACCCCGAAGAGAGTATGCACAACATCAAAAAGGAAGGCATAGGCATCATAGAGGTTATGGGTCTGTTCATTCTGCCCGGCAGATTGAAGAAAGAGCTTGCCGAAGTGGAAAAATATCTGACGGGCGAAAACGTGCTCGATCTGAAAGCGCTTTCCGATCCGGAAAATCCCATGTGCAAGCACGCGCAGATGATACTGCAACTTGTCAACGATAACGGCAACGCCAACTCCGCCGCCCGCGCGCAGAAGATAGTCACCGATTACGTAAACGTGACGTGCGAAAAGATTCTGGAATGCACGGGAGTATTCAAAAACACCGAACTCGGACAGAAGTGCTTTGACAAGTTTATGACGAAGGGACTTAATCTGCTTCCCGCAGAAGAATAAACAAGTATATCTGCAACGTTGAAATACGGGCACGGTATGAGCCGTGCCCTTTTTATACTTCCCGTTTCTTTCCGCCGCACGCCGACTTATTCAATAACCGTTTGACGCTGACTACCCTGCCTGCCAATGGCGAACGGACATAAAAAAACCGCCCGAAAGCGGTTTTTTATCGTCTGTATGTTGTCGGTGGTTACACGGGCATTATCTTCTTTTCCACGCTGCCCACTTCCGTATCGACGTGATACTTGTTTGCGGCGCGGTATTTGAAGTAATTGGTGGCAACCTGGGGGAAGAGCGCGTAGGAGAGCACGTCTTCTTCCTGCTCCACGTATTCGGCGCATTCCGCGCGGTATTTATCCATTTCGGGTTCGAGCAGGTCTGCGGGACGGCAGGTTATGCGCTCGTCGTCGCCGATTGCCTTTTTGACCACTTCGGGGTTGGGTTCTGCCGGCAGTTTGCCGTATTCGCCGCGGAGCACGCCCTTGGTTTCGGAAGATACGACCTTGTATCTTTCCTTGTAGAACACGTTGAACACCGCCTGCGTACCGACGATCTGGCTGGTAGGAGTAACGAGCGGCGGATAGCCGAGGTCTGCCCTGACGCGGGGTACTTCTTTAAGCACTTCGTCGTAGAGATCGGAGGCGTTGAGCTGTTTGAGCTGGTTGACCAGGTTGGAAAGCATGCCGCCGGGAACCTGGTAGATAAGCGCGTTGACGTCCGTCTGCAACGACTTGTCGGTAAGGAATCCGTCCGCTTTCAGCCTTGCGGCGACCTTCTTGAAGTGTTCGGTCAGCTCGTTGAGTTTGAGCAGATCGAGTCCCGTATCGTAAGGAGTGCCCGCAAGCGTTGCCACCATGGGTTCGGTGGCGGGCTGGGAAGTGCCGTTGCCCAAAGGAGAAAGCGCGCAGTCGATTATATCCACGCCCGCTTCTATCGCCTTCAGATAGGTGAGGTTACCCGTGCCGGCGGTCTGGTGGGTGTGCAGATGGATGGGCACTTTTACGGAAGCCTTCAACGCTTTTACGAGTTCGTAAGCATTGTAAGGGAGCAGAATGCCCGCCATATCCTTAATGCAGATTACGTCCGCGCCCATCTTTTCCAGCTTCTTGGCAAGTTCAACGAAATATTCGTTGGTATGCACGGGAGAAGTGGTGTAGCTGAACGCCGCTTCGCATATGCCGCCGTTCTTTTGGCACGCCTTCATTGCCCTTTCCATATTGCGGGGGTCGTTGAGCGCGTCGAAAATACGCATTACGGTTATGCCGTTCTGAATGGACTTCTTGACGAATTCGTCCACAACGTCGTCCGCATAGTGCTTGTATCCGAGCAGGTTCTGACCGCGCAGAAGCATTTGCAGAGGAGTCTTGGGCATAGCCTCTTTCAGCTTACGCAATCTCGTCCAGGGGTCTTCGTTCAGAAAACGCAGGCAGGAGTCGAAGGTTGCGCCGCCCCAGCATTCTATGGAATAGTAGCCGATTTTGTCGAGCTTGTCGGCAACGGGGAGCATTTCATCCAATCTCATGCGGGTAGCCGCCTGGGATTGGTGAGCGTCTCTTAAAATAGTTTCTGTTATCTTAACCATATTTTACCTCTTTTACCTATTAGAATACGCCGAAGCAGGCGAGCAATACGCCCGCAGCGACTGCCGAGCCGATAACGCCGGACACGTTAGGACCCATTGCATGCATGAGCAAGTAGTTGTTGGGGTTTTCTTCCTGGCCAACGTTGTGCGCGATACGCGCCGCCATAGGCACAGCCGAAACGCCCGCCGCGCCGATAATGGGGTTGACCTTGCCCTTTGTGATGACGCACATCAGCTTGCCTATCAGCACGCCGCCCGCGGTACCCAGAGCGAACGCCACGACGCCGATGACGAGGATAAGCAGCGTTTGCTGTGTAAGGAAGGTGTCCGCCGTAGCCTTGGAACCGACCAGCACGCCCAAAAGAATGGTAACGATATTGATAAGTTCGTTGCTTGCGGTCTTTGCAAGACGGGGTACGACGCCCGCTTCCTTGAACAGGTTACCCAGCATAAGCATACCGATGAGCGGTATTGCGGAAGGCAGAAGCACACCGACGATACCGGTAACGACCAGAGGGAAAATGACCTTTTCCGTCTTGGACACGGGGCGGAGCTGCTCCATGACGATTCCCCTCTCCTTTTTGGTGGTGAGGAGCTTGATGATGGGCGGCTGTATGATTTTGATAAGCGCCATGTACGAGTAAGCCGCAACTGCAATGGATGCGAGCAGATGGGGCGCCAGCTTGGTGGTGACGTAAATAGCCGTAGGACCGTCCGCACCGCCGATAATACCGATGGAAGCAGCCTCTTCGCCCGTGAAACCGATGAGGATTGCCACGGTGAAGGTGACGAATATACCCAGCTGCGCCGCCGCGCCCATAAGCATACTGCTCGGGTTGGCTATCATGGGACCGAAGTCCGTCATCGCGCCGATGCCCATAAAGATGAGCGGCGGGAAGATAACCCATTCAACGCCCTTGTACAGGTAATAGAAGATACCTTCGTTGGCGACTACGCCGGTTACATATGTTATTTCGGAACCTGCGAATACACCCGTAGTGGAAAGGTGGTGGGTTATAGTGTCCAGCATTGCGTTTACGTTATCGGCATTTGCAAGGAAATTGGATATCGTATCTCCGCTTATCTCCGACCACGCGGTGCCAGAAGCAACGGCGTTACCGAATATATTAGGATCAACAGTAGTGTATACCCATTGCAATAATGTTTCCGATGTGCCCTGTAATACCACCGTATCTGTAATAGATTCGCTGAATATATAGCCCGTGGTGCCGTACAGTATATTGTACGCGCCCGGTATATTTATAATAAACATACCGAAGCCTATCGCAACCAGCAGGTTAGGCTCGAATTCTTTATACACTGCCAGATAGATGAGAATACATGCTATCGCCAGCATTATAAAGTTTTTCCAGATGTCCGCGCCCGTGGTCATGAAGCCCGTGCTGTCCCACAGGGTCTTCATCGCCTCCACGAAATCGAACGAGGAAAATGAAGTGAATATATCTACCATACTAACCTCCGAGGGCCGATTAAGCTATGGTGCAAAGCAACGCGCCGGTATCCACGTTGGCGCCTTCGTTTATGCAATAGGTAATCACGCCGGCTTTGGGCGCTACGACGGGGGTGTCCATCTTCATGGCTTCCAGCGTTATGATTTCCGCGCCCTTTTCAACGGTAGCACCGTTTGCAAAGCAGAGCTTTTTCACAAGGCCGGGCATAGGGGAATTGACGGGATCGCCCTTTCCTGCCGCCGCGGGAGCCGCGGGTGCGGGTGCGGGAGCGGCAGCTGCGGGCGCTGCGGGTGCGACAGCCGCAGGCGCGGGAGCAACAGCCGCGGGTGCGGTTGCGACGCCGCCCACTTCTTCTACTTCCACGGCGTAAGATTTACCATTGACGTTAACATTGAACTTGCGCATTTTTTATTTCTCCTTGAATAATTTACTTATTTTATTTGTTTGATAGAGCGTACGCGGAATTTCAGATTGGAACGCTCCTGTGCAGGCATGGAATCGTAGAAAGCGTAAATTGCCGCCATGACCGCCGCAATTTCCTCTTCTTCCCCGTCGTCGGATACGGGCGCTTCCTGTCCTGCTTGTCCGGTTTTGTTCAGCCTTGCGCGGGCGGCTTCGAGCAGAGCCTGTTTTTCGGCTGCCTTGGCCGCTTTGCGTTCCTGCATACGCTCGGCGAACGTCTTTTTCTCCTTACCCTTGTTTTCCTCCGCTCTTCTTTCGGAAGCTTTTCCGGCGGCGTCTACCAACGCTTTGAAGATTTTAATGAGGAGTATGAGCACTATTAGCACTATAAACACGACGATAAGACCGATTGCGGCAACCTGAAGTCCCGTAAGAAGTCTTTCGCCGCCGTTCATACCGGCTATGCCCATATCGTCCGGATCGGCGTCGCCTATCATCTCGCACGCGCCGAACAGAAGCGCCGCGCACGCGATGACCGCCACAAGAGCAAGGGTTATGAAAAGTTTTTTCTTGTTCATAAACTACCCTACCTGCCTTATATACCTAATAACATTAAAAGAGCCGAGCTCACGCAGGGGCGGATATTGCCCGCTTCTATCACGTTGTCGATGTAACCTGCGCCTGCCGCGGTAACGGGATTGCCCATTTCGCTGTCGTAGAGTTTTTCCAGCTTGTCGACCGTCTTGCTGTCCGAAACCTTCTTCTTTTTAAGTTCTTCGGTAAAGAAGATATGCACGCCTGTATCGGAGGTGACGGGCGCCACGACCGCGGCGGTGGTTGCGAGAGTGTAATCAAAACCGATGCCCTTGCTCATGAGCGCGGAATAAGCCGCGCCTATGGCGTTGCCGCAGGCTACGCCTATCATGGGATGTTCGTAAGAAGCGACCGCCTTGAAAAGGCAGGCGGTTTTAAGCGCAAAACCGGAAAGTTCCTGCTTCAGATCGGGATTGAAGCCCTTGCTGTCAACGAGCGTGATAAGGGGAAGTCCGAAAGCGTTCGCCTTTTTGATGAATCCGGCGGCTTTCTTTACGCCCTCTTCGCTCATATATCCGTTATTTTCAGAGGATTCGTTAGCCACAACGGCTACGCTGATACCGTTGACCTTTGCAAAAGCGCACACGACGTCTTTTGCGTAATCGGCGTTGACTTCGATATATTTTCCGTCGTCGGCAAGTGCCTGGAGCGCGCCTTTGACCGTATACTTTTTGGTAAGAGCGGACATGACGCGGTTGGGATCGTCGTCGCTTGCTTCACGCTCGATAACGCCTATCGTGGCAAGCAGCTGCGTGAGCTTGCCCTTCAAATCCTTCGCGGAAGAATATGTATCCGTTGCCAGGGAAGAATTTTCCTTGTAAGCGTCGAATCCGACCATTTTGTTCAGTTTGGGAATGGACGGCTGCGCGGACGCCAGATACATGGGCGAGTTTACGGACATTACCGCGTCCTTGCTCATGAATACGTAATCTGCCATTGCCGCAAAAGTGGCGGTCATACCTACCGCAACGCCCTTTACTATGCAGACGTGGGGCACGGTTTCGCCCACTTCTTCAGCCATTGCAAGCAGGGATGCGTATGCTTCCATAACCGCGGCGCCCTCTTCCACTCTTGCGCCCGAACAGTCGAGCACGGAGATAAGAGGCGTTCCCGTTTTGCACGCCCTTTCCATACACTTGGCAATCTTCCTTGCGGAAGCCGCGCCGATACTGCCCATCATCACATCCGCGTTCTGGGCGAAGATGTGGACGGGCGTGCCTTCGATGGTGGCGTAACCGGTCACAACGCCTTCGCCCAAAGCCCCGTTACTGCCGATAACGAAAGCGTCCGTTTCCACAAACGACGCTTCGTCGACAATATCGTCGATAAAACTCTGAGCCTTAGCGTTGGCCTTGTCAACAGCCTCCTGCGCCGACACCAGTTCCTTTTTGTTCATTCTAAAAACCTCCGAAATTTTCGAGTTGATTTGCTTGTTGCCTTTTAAGCGCTTGTATTAATTGTATAATTAAAGTAAAAATTTTGCAAGCGATTGACGGAGGTTTCTAAACTTTTCCGACAAAAATTTACCCTGCTACCCGTACCCAACCTCAGTAGAACACATTTTACGGTAAAACATAAAATATGTGTATATGTCGG
>ERZ1643249.4802-NODE-4802-length-11113-cov-4.791282_pt1 | contig 11113 bp, 9 predicted proteins | sample MGYA00579263_ERZ1643249 | MGnify/ENA primary metagenome ERZ1643249 (study PRJEB29033, sample SAMEA4952264) | chicken gut metagenome | biome: Broiler Chicken; feature: Gastrointestinal Tract; material: Caecum | place: Ireland | collected 2018 | study: Broiler...
GGCTTCACTGTCACAAAAGTATGCACACAGGCTGCGTTTCCCGCAGCCTGGCGCTCGCAGGTCTCGAGATCCCGCTGCAAAAGCAGCGTGACATCTCGCGGGACAGTGGACGACTAAACTGTAACTCTTTCTTGCCATTTTCCCCGGTTTGTGGTAGACTGAAAGCAGTTTAAGAAAACGAAAGCGGAGACGGGAGCAGGCTTTGACACCAGACAGCACCATGCTGTCCTGTCAGTCTGCTCTTTTTGCGCGATAAGCCCGGAAGGCGCCCGCCGTGCCGGGGGCAATTATCTCTGCGTCAAGGAGGGTTTTATGGCAAAATATGTAATGGCGCTGGACGCGGGTACCACCAGCAACCGGTGTATTCTGTTCAACGAGAAGGGGGAAATGTGCAGCGTCGCACAGAAGGAATTTACCCAGTATTTCCCGAAGCCGGGCTGGGTGGAGCACGACGCCAACGAGATCTGGTCCACACAGCTGGGGGTGGCGGTGGAGGCCATGTCGAAGATCGGAGCGTCCGCGGAGGATATCGCGGCCATCGGAATTACCAACCAGCGGGAGACCGCCATCGTGTGGAATAAGGAAACCGGGGAGCCGGTGTACCGGGCTATCGTGTGGCAGTGCCGCAGAACATCCGAGTACTGTGATTCCTTAAAAGAGAAGGGCCTGACGGAAATGTTCCGTCAGAAGACGGGGCTTCTGATTGACGCCTACTTTGCGGGAACCAAGGTAAAATGGATTCTGGACAATGTAAAGGGAGCCAGGGAGCAGGCCCAGCGGGGCGAGCTGCTGTTCGGAACGGTGGAGACCTGGCTGATCTGGAAGCTTACCCGGGGACGGGTGCATGTGACGGATTATTCCAATGCTTCCCGGACCCTGCTGTTTAATATCAATACCCTGGAGTGGGACGAGGATATTCTGAAGGAACTGGATATTCCCCGGTGCATGCTGCCGGAAGTAAAGCCCTCCAGCTGTATCTACGGTTATGCGGACCCCGCGTTTCTGGGCGGGGAGATCCCCATCGGCGGCGCGGCAGGAGACCAGCAGGCGGCACTTTTCGGCCAGACCTGTTTTGATCCGGGAGAAGCCAAAAATACATACGGAACCGGCTGTTTCCTGCTGATGAACACGGGAGAGAAACCGGTATTTTCCAAAAACGGACTGCTGACCACCATCGCCTGGGGCATTGACGGCAAAGTCAATTATGCTCTGGAAGGCTCCATCTTTGTGGCAGGTGCCGCGGTGCAGTGGCTGCGGGATGAGATGCGTCTCATTGATTCCGCCATGGATTCTGACTACATGGCCAGAAAGGTGAAGGATACCAACGGCTGCTATGTGGTGCCGGCGTTCACCGGCCTGGGAGCGCCGTACTGGGATCAGTACGCCAGGGGAACCATCGTGGGCATCACCCGCGGGGTAAACAAGTACCACATTATCCGGGCCACCCTGGAGTCCATCGCCTACCAGGTAAACGATGTGATCAAGGCCATGGAGGCGGATGCCGGCATTTCCCTCACCTCTCTGAAGGTGGACGGAGGCGCCAGCGCCAACGATTTCCTGATGCAGACCCAGGCAGATATGGTGCAGGGACCGGTGAACCGGCCCTCCTGCGTGGAGACCACGGCCATGGGCGCCGCCTATCTGGCAGGGCTGGCGGTGGGATACTGGTCCGGCCCGGAGGAGGTAAGGAAAAACTGGTCTATTGACCGGACCTTCCTGCCCCAGATTACCCCCGAGCAGCAGCAGGAGAAGGTAAAAGGCTGGAAGAAGGCTGTGAAATACGCCTTCGGCTGGGCCCGGGAGGAGTAAAATCCACCGGCCAGAAAACCGAAAAGAGACATTGCGGAGAATGGAGACAGGCAATGAGCAGCATCCCGGAAGGGATGCCGTTCGGCCTGTCTTTTTTGAGCGTTTTTTTCGATGTGCCTGTGTGCGTTCTTTTGTGACGGTGAAGCCGGAAGGCGGAATTGTTACAATTTTATACAGATTTAGGAGGAAAGATTATCATGTATGATGTACTGATTATCGGAGCCGGCGTATCCGGCTGCGCGGCAGCCAGAGAGCTGTCCAGATACCGGCTGAAAATCGGCGTTTTGGAAAAGGGGGAGGATGTGTGCAGCGGCACTTCAAAGGCCAACAGCGGTATCGTCCACGCCGGCTTTGACGCCCGGCCCGGTTCCCTGATGGCCAGACTGAACGTGGAGGGAAACGCCATGATGGAGGAACTTTCCAAAACCCTGGATTTCCCCTTCCGCAGAAATGGTTCCCTGGTGCTGTGCTTTGACAAAGAGAAGGAAGGTATGCTGGAAGAACTGAAGGCACAGGGAGAGGCCAACGGAGTGCCGGGGCTTCAGATCCTGACCGGGGAGGAGGCCCGGGCCCTGGAACCCAACCTTAGCCGTGAAGTGACCGCCGCCCTCTGGGCGCCCTCAGGAGGCATTGTCTGCCCCTTCGGGCTTACCATCGCCCTGGCGGAAAATGCCTGCGTCAACGGCGTGGAATTTATCTTCGATACGGAAGTGAAGAAGGTGGAAAAGACGCAGGAAGGCTACCGGCTGGTGACCGGCGGGGAAACTTACGAGACCCGCTGTGTGATCAACGCGGCCGGCGTGTACGCGGATGCGTTCCACAACATGGTCAGCGAAAGGAAACTGCATATTACCCCCAGAAAGGGTGAGTATTATCTGCTGGACAGAAGCACGGGAGGATTTGTGGACCGGACTATTTTCCAGCTTCCGGGCAAATTCGGCAAGGGTGTTCTGGTGACGCCCACGGTGCACGGAAATACCCTGGTGGGCCCCACGGCCACGGATATCCCCGACAAAGAGGGGACCAATACCACCCGGCAGGGGCTGGACGAGGTGGCGGCCAAGGCGGCGCTCAGTGTGGAAGGGCTGCCCATGCGTCAGGTGATCACCTCCTTCGCGGGACTGCGGGCCCACGAGGACGGATCGGAATTTATTGTGGAGGAAGCGGCGGACGCGCCGGGATTTTTCGACTGCGCGGGCATGGAATCGCCGGGACTGTCCAGCGCCCCGGCTGTGGGCAGGCTTCTGGAAAAACTGGTGACGGAAAAGCTGCGTCCGGAGAAAAAGGAGACGTTCATTGAGACCAGAAAGGATGTGGTCAATCCCTTCCATCTTCCCGAGGAGGAGAGGAACGCCCTGATTGCCAGCCATCCGGAGTACGGAAATGTGATCTGCCGCTGTGAGACGGTGACGGAGGGGCAGATCATCGATGCCATCCGCCGGCCGCTGGGGGCCAGATCCCTGGATGGGGTGAAGAGAAGGACCAGAGCTGGAATGGGTAGATGCCAGGCTGGCTTCTGCTCTCCGAGAACCATGGAAATCCTGACCAGGGAGTGGAAGATTCCCATGGATCAGGTGACGAAATGCGGCGGAAATTCCCGTCTGATTGTGGGAGTGAATAAGGACAGACTGCAGGAGGAGGACCAGTGATGAAAAAGTATGCAGATGTGGTAATTATCGGAGGCGGCCCCGCGGGACTGGCCGCCGCTGTGGCCGCTTATGACCAGGGGGCCGGAGAAATCCTGATTCTTGAGCGGGACCGGGAGCTGGGAGGTATTCTCAACCAGTGTATCCACAATGGATTTGGACTGCACACCTTCAAGGAGGAGCTCACCGGACCGGAGTATGCCGGACGGTTTATCCGGCAGGTTGAGGAGCGGAAGATTCCTTACCTGTTAAATACCATGGTGCTGGATATTTCCCGGGATAAGGTGGTGACCGCCATGAACCGGCAGGAGGGCATGTTCCAGATACAGGCCGGGGCTGTGGTGCTGGCCATGGGCTGCCGGGAGCGTTCCAGGGGCGCCCTGAACATCCCCGGCTACCGGCCGGCAGGCATCTATTCCGCGGGAACGGCCCAGCGGCTGGTGAACATGGAAGGCTATCTGCCGGGACGGGAAGTGGTGATCCTGGGCTCCGGCGATATCGGTCTGATCATGGCCAGAAGGATGACCCTGGAAGGGGCAAAGGTGAAGGTGGTGGCAGAGCTGATGCCCTACTCCGGCGGACTCAAGAGAAATATCGTCCAGTGTCTGGATGATTTCGGCATCCCCCTGAAGCTGAGCCACACGGTGGTGGATATCCAGGGAAAAGAGCGGGTGGAAGGCGTCACCCTGGCCCGGGTGGACGACCAGAGAAGGCCCATTCCCGGTACGGAGGAGCAGTATTCCTGCGATACCCTGCTGCTGAGCGTGGGACTGCTGCCGGAAAATGAACTGTCCCGGTCCGCGGGCGTTGATCTGAGCCCTGTCACCGGAGGCCCGGTGGTCAATGAGAGCCTGGAGACCAATATCCCCGGCGTTTTTGCCTGCGGAAACGTGCTGCACGTCCATGATCTGGTGGATTTTGTGTCCCAGGAGGCCGCATTGGCCGGGAAATACGCGGCCTGCTATGTGGCGTCCGCCCGCGGCGGCGCACCGGAGAATTTGGGAACGGCGGTCACTGCCTCCATTCCTGTCTGTGCCGAGGGCGGCGTCCGGTATACGGTGCCTTCCTTCATCCGGCCTGACCATATGGAAGAAAAGCTGCCGGTGCGGTTCCGGGTGGGAGGCGTGTACCAGAACTGTTACGTCAGTGTGTATCTGGATGAGGAGCGGATTCTTCACCGGAAGCGCCAGATCCTGGCTCCCGGGGAGATGGAGACGGTAACTCTGGAGCGGGAACGGCTGACAGCCGGAGGAGGCCCCGGAAAAATCACCATCAGGATCGAGCAGGAATAGGAGGTAAGGATTGTGGAGATCAGAGAATTGACCTGCATCGGCTGCCCCATGGGCTGCCAGATGCGGGTGACCATGGAAGCGGGAGAAATCCGTCAGGTGGAGGGAAATACCTGCAAAAGGGGAGATGTCTATGCCCGCAAGGAAGTGACCAATCCCACCAGGATCGTCACCTCCACGGTACGGGTGACGGGAGGCGAGCTGCCGGTGGTATCCGTGAAAACAGCCTCCGATATTCCCAAGGAAAAGATCCGCGCGTGCGTGCTGGCGTTGAAATCCATCCGGGTGGCGGCACCGGTTTCCATCGGTGATGTGGTGGCGGAAAATGTGGCTGGCACAGGAGTGTCAATTGTGGCTACCAGAAATGTGAAGACGGCCTGAAAGGCGGAAGGCTGAACTGTTACGGGAAACTGCCTCAAACTGCCTCAAATGCCGAAAAGAGATTGTAATTTGCCCTGGCTGGAGTTATAATAGCTTCAATCGCCTGTGATGCGGACAAGGCGGAATGCAGAACTTGTGTTTCGCCTTATTTTTTAACTTAAAGGGGGGTTTTTATGGAGGCAAATGTAAAAAATATGACCAGTGGAGCGCCGGGAAAGCTGATTCTGCTTTTCGCCCTTCCGCTGATGCTGGGAAACGTTTTTCAGCAGTTCTATACTATGGTGGACGCCATGGTGGTAGGACAGGTGGTAGGAGTGGAAGCCCTGGCAGCGGTGGGCGCTGCCGACTGGCTGATCTGGATGATCCAGGGTATCCTGACTGGAGGCACCCAGGGTTTTTCCATCCTGACTGCTCAGAATTATGGTGCCGGGGACGGAAAGGCGCTGAAGAAGACGGTAGCCATGAGCTATGTGCTGACGGCTGTCACTGCTCTGGTGGTGCTGGTGATCAGTCAGGCTGCGGTACAGCCGGTGCTGGTATTTCTGAACACGCCTGCGGATGTCATTGACATGTCCGTCACTTATGTGCGGATCATTTTCTGCGGAATTCCGGTCATTGCCGCATATAACTGCCTGGCTTCTATTTTGCGGGCTCTTGGCAACGGCCGTTCCCCTCTGATTGCCATGATTGTGGCGGCGGTCATCAATGTGGGGCTGGATCTCTTGCTTGTGGCCGTATTCGGCTGGGGAGTGGCGGGAGCCGCCATTGCCACAGTGACAGCTCAGGCCTTTTCCGCGCTGTATTGTTTTCTGGTGCTTCGGAAAATTGAAGCGGTGAAAATCGGGCGGGAGGATTTTTCACGGGATGGCTACCTGGCGGGACAGCTTCTGAAGCTGGGTGCGCCGCTGGAATTTCAGAATATAATTATTTCTGTGGGCGGACTAGTGATTCAGTACGTGGTAAACGGATACGGCTTTTTGTTTGTGGCAGGTTTTACGGCTACAAACAAGCTGTACGGTGTACTGGAGCTGGCAGCCATTTCCTACGGTTACGCCATCACTACTTATGTGGGTCAGAATCTGGGAGCGGGTAATGTCCCCAGAATCCGGGAAGGTGTGCGAAAAGGAGGATTTATGGCAGTGCTGACGGCACTGGTGATCGGCGTGGTAATGATTGCGGCCGGCAGGCCGGTGTTGTCCCTGTTTATTTCCGGGGAACAGGAACAGGTAAGCCAGGTTATGGAAATTGCCTACCACTATCTTTTCATCATGGCTTCTTTTCTGATTGTGCTTTATCTGCTGTATGTGTATCGTTCCGCTATTCAGGGCCTGGGAAATACGGTAATACCTCTTCTGAGCGGAGCCGTGGAATTTCTCATGCGCGTGGGCGTAGCCCTGCTGCTCCCCAGATTGGTGGGACAAAACGGTATTTTTTACGCGGAGATCTGTGCATGGAGCGGAGCGGCGCTGCTGCTGTGTGTCAGCTACTTCCGTTTGATCGGAAGATACCGGCTGCCGGACAGGAAAACAGAATAGAGAAAACGGAAGTATGCTGCGGCAGAGAAATTTTCTGCCGCGGTTTTTTTATGTTTATTGAAAATTGCTTCTGAGCTTTTCTTCATAAAGACCTTAACGGATAACGTTCACGACATAAACTTATCGTGAACGTTATAATTTTGTGCGGTTTTATACGTTTGCGACGGAAAGGGCACATTATGCGATAAAGACTGAAAAAAAAGAATATTCTGTGATAAAATAAGACTATAGTTAAAATTTATACGAAATTCAGGGGAAGGAGGGGAGCAAAACAATGGAAAGCACGTTTCGCGAACTTTCCATTGTCATGAATCATGAAGTCAAAAAGGATATTTTTTGCCTTCCTGTTCTTCGCGGCTGCCAGCGGATGCGGAGGGAAGCAGAATCTGCGGGAGGTACAGCAATCCAACGAAGCTTTGAAGATATGCTGTCTGGAAAGTGATCAGTCGCTGTATGTGGCCGCCTCTGTCTTGAGATTTCAGCAGACGTACCCGGAGGTGGAAGTTGAGGTAAGCGTGATACCCGATGACAATGCGCAGGAAGAATCGGAAAGACTGGAAACGGAGCTGATGGGAGGAAATGGAGCGGACATTTACCTGGGAATGGAAAATTATTTCCGTGATATTTATAAGATACAGAAGGCAGGATATTTTGAAAATCTGATGCCCTGGTTCCGGGAACTGGAAAATTTTTCGGAAGAAAATTATGTGAATGGCACTTTTGACTTATATGAAACTGGAGATGCCTGCTGTGTGATGCCCACTTATATCAGCAGCCTGGCCTGGGCGTGTCCGGAAACTGTTCAGGAAACACTGGATCTGAAGGTGGCCTCATGGGAAAATACAGAGGACATTCTCGATGCCATTGACCGGTTTTACGCTGTATGGCCGGAGGAAACCCCATTCAGTAAGGGGGCTCCGTTTTATCTGGAACCCTGTATGATGGGATTTCGGATTTCGCAGGAAAATGTGGAGGTTTTTGATGGCGAAGGCATCCGCGGCATGGAAGCAGCCTATAAACGGCAGGTGTATCCCCATGGGGAATCCACCTTCCATATGGACTATGAGCGGTATCTACAGGAAATGGAAGCCGCCATCTGCGGCACACGTCCCTGCCTGGGAGTTCCTTTTGGCATCGCGTATCTGGATGAATATATCCGGATGGGAGGGGAAGAACATGCGGATGTATTTCCTGCCCTCACGCCGGAGGGGAAAATAGGAACCCTGTGTACCTTTCAAAACGCCATAGCATCCCAGAGTCCCAACAAAGAAAATGCGTTTCATTTTCTGCAAATGTTACTGGAGGATAACTGGAAGAACACCGCGGTGGAAACGGTTCGGAAGGATATCAACCGCGAATTGCTGGAGGGACTGGAAATGCAGTATACCAGGGAACAGGTGACTGTGAATGGAGAAGTGTATCCCGGCCTGACAGAAAAAACATTTTCCACGCTCAAAAAATGGGAAGAACAAAAAGAGATTTACGCGTTGGGCGTCACGGAAATTAATGAAAAATACGATAATGTCATGGAAGCGTTTTATACGGATGAAAAAGAATATGAGGAATGTATAGAAGAATATAAAGACTATCTGAAGATTTACTATTCGGAATGAGGAGGGATGGTATGAAGCTGAAAACGAAGGCGAAATGGACGGGAGTGGTGCTTACGGCTCCCTACCTGGCGGGCTTTTTCCTGCTGTTTGTGATCCCGTTTCTCATCAGCGTCACCTACACCTTTGCCAGAGGGGTGGGGGCCATGGAGTTTGTGGGGCTGGCCAATTACGCGGATGTGCTGGGAAGCGCCGCCTTCCGCCTGGCTTTCTACAATACCTTCCGGTTTCTCCTTTTAGGGGTGCCGCTTCTGATGGCCGTATCCCTGTGGCTGGCCTGTATGGTCAACGGCAGGGGGAGGGCAAAACAGGTGTTCCGAAGCATTTTTCTCTATCCCATGGTGCTGCCAGTGGCCTCCGTGGTGATGTTTTTTCAGGTGTTTCTGGCAGAGAGGGGGATCCTGAATTCTCTCCTTACGCTTATGGGTCTCCCTTCTGTTGGATGGCTGGATTCGGAAACCTCCTTCGGGGTGCTGATCTTCCTTTATATCTGGAAGAACTGCGGCTACAACATGGTCCTGTTTCTGGCAGGGCTCAATGCCATCCCGGAGGAATATTACGAAATCGCCCGGCTGGAAGGGGCCGGGCGGGGCCAGATTTTCCGTAAAATTACGCTGCCGCTTCTGGAACCTTCTACGGTGTTCGTGCTGGTGATCTCCATCATGAACGGGTTTAAGAGCTTCCGAGAGGCGTATCTGCTGGCGGGGACCATGCCCCACCAGAGTATCTATATGCTGCAGCATTTCATGAATAACAACTTTGACAACCTGAATTACCAGAGACTGTCGGTGGCGGCGTTTCTGACGTTTCTGTGGATTTTCCTGATGGTGGCGGTGATCTTCGGGGTCCGCACCCGGCGGGAGAGGGAGGTGTAGGCGGATGAAAAGAAGAAGTGTATGCGGAACCTTCCTGCTGGCCCTTTTGTCGGTGCTGGTGCTGTTTCCGGTGATCTACACCGTCTGCAGCGCCTTCATGAGCAACCGGGAAATCCTGTATTATTACGGGAGCCTGGTGACGGAGGAAGCGGGGGAAGGGCGGTGGCTGCCGTTCCACCTGATCCCGGACGCCTTTTCCCTGGACGCCTTTTACCAGATTCTTCTCAGGCGTCCTGACTATCTGATCAAGTTCTGGAATTCCCTGTTTCTTACCGGGGTGATTGTGCTGGGGCAGCTGGCGCTGTCCTGCCTGGCCGGGTACGGGTTTTCCAAACGGCGGTTTCCGGGAAGCCAGGTGCTTTTCGTGCTGATTGTCATTCTGATGCTGATGCCCTACCAGGTGACGCTGGTGTCCAACTATATTGTGCTGAACGCCGCGGGGCTTATCGGCTCGTACCTGTCTGTGATCCTGCCGGGGATTTTCGCCCCCTTCGGGGTGTTCTGGATGCGCCAGGTGATGGACGGGATTCCCGATGAGCTTCTGGAGGCGGCGGCCCTGGACGGCGCCGGACAGATGCGGATTCTCTGCCAGGTGGTGGTGCCGGCGGCCAAAGGCGGGCTGGTGTCCCTGATTATCTTGAGCTTTGTGGACAATTGGAACATGGTGGAGCAGCCGCTGGTGTTTCTGAAGGACCGGACGAAATACCCGCTGTCCATCTTCCTGTCACAGATCAACGCCCAGACCCTGGGGGCGGCCTTTGCCAGCGGGCTTCTGGCCATGCTGCCGGTGGCACTGCTGTTCGCGTTTTTCCAGGAAGAGCTGGCGGAAGGCATCAGCCTTACGGGGAGGAGGTAACGTATGGAAAAGAAGAAAGAGAGGAAACGGATCTGGGTGGTAAAGGCGGCGGTGGTGCTGCTGGTGGTCCTGGCCCTTTGTACGGCGGCGGCCAGGACGGTGTGGAACATGCTGCTGCCCCGGGTGGAGACCACCACGGTATACGGCGGCGTGCTGCAGGATCAGGCCCAGCTGGAGGGCACGGTGCGATACGGCGGCCAGCAGACGGTGCGGGCGGACGGTGACTGGGAAATCACGGAGGTCCTGGTGGAGGAAGGACAGACGGTGGAAGAGGGAACCCCGCTTCTTCGGGTGGACACCACCCGGATGGAGCTTTCCGTCCGGGAGCTGGAGCTTCAACGGGAGACCCTTGGTCACGAGAGGAACCGGGCCGGGACCACCTGGAGCCGGATTGAGGAGATCGACACGGAACGGGCCCTTCTGGAGGATCAGATCGGGGCGCTGCGGGCGCAGTATCCGGCGGACGGGGTGCTGACGGCCCCCTTTGCGGGGACGGTGCAGCAGGTACAGGCGGACGCCGGGATGCGGGCGGCGGCAGGGACGGAGCTTCTTACCCTCCAGCCGGCGGACAGTCCCCGGATCGTGGAGTGGGAAATGTCCGAGGAGGCCCTGCAGCGGTTCGCCGGCATGGAAACCATCCAGCTGTATTTCATCGCGGATGCGGCGGGGGAGCGGACTTACCAGTCGGCCCAGGTGACGGTGGACAGCCAGGTCTATGAGGAGGATACCCGCCAGTGGCGGCTGTCCGCAACCCTCCCGGAAGAATGGAACCGGAGTGAGATTTCCAAAGTGCAGGTGCTGCTGAATTATGAGAGCATCCGGTATCCGCTGATTATCCCGGCGGAGTGCGTGACGGAGCGGGACGGCCAGTATTACGTCTACACCGTGGACACCCGGGAAGGCGCTTTCGGGGATGAGAGCGTGGTGCGGGAGGTCCAGATCAGCGTGCTGGAGAAAAACAGCCGGCAGGTGGCGGCGGAGGCTTCCGGGATCACCGAAGGGCAGCAGCTGGTGCGGTATGCGGATAAACCCCTGGGGGACCAGGAGACAGTGAGTGTGGTGATGGAATGAGAAAGAAACGTTGGGGAGCGCGCCTCCTTTCCCTGCTGCTT
>ERZ1643249.4805-NODE-4805-length-11109-cov-5.431608_pt1 | contig 11109 bp, 7 predicted proteins | sample MGYA00579263_ERZ1643249 | MGnify/ENA primary metagenome ERZ1643249 (study PRJEB29033, sample SAMEA4952264) | chicken gut metagenome | biome: Broiler Chicken; feature: Gastrointestinal Tract; material: Caecum | place: Ireland | collected 2018 | study: Broiler...
TATGACCCTCTGCTTGTAAGGCAGATGCTCTCCCAGCTGAGCTAAGATCCCATTCGTGTGGGCCGTTATCTCCGACCCGCTTTGCTATTATACTATTATGTTCCGACAAAAGTCAAGCACTTTTTTTATAATTTTTCAAAAAAATTTTACCGCAGGTTTATTCCCCGTTTTTACGCCTGTGACGCCGGCAGAAGCCGCTTTGTTTTCTCGCCGAAACTCAGACCTCGCCATTCTTAAACTTCCAGATCATTTCGCTGGTCAGGCTGATATTCAAAGGCTGGGCCGGCGCTTCCTCTCTGGTAAACCAGCCTGCTGTGGCCAGCTCCTCTGTGTCCAGGGTAATGGTGTCTTCTCCATCCAGCTCGGCAAAGAAGCCCATGAGCAGCGTCTCTGAAAAAGACCAGGGCTGGCTTTTATAATACCGCAGGTTCTTTACATGAAGTCCTACTTCTTCAAAAACCTCTCGTTTCACTGTCTCTTCCACAGTCTCCCCTATCTCCGTAAAGCCTGCAATCAGCGCGTAATATGTAATATCGCCCCTGCCCGCGTATTTGGACATCAGAATCCTGTCGTTGTGGATCACCCCGATGATCACCGCCGGAGAAATCTTCGGATATTCCGTCTGTCCACATTCCGGACACTGAAGCATCCGTTCTTTTTCCGAATGTACCATCGGGCAGCCGCAGTGGCCGCAGAACACATGGCTGTCATACCAGTGCCAGAGCTGATGCGCTGTAATTCCCGCAAAGGAAAGCCACTGGGGCGCGGCCGTGCGGAAATTGCGGATGCTGTCCAGGCGGTATCCCTTTCTTTCCGGAGTCCGCAGCTCTTTTGCCAGATAAAAATGCTGATCATCAATGGAAAAAAGATAAATCAAAGTCCCGGAAAGCTTCCGCTCCACTTCCGGATAATCCCGGAATCTGGGAAATGAAAGCTCCTCTCCGTCCCAGTTCGCAAGCGCTCTTTTTTCTTCAAAATAAAGAAGAAAGCTGTCCTCCTCAGGCTGTACCGGCTTATATTCGTTGTGATAGATGTGCGGCGCAATGTCCTGAATCATCTTCGTATCCTCCTCAATTTCTTCTCTTTCGCTCTTCACAGTACCTTTTTGTGCTTCTCTCAGTTCTCCTGCAGAGGCTCCTCTGCCGCGTCTCCCCGTTCCATGCTCAGTTTCCAGCCTGCGGCCTCAACACGTTTCTTCAGATCTGCAAGACTTTCCGCAGCCTCAGCTCCGGTGCAGAGCTTATTGTCGTAAAGTTCGTACTGCTTTCTGTTTTCTGCCGGAGACAGATTCGGCATCACCACATTGGCTCCTGCCGCGAATCCTTTTTCTCTTCCCAGCGGGTCCATGGTCCCCAGAGCCGTCGTAGCCGGAAGCAGCACCTTCGGCAGCAGAATCCGAATGATGGACAGAAGCCGCAGGGTCAGCTCCACGCTTCCCGCCGGTTCGTCTTTAAAAGGGGTGCTGTGATGGGGGACAAAGGGGCCGATACCAGCCATCTGAGGCTGAAGCTCCCGCAGAAAGATAAGATCCTCCGCCAGCTCCTCATAGGTCTGTCCAGGCGATCCCACCATAATCCCCGCTCCCACCTGATATCCAAGCTCCTTCAGGCTGTAGAGACACTGTTTCCGATGACTGAGACTCATCTCTGCCGGATGCAGTTTCCGGTAATGCTCTTCTGATGCTGTCTCATGACGGAGCAGATAACGATCCGCACCGGCCTCCCGGAGCCTCCGGTAACTCTCAAAGGAACGTTCCCCGATGGACAGCGTCACCGCGCAGTCCGGGTACCTCTCCTTGATGGAGCGCACTGCCTCTTCCATGCGCCCATCTGTGAACCAGGGATCTTCTCCTCCCTGGAGTACAAAGGTCCGGAAACCCAGACCATATCCGGCTTCACAGCAGGACAGAATTTCTTCCTTCGTCAGCCGGTAGCGCTCCGCCTCCCGGTTTCCATGGCGGATTCCACAGTAAAAGCAGTCATTTTTACAGTAACTCGTAAACTCAATCAGGCCCCTCACATAGACGGTGTCCCCATAGTACAGCCTTCGAAGGCGGAGCGCCTCCTTTTTCAGCCGTTCCCTGCCCTCCGAAGACTCAGATGCCTGCAGAAGCTCCGCATACTCTTTTTTCCCAAGCTCCGGATGCTCTATAAAACGCTCAATAATATCCATTTGTCTCCTCCGCAGCCCATATGCACACCGGCGCCGGCATGCAGAGGCAGAATAGCCCCTGCGCCGGCGCCGGCCCAGTCTCTTCTCTGCAGTCTTCATCCTGCAGTTTCATTTTCGCTGTCTTATCTTTATTGCCTTATATCTATTATCTTATGTCTCCTGTCTTATCCTTACTATCTTATGTTTATTACTGTCTTACCTTTTCTTCTATCTCTTTCAGGATGTCCGCTGTAAATTCATCCAGAGATTTTGCTCCCTGGTCTCCGCCAGCGCGGGTTCTTACGGACACAGTGCCCTCTTCCTCTTCTTTCTGGCCCACTACCAGCATGTAAGGAATCTTGGCCGTCTGCGCCTCACGAATCTTATAGCCGATTTTCTCGGAACGCTCGTCCAGTTCTGTGCGGATACCGGCATCCTGAAGCTTCTTCTCCACATTCTTCGCATAATCCATGTACTTCTCGGAAATAGGCAGCACGCGCACCTGTACCGGAGCCAGCCAGGTGGGGAAGGCTCCCGCAAAATGCTCAATCAGGATTCCGATGAAGCGCTCGATGGAACCGAATACTACACGATGGATCATGATCGGGCGGTGCTTCTCGCCGTCCGCTCCCACATACTCCAGTTCAAACCGCTGGGGCAGCTGGAAGTCAAGCTGAATGGTTCCGCACTGCCAGGTACGTCCGATGCAGTCCACCAGATGGAAGTCGATCTTCGGGCCGTAGAACGCTCCGTCTCCCTCGTTGATCACGTAAGGAAGGCCCAGCTCATCCAGCGCTCCCTGCAGAGCGGAGGTAGCCATCTCCCAGTCCTCATCGCTTCCCATGGAATCCTCGGGACGGGTGGACAGCTCCACATGGTACTGGAAACCAAACAGTGAATAGGTATCGTTGATCAGAGCCACTACGCCCTTGATCTCATCCTTGATCTGCTCCGGAGTCATGAAGATATGAGCGTCGTCCTGGGTAAAGCAGCGCACACGCATCAGGCCGTGCAGCTGTCCGGATTTCTCATGGCGGTGTACCAGGCCCAGCTCACCCATACGGATCGGCAGGTCGCGGTAGGAACGGGGCTCGGAAGCGTATACCAGCACGCCGCCCGGGCAGTTCATCGGCTTAATGGCATAGTCCTCTCCATCGATAACCGTCGTATACATGTTGTTTTTATAGTGATCCCAGTGTCCGGAAGTCTCCCAGAGACTGCGGTTCAGGATCACCGGCGTGGAAACCTCCACATAGCCTGCTTTCTTGTGGATCTCTCTCCAGTAATCAAGAAGCGTATTCTTCAGAACCATCCCCTTGGGCAGGAAGAACGGAAATCCCGGTCCGGCTTCGTGCATCATAAAGAGTCCCAGCTCTCTTCCAAGCTTTCTGTGGTCACGCTTCTTGGCTTCTTCCATCATGGTAATGTAAGCTTCCAGCTCTTCCTTCTTCGGGAACGCCGTCGCGTAAAGGCGGGTCAGCATCTTGTTGTGCTCATCGCCGCGCCAGTAAGCGCCTGCCAGGCTCATGATTTTGAATGCCTTGCCTACTTCCTTTGTGCTCTTCAGATGCGGGCCGGCGCAAAGGTCCACGAACTCACCCTGCTGATAAAAGCTGATCTCCTCTCCTTCGGGCAGATCCTCGATGAGCTCTACTTTGTAGGGCTCGCCTTTTTCCTTCATAAAAGCAATCGCTTCGTCGCGGGGCTTTGTAAACCGTACGATCTCCAGATTTTCTTTGATGATTTTTTTCATCTCCGCCTCAATCTTCTCGAAATCGTCGGAGGTAAGGGGCGTCTCAAACTCCATATCATAATAGAATCCATCCGCAATGGAAGGTCCGATAGCCAGCTTCACGCCCGGATACAGGCGCTTTACCGCCTGGGCCATCACATGGCTTGCCGTATGGCGCAGCACCGGCAGAGCCTTCTCGTCCTTCAGCGTCAGGATATTCAGCTGGCAGTCCTTATCCACTACCGTTCTGATGTCTACAACCTCGCCGTCGATCTCACCGGCACAGGCCACGCGGGCCAGTCCCTCGCTTAAGTCAAGGGCAATGTCGTATACGGATTTGCTCTCTGTGTACTCCTTCACGGAGCCGTCTTTCAGGGTAATCTTCATTTTCTTTTCTCCTTCTTTTATTTTCATCTTTTTATGTGTCAGTCTGTGCAGGCGCAAAGACTCGGCTGTACATGCCTTTGCACGGCCTGTAATACTTCTGCCCATGAGCCGTGCGCACCCGGATTTTATCCTAAAATCCGGGTCACGGGCTTCGCCCTATAAAAGCATGTCCATCCCCGTTCTTCCGCGCAAGCGCGGAAAACGTGTCTGGACATGCTTTTGCACGGCTCATGGCTTACGCGCAAAAAAAGTCCCTTCCTGCCACTGCTGACAGAAAGGGACGATATCTATCGCGGTTCCACCCTCTTTGCTTCATCCTCCGGCCTCTGCCGGCGACGAAACCACTCCATTCAGACGATAACGGGGTCACCGGGCCGGATTAGGGCCGCTCTGAGCTGGTCTTCAGTATGGATTCCTTCTTCGCGCCTCCGCATTCCCTGCTGCGCGGTCATGAATCCTCTGCTTCCTATGAGGATGCTCACAGCTTCCCGCATCCCTCTCTGGCATATTCCACAGCCTACTCGTCTCTTCATCGCTTTATACAATATCTGTTTTATCTGATGGAACGCGCCGTTACTGCCGTCTCCACCTGAAGTCCATTATAGCATTGAAATGATTTTTGTCAACCGGGAAAAGCCCGGTTTCTTCTGACTTTTCACAGACTTTTTCCGGAGCTTTTCCCGAACCGCTTTTCCCGGACTTTCCGCAGACTGGACGCTTTTGAGGACAGGGGCTATTTCCAGATCGCATCCGCCTTCTTTCTGGGAGCCGTCCTCCTGTACGACACAGCCGGATATCCCAGCAGCATACAGCAGGCCACCGGCTTGTCTCCGATTTCCAGCCATTCCCGGAGCCTGGGGCTTGCGGAAACCGCCCGCATCAGATAGCCGCTGTAAAGAGCTCCTGCTCCTTCAGCCACAGCCTGATTTTCCATATTGGCCGCCGCCAGTCCTCCGTCCAGCGGGTTTTCCGCGGCTGTCAGCAGAAAGCAGGGCGCGTTAAAGAAAAAGGTGTCATCCTGCGGATTTCTCTTCCATTTTTCATAGAAAAGCCGGAAGGGCCGCACATAGGCGGGCGCCGCCTCCTGCAGCGTCTCCAGAACAGAAGGAAGCTCCTCCCAGAAAATTGTTTTGAATTCCGCAAGCTTCTCCTGAACCACCACAAAAGTAGATGCCTGGGCATTTTTTGCCGTGGCCGTATACCGGCCTGCGTCTATTATCCGTTCCAGCTTCTCTTTCTCCAGAGGCTTTTCTTTAAAATTACGGATGCTTCTGCGGAATTTTACCGCATGAAGAAAGGTCTCCGGAGAAAGACGGAAGGTCTCCGGATCATATTCCTCCACATCCTCCATGTCGTATTCGGGAATCGCCGCCGCCCGCACCGGACAGACTGCCACGCAGTGGCCGCACTGAATGCAGGAGTGAATCACCTGCGCCTTTCCTTCCTTCACCGCTATCGCATGTCCCGGGCAGTCCTTCGCGCATATTCCGCAGCCGATACACAGTTCCTGATCTATCGTTACCATATCTTACTCCTCCCTTTTCTCCGGCAGGCCGGTAATACCCTCCGGATCAAAATAAGCGTACCATTTTTTCATATGATACGCCTATTTCCGCATATTTTCAATCCGGCTCTCGTTCTGTTTTCATTTTTTCATCAAATCTGCCAGGGATACGCTGTCCAGATACCCTGTTATCATATCATTCAGCTTGTCCCACAGCGGAAGCGTCCGGCAGTCCGCAGCCCTGGGGCAGGGCTGCGCGTCCCGTTCCAGACACGCTACAGGAGCAAGCGTCCCTTCCGTAATACGCAGAATCTCTCCCACGCTGTAATCCTCCGGGCTCCGGTTCAGGCGGTATCCTCCGCCTTTCCCGTGCACCCCTTCCACCAGCTTGTTCTTGGAGAGCATGGTCATAATGCTCTCCATATATTTCTGCGAAATATCCTGCCGGCCGGCAATATCCTTTAAAGGCGTATAACCGTCCTCCTCATACTCCGCCAAATCAATCAGAACGCGCAGGGCGTACCTGCCTCTTGTTGAGATCAGCATTTTCGGCCCCCTCTTTCCTTCAAAACGTTTTCGATATTATACCATAAATTCTCCGGAATCTCTATGCTTTCCCGAACAGCTCCATGGATAGGTAGCGGTCTCCGGAATCAGGCAGAAGAACGACGATATTCTTTCCTTTATTCTCGGGACGCCTGGCAAGCCTGACTGCGGCGGCCGCAGCGGCCCCTGAAGAAATTCCCGCCAGCACTCCCTCTTTCGTCCCAATCAGGCGGGCTGTCTCAAAAGCTTCTTCATCAGTCACAGTCAAAATCTCATCATAAATCTCTGGATTCAAAATCTCCGGAACAAAACCTGCTCCAATTCCCTGGATCTTGTGAGGTCCCGGTTCTCCGCCGGAAAGGACAGGGGAAGAAGCCGGTTCCACTGCTGCTATTCTGACCTCCGGGTTCCGGGCTTTGAGGTACTCTCCCACTCCGGTAATCGTACCGCCCGTTCCCACACCGGCCACAAACAGATCTACCTGTCCATCCGTATCCTCCCAGATCTCAGGTCCTGTAGAGGTCAGATGCGCTCCCGGATTGGCCGGATTCGAAAACTGGCCGGGAATAAAACTGCCAGGAATCTCCTGGGCCAGTTCGCGTGCCTTCTGAATGGCCCCTTTCATGCCTGCTGCTCCTTCCGTGAGTACCAGTTCTGCCCCATAGGCCTTCATCAGCAGTCTGCGTTCTCCGGACATGGTTTCCGGCATCACCAGAATAAGACGGTATCCCCGGGCCGCCGCTGCGGCGGCCAGCCCTATCCCGGTATTTCCGCTGGTTGGTTCAATAATGACCGTACCGGGCTTCAGCTTTCCGGAAGCTTCCGCGGCGTCAAGCATCGCCTTTGCAATTCGATCCTTCACAGAGCCGGCCGGGTTCAGGTATTCCAGCTTTGCCAGTATCCGGGCCTCCAGTCCCAGCTCTCTTTCAATTCCCGTAAGCTCCAGAATGGGTGTTTTTCCGATCAGCTGATCGGCAGATGTATAAATTCTGCTCATGTTCATTCCTCCTGTCCTTCATTCGTTCATTCTTATTACTGCGTCGAATCCCTGCTGCAAATCCGCCAGAATATCGTCAATGTGTTCCGTACCCACGGACAGACGGATAGTATTCGGCCGGATGCCCTGATCCCGCAGCTCTTCTTCCGTGAGCTGCGCATGGGTGGTTGTGGCCGGATGAATTACCAGACTTTTTACATCTGCCACGTTTGCCAGCAGGGAAAAAATCTCCAGGCTGTCGATAAATTTATGCGCTTCTCTCTGTCCTCCCTTTATTTCAAAGGTGAAAATGGAAGCTCCTCCATTGGGAAAATATTTCTCATAAAGGGCATGATCCGGATGCTCAGGAAGAGACGGGTGGTTCACGCGCTCCACCTGGGGATGCCCGGCAAGAAATTCTACGACTTTCTTTGTGTTCTCCACATGCCGTTCCAGTCTCAGAGACAGGGTTTCTGTCCCCTGCAGAAGCAGAAAGGCATGAAACGGGGAAATCGCCGCTCCTGTGTCCCGGAGCAGAACCGCGCGGATATAGGTTACAAAAGCCGCAGGACCTGCCGCTTCCGCAAAGGAGACTCCATGGTAGCTGGCATTTGGTTCTGCGATACCCGGATATTTTCCAGCCGCCTTCCAGTCAAATTTTCCGGAATCCACAATGATTCCGCCAAGGGCTGTTCCATGTCCCCCGATAAATTTCGTAGCGGAATGGACTACGATGTCAGCCCCGTACTCGATAGGCCGAATCAGATAGGGCGTTCCGAAGGTATTGTCAATTACCAGCGGAATCCCATGCTTATGCGCAATTTCCGCTGCCGCGCTGATATCGGGAATATCGCTGTTGGGATTTCCCAGCGTTTCCAGATAGACTGCTCTTGTATCCGCCTGTATGGCCTGTTCCAGCTCTTCCAGATTATGGACATCCACAAAAGTGGTACGTATTCCATAATGGGGCAGTGTGTGGGCCAGCAGATTGTAGCTTCCGCCGTAAATCGTTTTCTGAGCGGCAATATGGCCGCCATCAGGGGCAAGCGCCAGAATCGCATAGGTAATGGCCGCCGCGCCGGATGCAAGCGCCAGAGCAGCCGTCCCTCCCTCCAATGCCGCGATCCTTTTCTCCAGAATCTCCTGAGTGGGATTTGTGAGCCTCCCATAAATATTTCCCTCGTCAGCCAGGCTGAAGCGGGCGGCAGCATGCGCCGAATTCTGAAATACATAGGAGGTAGTCTGATAAATCGGCACAGCGCGGGCTCCTGTCGCTGAATCCGCCTCCTCCTGTCCTACATGAAGCTGAAGTGTCTCAAATCTGTAGTGTCTTTTGTTCATGGCAGTTTCTTCCTTTCATCGGCCTGTATTTTACCTATTTATCTAGTAGGTAAATAGACTATATCATCTTTTTCCTGTTATTTCAACTGTTATTTTAATAGGGAAGTCAAAAAATGAGCGCGCCGCCGTTTCCGGCAGTGCGCTCGTTTTTATATATTATATAACCTGATCCGTTTTCCTTTATTTTGCGGCAATCGCTGCCTGAGCCGCTGCCAGTCTCGCAACCGGTACACGGAACGGTGAGCAGGATACATAGTCCAGTCCGATGGAATTGCAGAATTCTACGGAACTGGGATCTCCGCCATGCTCGCCGCAGATTCCCACATGCAGCTTCGGATTAGCCGCCTTGCCTGCCTCGACAGCCATCTTCATCAGCTTGCCCACGCCGTTCTGATCCAGCTTCGCAAACGGGTCATTCTCCATAATCTTCGCTTCGTAATAAGCAACCAGGAACTTGCCTGCGTCGTCACGGGAGAAGCCATAAGTCATCTGGGTCAGGTCGTTGGTACCGAAGCAGAAGAAGTCCGCTTCCCCGGCAAGCTCATCCGCCATGAGAGCGGCTCTGGGGATCTCGATCATCGTACCTACTTCATACTTCAGATCGCTGTCTGCCGCCGCGATCTCAGCGTCAGCAGTCTCAACCACAAATTTCTTTACATATTTCAGCTCTTTCACATCTCCCACCAGCGGGATCATGATCTCCGGCACAAGATTCCAGTCCGGATGAGCCTTTTTCACCTTGATAGCCGCGCGGATGACAGCCTTTGTCTGCATCTTTGCAATCTCGGGATAGGTCACGGACAGACGGCAGCCGCGGTGTCCCATCATCGGGTTGAACTCATGGAGACTGTCAATAATCGCCTTGATATGCTCCACTGTCTTGCCCTGAGCTTCCGCCAGCTTCCTGATATCCTCTTCCTCTGTGGGAACGAACTCATGAAGAGGCGGGTCCAGGAAACGGATGGTAACCGGATTTCCTTCCAGAGCCTCATACAGCTCTTCGAAGTCTCCCTGCTGATAAGGAAGAACCTTCTCCAGGGCTTTTTCTCTCTCTTCCTCTGTCTCCGCGCAGATCATCTCACGGAACGCGTCGATTCTTCCCTCGCCGAAGAACATATGCTCTGTACGGCACAGGCCGATTCCTTCTGCTCCCAGCTCTACCGCTTTCTTTGCGTCAGCCGGCGTATCTGCATTCGTGCGGACTTTCATGGTCCTGAACTTGTCCGCCCAGCTCATAATACGTCCAAATTCGCCTGCAATCGTAGCGTCTACCGTCGGAATGATTCCGTCATAGATATTTCCTGTGGTACCATCGATAGAAATGGGATCTCCCTCATGGAATTCCTTGCCGCCGAGAGTGAATTTCTTATTGGCTTCATCCATGACAATATCGCCGCATCCGGATACGCAGCACTCACCCATACCGCGGGCAACTACAGCTGCATGAGAAGTCATTCCTCCGCGGACAGTCAGGATACCCTGAGCGGACTTCATACCCGTGATATCCTCCGGAGAGGTCTCAAGACGTACCAGAACTACCTTTTCGCCTCTCTCTGCCCATGCTACCGCATCGTCTGCCGTAAATACAATCTTGCCGCAGGCAGCTCCCGGAGAAGCTCCAAGGCCCTTGCCCATAGGCGTGGCTGCCTTCAGTGCGGCCGCGTCAAACTGGGGATGAAGAAGCGTATCCAGGTTACGGGGATCGATCATCGCCACTGCCTCTTCCTCGGTTCTCATGCCCTCATCTACCAGATCGCAGGCAATCTTCAGAGCCGCCTGAGCGGTTCTCTTTCCGTTACGTGTCTGAAGCATATACAGCTTTCCATGCTCTACGGTAAACTCCATGTCCTGCATGTCTCTGTAGTGCTTCTCCAGAATATCACATACTTCCTTAAACTGCTTGAATGCCTCCGGGAATTTCTCTTCCATCTCGGAAATGTGCATCGGAGTGCGGACACCTGCAACCACGTCCTCGCCCTGCGCATTTGTAAGGAATTCGCCGAACAGTCCCTTCTCACCTGTAGCCGGGTCACGGGTAAACGCAACGCCGGTACCGCAGTCGTCGCCCATGTTTCCAAATGCCATCATCTGTACGTTGACAGCGGTTCCCCAGGAATAGGGGATATCATTGTCGCGGCGGTATACGTTCGCTCTGGGGTTGTCCCAGGAACGGAATACAGCCTTCACAGCGCCTACCAGCTGCTCTTTTGCGTCAGACGGGAAATCAGAGCCGATCTTTGCCTTGTACTCAGCCTTGAACTGGCCTGCCAGTTCCTTCAGATCCTCTGCGGTCAGCTCCACATCCTGCTTCACGCCCTTTTCCGCTTTCATCTTGTCAATCAGTTCTTCAAAATATTTCTTTCCGACTTCCATCACCACGTCGGAATACATCTGGATAAATCTGCGGTAGCAGTCCCAGGCCCAGCGGGGATTGCCGGATGCTTCTGCCAGGGTCTCCACTACTTCCTCATT
>ERZ1643249.4806-NODE-4806-length-11108-cov-15.208450_pt1 | contig 11108 bp, 12 predicted proteins | sample MGYA00579263_ERZ1643249 | MGnify/ENA primary metagenome ERZ1643249 (study PRJEB29033, sample SAMEA4952264) | chicken gut metagenome | biome: Broiler Chicken; feature: Gastrointestinal Tract; material: Caecum | place: Ireland | collected 2018 | study: Broiler...
AGGCGGACTACTGCTTGTCAGCGAAATACTTTCGTCATTTTTGAAAGATGGCAAACTAAAGGACATACTGACCTCTGAATTTAAAATAGTCGCACTAATCTTGCTCGTCCTTGCAATATTTTTATTTAAATAAAACAAGATTATAGCCTTAAATTTTGATAATGTTAATTAAAATTTTGAAAAAGGTTTTCTCTCTGCCATTTTTAAATAAAGCAAAAATAATAAATAAAAGATAAAACAAAACTAGGTGATGAGCCTAGTTTTTATAGTGAGACAATTTTAAATTTGGACATTATTACACACAATATATGCTAATTTAAAAATGAAAATTGTGTTATATATGCAATAGTTTAGTTTTTTACAGCCGAAGAACTAGGCATTTGCCTAGTTTTTTCAAAATATGACAAAATATTTTCCAAAAAGTATTGACAAATGTTAGATAAAAGCATATAATATAAATGTTGATATCGCGGGATGGAGCAGCTCGGAAGCTCGTCGGGCTCATAACCCGAAGGTCGTTGGTTCAAATCCAACTCCCGCAACCAAAGTCGCAAAGAGTTGGGATAGTCTATCTCAACTTTTTTTGGTATAAGAAAACCACAAGCAGTGCTTGTGGTTCCAAAAGGCTTACAGCTATGGACATCAAAAACCTCCTATGTTAAAATATAGTTGAAGTTTTGCCGCTTTAACTAAAAACATAGGAGGTTTTTGTCTATGATCTTAGACACAAGTAGTTTAGCACATACAAAATATAATTGCAAGTATCATATAGTATTTGCTCCAAAATATAGGAGACAAATAATATATGGAAAGATTAAAAAGGATATAGGTGTAATGATTTACCCAAAATTTTTAGTGCCACCTGCATTCTTAGTTTTGCGACTTGCGGGAGAAAATAGTTTTTTGCTGACCTTCGGGTTATATCTAGCCAAAAAGAGTTGTTTTGTGCGGAACTATCATATAAAAACAAAATAAAACGAAGATGAGTAACAAGAGCGAAGATATAATCTCGTTTTCGGTCGTTGGTTCAATGGTGGCTCCCGCAACCATGTCGCAAAAGGTTGAGATAGTCTATCTCAACTTTTTTTTATTAAAAAAATGCTAACGTGGTCTTAACATTAGCATTTTTCGTAAATTATCTTTTTTATAGGGTAATGTTTTTTTATCCATTTTACCATTTACTATTCTCTTTCGTCCTCGTCATCATTTTCAATATTGCTAGGGTCAATGATATGAGTGATAACCGTTTTAAAATCTTTTTTTAGCACTGGCTTATTGAAATAAGTGCATTCAATTATTCCGCAGTAGTTATTGCTTACAAGTTCTTCATAAAGGTCTGGGTCATCTGTTTTTAAATCATTTAAAGTCAAATATTTGCCAATGTAGTACTCTTCGAGGTCAATTTCATTTGACTTAACAGGGTAGGTGTTCCCTTCATGTTTAATATTGCCGACAATTCTATCAAAGACCTCAAAATAAGAGGTGTTTTTAGGAATTTTGATATTTGAAATATCGCGACTTAGTATCTCATCTTCGACTACCTTTTCATCTCCAAATATACCATAATTATGAAATCTTACATAGTGTTTAACTTCCATTTTTTATCTCCTTCGCTAGAGATTTTAGCATATTAAGTTTAATTTGTCAAGATAGGGGATACAAAAAAGACGAGTTTTAAAGTGACAACTTCAAAGTTAATTTCATCCTCGCCTTTTTATTAAAAAATAATTTGTATTATTACATTATAAAAATAATTTATACGTCATCTGCACGAATTTTAGCACAAATCAATACTGTAATAATCAATATTTTCTTGATTTTCTTCAAGTTTTTTGTTGGCATAAGCAAACATACAAGCAGTTGCCGATGAGACCAAGGTTAGACCAACACTGCAGAAGGCAAACCCATAATAGACGTCTTCCATAATTTCTGCATTTTCAAAATTGAGTTTTAATGGTGATGAAGAAGATTTTAAAATTTTCTCGGTATTTTCATCAGATAACATCTCATTCAATTTCAAAAAATATTCGCCATCGCCAATTTGTCTTAAATTAAGTTGCCTATTCAACTGCTCGTAATCTTCCTCAATATTTTGAATAAAGGTATCACTTGAACGAAAATCATTGAGCATTTGACTTTGCTTTTCTTCTTCATTAAATGAAAGAGGGAAGAAGACTGCTGATGCTACAAGCCCAGCCCCAAGCCCACAGAGAGAAATTTTAATACCTTTTTTAATCATTTTTACCTCGCTTATGTTTAGTATAACATATATTATATGTTTGTCAATAGAGTTACAAAAAATTGGGCTTAAAATAATAAATTATCAATTATGGAATGCACCCCTAAATTGTATTAATGTTTATAAAATATTTTTACAAACAACAAAAAAGACGAGTTGCCTCGCCTTTATAATTTTAATGAAGATTTTAATTTTTAATAAATCAATTTAGCACAAATCTATATTTGAATAGTCTATTTCGTCATCTTTATTTTCAACATTTTTATTGGTATAACCAAACGTAGCGATTGATAATGAAAGAGCACTTCCAGTTAGACACAATGCAGTGATTCCAATCGGGAAACAAATATCATGCATTTTTTCGGAATTTTCATAATTAAGTTTTAGTGGCGATGAAGAAGATTTTAAAATAGTAACGGCATTTTCGTCAGATAAAATTTCATTTAGTTTTAAATTATATTCTGTGCTATTTATTTCTCCAGAAATAAGTTTTTGTTTTAATTCTTCTTGTTCACTTTCGACACTTTCTATATAGACATCAGTAGTCTTAAAATCGCTTAAGGTTTTATCTTTATTATTATATGCAACCACTGAAACAGGGAATAATACTACACCAGATATATAACCAATGCCAAGAAGACTTCCACAAAGAGCAACTTTAACCTTATTTTTTATCATAACATTTCTCCTTATGTCATAATTATAACACGAATTTCTAATTTGTCAATAGAGTGAGAAAAATTAAGAATAATTGCAAAAACCTATCCTTCTATTCCATTTTTCTTTGCAAGTTCGTCAAGTTGAGATTGATGACGTTTGAAGAAGTCCTCTTTTGGCTTAAGTAGTTTAAGTTTTCGCTCTCTCTTTCTGTCAAGAATGTTGTCAAATGTATCAAAAATATGTTCCCAACTAAAGCAGATATCCTTGTTAAAACCAATGTAGTCCGCCACGTTTTCTGTTCCGCTTGGAGCGATAGGGTGGAGAAGGGTATTTGCTACAAAAACCATCTGCATGGTGTTTGCAATCAGGTGTGCAAGTTTTTCTTCAGTCACGCAGTTATTGACATCTTTGACCCAATATTTGTTGATATTGCGGATAAACACGTCAAGGGCATTGTACACTTGGTGAAATTTCTTGTCATACATAAATTTTTCAACGTTGAGTATAACTTTTCTGCACTCTTCCATTATGCTCTCATCGATAGAAGATTTAGGCAAAACCCCATCAAAATGCGATTGAGTTGAGTAGAAGACTGTACGCAAAATTCGGTTGTAAACATTTGTGAGCAGATTGCCTTCCTTTACAACAGGGTCAATCTCGTCATCTTTTGCATCACTGTCAAAGGCTTTAGGGGAGAGTGAAACATTGTTGTTGACAAGGTTCATAGCCAAAAAGTGCATACGAATTTGCTCTGCGGTGTAATGCTCCAAAAACTCGCTAGCCATAGGAGGCTTGACCGCACCTGACGAACTTGCCTTTTTGTTCATATAAAGTATTGACTTAATAGGATTGATTTTAGTTAGCCGTAACTGCCCATTTCCAGGGTCAAGCGAAGGGTTTTCGCCTTGCATATAAAGCCACATTGCTTGCTGTGCTGGTCCATAGAAATAGATATTATCCTCGCCTAAGAATTGATAAACCTGCCCGTCCTTATCAGCCCAATATTTTTTCCATTCATCATCACTTTTTTCAATGCTTTCAAGATAAGCCATAGTAAAACTAATCGGTGCCCAAAGGCTTTCTGGCCAAACGTAGAAGGTTTGTCCGTCCACACCATCAATAGTTGGACAAGGCACACCCCAAGAAATGTTGCCAGTCAGACGGAATGGTGTGAGGGTTTTGCCTGTTCGGTAGCGAATGCCATTTTCAGCCAGAATTTCGCAGGCTTTTTCTCTGTCCTCAAGTTTATCAAAGACTATAGTCATTGACGGAGCCTTTTCATTACGTTCAAGTTCGCTAAATGTAGGCAATTTGTCCTTTATTTTCTCAAAAACATCGAAAAATTCACGTTTTATATAGATTTCAGGCTTTTTGAAAAATTCACGAATTTCTTTGACCATAAAAGGTGCAGTATCACTTTTTCTGTCGATTGAGTCTATCCATTGCTCAAGCAGAGGAGTACATTTTTGAAGGTCAAAATAAAGGTTTTCAATCTTGACAAGTTCAGGTTTTTTGCCACTAAGAGTACTAATCGGGTCAATTAAATCTTGAGGGAGATATTGATGCCCAAGGTCGCACTCATCAGCATAACCTTTTTCGCTTTGACAGCCCTCAATAGGACATTTCCCAACTACCTGACGACCATTTAAAAGACAGTTGTTTTCTCTGTCATAAAATTGAAGTGAAGAACGTTTTGAGACCATACCATTTTTGAAAAGTGTTTCGATAAACCATTTGCTGACCTCTTTATGAATTTCGCCAGCACGACCAATAGCCGAACCGCCATAGAGATTGAATGATATTTCAAATTTTTTAAGTATATCAAGTTGTTTGTCGTGATTTTCGGTGACATAATCAAGCAAGGTCTTATCTCTCATCTTGCCTTCTTCTTGAAGTTTACGGAAAGACTCAATGGCAGGGGAACCATAACAGTCAGTGCCTGACACATAGATTACGTTGTCCTTGCCTATTCTATCTCTCATAAACCTAGCAAAGACGTCAGCACGAAGAATCATACCAAGATGTCCAAAGTGGATAAGTTTATTTCCGTAAGGCATGCCCGAAGTGATAACAGCACGTTTAGGAAATTCTGGTCTTGGTCTAACAAATTTGTTGTCCATTTTTATTTCTCCTTAAATTAAATTTTATATTTTTAATGATTTTTTATATATTTTTTATTTATTTTTTAAATTATTAAATTTTTTTTATTTTTATATTTTTAATTTTTTTTATATTTTTAATATTTATTTTAGTATTTTTTATATTATTTTTTAATGATAAATGATTTTTAATATTATTTTTTTATATAGTTTATGATTGTCTTAAAAAGGATAATTTATTTTTTATTCGTGTCAGGGCATTGTCAATACTTTTTTTATTTAAATTGCTAATTTTTGCAATCTCGTTATATGAGTAGCCTTTTAAATACAAGGTCAGCACTTTTAACTCTAAAGAGGACAATGTCTCTTTGATTTTTGTCATAATTTCCTTTAAACTTTCCTTTTCAATCAGTTTTTCATCTGGTGAAGGGAGATCGGAGGGAAATATAATTTCTTTTTCATCTTCCTCATCACTATTCAACTGGTCTATGATAGGGATAGCCGAAGAAAGCACTTTGTTTTTTTCAGAACTTGCCACTCTCACCGCACTTTGGACTTGGTTTTTGATGCAGGTGCTGGCAAAGGTTTTAAATGAGGCAGACTTGGTGTTTTTAAAGTGCATAATTGCCTTGTATAGTCCAATCATGCCTTCTTGCACAATATCTTCCATGTCGCCACCTGTAAGGAAGTAACTTCTCGCAATTTGATTTACAAGTGATTTGTATTTTTTAAGTAGGGTGTTGACTGCCATCTCATCGTTATTTTGGGCGAGACCAGCAAGTTCTTCATCACTTAGTTCTTTTGTAACATTTTCGCTCATTTTTCACCTCGAAGCCTCTGCCTTAAAACCTCAAAAACGATGACACCACAGGCGACCGAGGCATTGAGTGAGTTTACCTTGCCCATAAGCGGAAGAGCAACTGTTCCGTCACAATATGATAGAATTGATTTTTTAACTCCAAAGCCCTCTGAGCCAATAACCAGCCCAACTGCCTCATCCATTTTTTTGTCGTAAATATTTTCGCCACCTGCCTCACAAGCATAGACCCAAACTCCATTTTCTTTTAAAAGGGTGATGGCATCTTTTAGGTTTGTGACCTTTGCAATGAGCATATTGGCTATTGCACCAGTGCTAGTTCGAATAACCGTTTCATTTACCTGCACAGCACGGTTTTTAGGGATAACTATACCATGCACTCCCGCACATTCGCACGAGCGGATGATAGCACCAAAATTGTGAGGGTCCTCAATTCCGTCAAGAAGCACAACAAATGGCTTTTGTTCTAGCGATTTTGCCTTTTGTAGTATGTCGGTGACCTCGCAGTAGTTAAAATCAACACTCTCAGCAATGTAACCTTGATGATGAGCGGTCTTAGATTTCTTGTCAAGCACAACTCTTGGTACAAATTCAAATTTGATTTTGTTCTGCACGGCAAGATTTATGATATCATCTGCTCGCCCTTGATAGTTTTTGTCAACCATAATTTTATTAATGGTAATTTTACTATCAATTGCCTGCCTGATTGCATTTTTCCCTTCAATGTACATAATTTTTCTCCATGCAAAAGATTTTAGCATAAAGACAAAAAAAATACAATCTATTTTGATAATTGTTGTGTAATTTAAAAATCTTTTTTAACAAGATATTGACTTTTTTTAACAACTTTGGTAGAATATAACCATAAAAGGAGAGAGATATGAAAACAAAATTTAGACCAGATATCCAAGTACAAATCTATGCAATGGTGGCATGGAATAAAATAACTATGGAAGAGGCAGAAAAGATTGCCGAAGATACAATCAAAAGATTTAATGGTGATGAAGATAAGGCTTTTGATGCCATTGATAAGGAACAAAATGTATATACAAGAACTTCCATATTGACAGGACTAGAAGGCATACAACGTCATGAACAAGAGTTGCAAGGCGATGACAAATACATGGCAGTTATGAAGATTTTGGAAGAAATACATGACAAGTGGGTAAAAGACCACCCAGCAAAATATCAAAGAAAGACACCTCAGCAAAGCATAGACCAACTTTATCAGCACCTGCAAACTGAGATGATAGGTGTGGACGAAGTTGCCAAAGACCTTATGTTTCTTGCACCATTTTTGGATTTTGAAGTGGGAAAGATGGAAAAGCATCCAGGCGGACTATATATTCCTTGCAAAGAAGTATCAGATGCCTATGATAGATTTGCTAAAAACTTCTTTGATGAATATAAAATCGTGACCATAGAGGATTTAAAAGAAGGAATGCCAGAGATAATCACAGGCTACCAATCTTTACTTGGCGAAGACGACACTTCAAAGGCAAGAGTGGAATTCATGTTAGGTAATGTTGATGCACTTGTTAGAGAGGTCGTTGAAAGACAAAGCGAAGAAATGTTCCAACAAAATGAAGATGAAAAACAATAAGTCATCAAATTAAAATTAAATAAAGAAATATTATTATTTAGATTGTTATTTATATAATAATAAATCAGGTTTACAAAAACGAGCAGATAAGATAGTGTCATGCTCGTTTTTTTTGTGAAAAAATATTTGTGTAAATTTTACACAAAACTATTGACATTTGATAAAAAGGGTGTTACAATAGTGACATGAAAACATTAAATATCATATTTGACAGAAAAACAAAGAAATTCGCAAGCAAAAATATTCTCTGCGGAGCAAATGCCCTTCGTGATGGGGAAAAATTTGCAAAAGAGGGCAAGGACATCTACGTGGATGCCACTGGACAGGATGAGAGCAAGTTTATCGCACTTGGAAGAGCCTATAAATACAAGATTATGGCTCACACAAGCAAAGAGAAAAAACTCTCATTGGAGCAAGGTTACCACCAAATCGTAACTTATGACGGAAAAGAGCAAGAAAAACAGTCACGTATTCTCATTGCATCAACCAATGTTGGAAAGATTGCCATTTATAGCACCGTGCTTGACAAACTTGGACTGCCATACTGCTCACTTAATGACATAAGTGTGGGCATAACAGTTGATGAGACAGGGGAGACTGAACTTGAAAATTCTCGTCTAAAAGCCCATGCATATCACGAGGAGACAGACTTGCCGGTCATAGCAAATGACAGCGGACTTGTTATTGAGAAGTTTGCTCCAGACGACCAGCCAGGAGTTTTTGTAAGACGTTATGGTGGACATGAACTGACTGATGAGGAGACAATCAAGATTTTCTCTGAGAAACTAAAGAAAGTAGGCGGTGAAAGTGACAGTTACTTCAATGTGGCACTTGTACTATGCGACTACGATGGCAATTATCACGAAACAGTTGTCAAGAGTTACAGGTATATGGTGGCGACACCAAGCAAAGTGGTCAATAAAGGTCTGCCACTCCGCTCACTTGACTATAACAAAGAGTATGGTAAATATATGAGCGAGATGACTATTGAAGAAGCAAATGCAAGCGAAGGTAAGGCAATAGAGGAGCAACAAGCCTTTATCAAATCAGTATTTCAAAATGAAAATACAAAGGAGAGGGAGTAATGGGAGAATTTGGTTTATCAAGAGAAGAAATAGAACGTTTTAACACTCTTTTTAGTAAAAAATATGCAATTATTGGCAACACGGTAATAACCTTTATGAGAAGTGACCTCAAAAAGATTTTAGCAATATGCTTAAAAGATGCAAAGAAACTGCCATATCCAGATAGGAACTTTACCCGTCAAGAGATGGCTGATATATTTTATCAGTTTTTACGAGATACCGATATAGATTTATATTTAAATCTTTTAAACATTTTGAGAGACCCAACAGTAAAAACCTATATGACAGAGCCATCTCCAAATAATAGAGATGAGGATAACTATAACTCGGCTGGCTTGAATGGCAGAATACTTTCAATATCACCAAAGAATAATGCAGGCGGACTTATTCAGGTATGCCATGAACTATCGCATATGCTCTCACAACGTATGCAGAAGAATATGTCTGCTCGCGACCACACTATAGGCGAGATAGAGGCATTGTTTATAGAAAAAATATTTGCTCAGTATTTAAAGGATAATGGTATAATAAGTCAATATGAATTTGATGCCTATAAGAGTTTTCGAAATTACAAACTTGCTGCAGATACAGCAGAGTGCATCATGCGTCATGCTGTCTTTAGTTTGACTGGTGGGAATATTGATGAAGAAAAGGTTTCAAAACTTGTAAGATATACTGGAAATCAAATGATACCAGACTATATTTTGCCGACTTTAAAGAAAATGGCAAACCCTAATTTAGGATACAATCCAGCCGAACGTTATGTTTTAGGAGAAGCGGTAAGTTCTCTTCTCTTTGAAGAATACAAGAAGGACAAAGAGGGAACTATGGAGAAGTTTAAAAACTTCCTATCACACAATGCACAAATCACTTATAAAGATGCGACCCAGGAACTCCTCGGAAAACGACTTAAAGAGGTGTCACACGACTTTTTGGACTTTGTAGAACGTGAGCACGATGAAAGTGAAAAAGACTAAATCAAAAAACATTTGAAATCTAACATAATTCAAGGATAGAATATAGGAGTATGGAAGAATTTAAACTCTCACAAGAGGAAGTTGAAAATTTTAATAAGATTTATAGTGGTAAATATATCTATGCAATCAATGAACAGATAAATAAATTTCGTCCAGGGCTTGAAAATATCAGAAATTTGCTCCTTGCTCATACACACTCGGTCGAATATGAAGAAAAACCTTATACACTTGGTGACATGATAAAGATTGTCTACGATTTCTATAAGTCACTTGATATAAACCTTTACGAAAAACTTTTTAGTATTTTGCATGACGACTCAGTCTCAGTAAATTTTTCCGAGCCTGCAAAGCATGATAAGTCAAGGCATAATGTTTGTAGTCAAGGCGACAGAGGGCGGAAGATTTCTCTAGCACCTGAGAATAATTTATATGGGCTTATAACTGTTTGTCACGAGTTTTGCCATATGCTTTCACAACGTATGCAAGAGAATAAAAGGGCAGTTGACTCGACAATAGGCGAGGTGGAGACACTGTTTATTGAAAAGGTGTTTGCAAATTATCTTTTGGAGAACGGAATAATCACGAATGCTGAATATGAAAACACCATGATGGGCGGAGATTATTCATTGCTTGGCGATATAACCTATTGTTTCCAACGAAATGATTTACTAAATATAATAGATTGCGAACAACTTACCGGAGAAAAAGTAGACGAATTAGTTGACAAACTTAAAAATAATCCAAATTGTGATGTACTTTTGTCAAGATTAAAGAAAATGGCATCGCTTTCAAAGACAAGTCCTGCAGATTACAGCCCGATAGAACGTTACGTCATTGGACAGATTGTAGGCACAGTACTTTTCGACCGCTACCAGAATGATAGACAGTGTACAATCGAAAAGTTTAAAAATTATATAAGCCATAATGCCGAATTGACTTTTTCGCAGATGCTTAAGGAATTATTAGACAAAGATGCATTTGGCACATACAATGAGTATATGGATATAAAAGAGCGAGAATTTACTGCCGACCGAGAGCAAGAAAATTAAATCAGTATTTTAACAGTAATTTATTGAAAAAATAAGAAAAAATAAGAAAATGGAAGAATTTTTTTTGAAAAAATGCTTGACATGGCAAGTTTAATCTTATATACTATAAAAGTATCAAAAAATATCTCCCATTTTTGATATATGGCCTCATGGTCAATCGGTTAAGACATCGCCCTTTCACGGCGGAGTGAGGGGTTCGACTCCCCTTGAGGCTACCAAAAAAAACGGCTAAGGTGCCGTTTTTTTTATGTCATAGCCTCTATTTAAAAGGGGAGTCGAACCCATTTTAGTGTCCCCAAAAATGACAAGCATTTTTGGGACAATGTTTGGTATCCACGACAATGTTTGTCATTTTGGGGACAATATTCATGGCTTGCTCAAAAATTGAAAAATTATGAGGTAATATATAAGCATCTCGAAAATTGTATAATTTTCGGGACATGGCTTTATTTGAAACTATCAAAACGGTACCTTAGCCGTTTTTTTTATTACAAATAAAGCATTTTTTTAAGTTTTATAGTATTTATTTAAAAGGAAATTTAAGTTTTATATTTCTTTTGACCATTCTCTTCCAATGAA
>ERZ1643249.4813-NODE-4813-length-11100-cov-4.610502_pt1 | contig 11100 bp, 8 predicted proteins | sample MGYA00579263_ERZ1643249 | MGnify/ENA primary metagenome ERZ1643249 (study PRJEB29033, sample SAMEA4952264) | chicken gut metagenome | biome: Broiler Chicken; feature: Gastrointestinal Tract; material: Caecum | place: Ireland | collected 2018 | study: Broiler...
AGGTTATCCGCTTGCCTATATTATTTCCCGTTCACGCGAACATGTACAGCGTAACATGCTGCTTCTCATCATGCTTCCGATGTGGATGAATTTTTTGCTGCGCACCTATGGATGGATGACACTTCTCGAAAATGAAGGAATTATCAATAAGCTCTTAAGCCTTATCGGGCTGGGGCCCTTTCAAATGATCAATACGCAGGGTGCAGTCGTCCTCGGCATGGTATACAACTATTTGCCGTTCATGGTGCTTCCGCTTTACTCTATACTTGTAAAAATAGACAAATCCATTATTGAAGCTGCACAGGATCTGGGGGCCAACGGATTTAAAGTTTTAATTCGCATTCTCCTTCCGATGAGCCTTCCGGGCATTATTTCAGGTGTTACGATGGTCTTTGTCCCTTCGGTCAGTACCTTTATTATCTCCAGAATGCTCGGCGGCGGCAGCAATATGCTGATTGGCGATTTAATAGAAACACAATTTTTGGGAGGCAATTATAACCCCTATCTCGGTTCGGCACTTTCACTTGTTCTGATGGTGGTGATGCTTCTTATTATGGCGGTTATGAATTCTCTGGAGGAAGACGATATGGAGGGGATGCTTGTATGAAAACCATCGGAAAGCGCTTGTATCTTGGGCTCTGTTTTCTTTTTCTGTATGCCCCGATTGCCATATTGATTATATTCTCTTTTAATGAATCTAAAAACCGCGCTACTTTTACTGGCTTTACCTTTAAATGGTATCAGGCGCTTTTCCACAATGACCTAATCATGCGCTCATTGTGGAATACGCTGCTTGTGGCTGTAACGGCTTCAATATTGGCCACATTGTTTGGCACAATTGCAGCAGTCGGCATCAGCGGGATGCGTAAGCGCATGCGCAGCGCCATGATGAATGTTACGTATCTCCCGGTTATCAATCCAGAAATCATCACCGGCATTTCTACCATGCTGCTTTTTGTCTATCTCAAGGAAGTACTGCATTTAGAACTTGGTTTTTTTACTGTTTTGATTGCACATATAACTTTCTGTCTTCCTTATGTCATTTTAAATGTCCTGCCTAAACTTAGGCAGATGGATCCAAGCCTTTATGAAGCAGCCCTTGATCTTGGATGCGGCCCGTTCAAGGCATTCATAAAGGTTGTTGTTCCAGAAATACTTCCGGGCATTGCTTCCGGATTTTTGATGTCTTTTACCTTTTCCTTGGACGATTTTATTATAACCTATTTTACCAGCGGAAGTTCATTCTCCACGCTTCCCGTTACCATTTATTCTATGACACGAATGAAAATCAATCCTCAGATAAATGCGCTTTCTACACTGATGTTCCTGTTTGTTCTGGTATTGCTGCTGTTAATGAATATACGCAAAAAAGGCCATCAAAGCACTGCGCGGAGGAGGGCTTAAATTGAAGATGAGAAAAACAGTATGCCTGCTATGTAGCCTGCTGACCTGCTTTGCTCTTTTTTCGGATTCTGTATCCGCTGCGCCTGAAACGCGGACTCTGCGGGTCTTTAATTGGGGAGAATATATTTCCGATGGAAGCGATGGATCCATGGATGTCATTCAGGAATTCACGCGGCGCACCGGCATTCAGGTGGATTATCAAGTTTTTTCTACAAATGAAGAAATGTATGCAAAAATAATCAGCGGATCTGCCGATTATGACGTATTGATTCCTTCCGATTACATGATCGGCAAAATGATCGATGAAGGCCTTCTTGCTAAGCTTGACTTTTCCAACATCCCGAATTACCGATACGTTGACGATGCATTCAAAAATTTAGAATATGACCCCACAAACGAATATTCCGTCCCCTATACTTGGGGAACTGTCGGCATTATTTACAACAAAACAAAGGTAACAGAGCCGGTCGATAGCTGGGACATCCTTTGGGATTCCAATTATGCCGGACAGATTTTAATGTTCAACAATCCCCGCGACAGCTATGGTATCGCGCTTAAAAAGCTTGGCTATTCGCAAAACACAACCAACCGTGATGAGCTTGACCAAGCAACAGATGAACTGAAAAAGCAAAAGCTTCTCATACAGGCATATGTAATGGATGAAATTTTTCCAAAAATGACTGCTGGTGAGGCCGCACTTGCGCCATATTACGCCGGTGATGCTGTTACAATGATCGGGGATAATCCAGATCTGGATTTTGTTGTTCCGAAAGAAGGGACCAACCGCTTTGTTGATGCAATGGTCGTCCCGAAAAGTTCCCCAAATAAAGATTTAGCCGAACAGTTTATCAACTTTATGCTCGAAGAAGATGTGGCGCTTGCGAATATCGAATATATCGGTTATTCTACTCCAATGAGCAATGTGAAAGCACGGCTGGACGAAGAAGTCCAAAACAGTTTCTCCTACCCGGATGACGAAGTTCTGTCCCGCTGTGAAACATTTGTCAATTTAGATGAAGAAACTACTGCATATCTGCAAGACAGTTGGACCGGCGTTTTGTCATATGGCGACAGCAGCATAGGCGATATTTTGTTTTTAGCCGTATTTTTCTTATTCTTAATCGGCATTGTTATCTATTTTACTGTCAAAAAGCACCGAAACCACACGATCTAAACCATGCCATACATAGGAGCTATCTCGGAAATATCCGGGATAGCTCTTTCCTTGACGTTCCATCTATAACGTAGTACAATAGTATAAAGAATTTTCAAGGAAATATATAGTAAAGATAAAAGGAGAGAGGATATTGGTTAAACGATTTGCTTCCTATTACAGACCCCACATGCTTATGTTTTCTCTGGACATGCTGTGTGCACTCATTGCGGCGGGCTGCGACCTATTTTTTCCTATGATCACCGGAAATATCGTAGACGAATATATTCCACAGCAGAATCTTCGTTTATTGCTTATCTGGAGTGCTGCGCTAATTGGTATTTTTATTCTAAAAGCTGGAATGAATTACTTTGTACAGTATTACGGCCATTGTGTTGGCGTGCATATGCAGGCCGATATGCGCCGCGAGATTTTTCATCATATGCAAAAACTGCCTTTCTCTTACTTTGATACGCATAAAACCGGTACCATTATGTCGCGGATTGTAAACGATTTGATGGATGTAACGGAACTTGCGCATCACGGCCCAGAAAATCTTTTTATTTCTGCTATCATGTTAATCGGAAGTTTCATCATTTTATGCAGTATCCATCTCTGGCTTACCATTGCTATTTTTGCCTTGGTTCCGCTTCTGATTCTGTTTGCTGCTAAGATGCGGAACCGTATGGGCCGTGCCTTTACACGAACCCGCGTTGAAATCGCAGAAGTCAATGCAGACTTGGAAAACAGTATCGCCGGCATACGCGTAGCAAAGGCTTTTACCAACGCGCCATATGAAGAGGTGAAGTTTGAAAAATGTAATAGCGCGTTTCAGCGTGCACGTGAATTTGCCTATCGTACGATGGCAGAATTCCATTCCGGCATGGGACTGCTGACCGACCTTTTGAATCTTGCTGTGATGGTTGGCGGCGGCTTGTGCTGCTACTTTGGGGCTATTACGATCGGTGATTTCTTTAAATTTATGCTGTACATCAATCTATTTTTAACCCCAATTCGGCGCATCATCGATTTTATCGAACAATTTCAAAATGGGATGAGCGGCTTTAAGCGCTTCTGTGAAATTCTTGACACGCAGCCAGAGCCGGAACTCCCAGATGCGAAGGAAGCTCCGCTTCTGCATGGAGATATCGCTTTTTGTAACGTCAGTTTCCAGTATGACGCGGACGATGACGAAGAAACGCCGACTGAAGTTCTTACCGATATCAATCTGACAATTCCTTCCGGCAAAACTGTCGCTTTCGTCGGTCCTTCCGGGAGCGGGAAAACAACGCTTTGCCATCTGATTCCACGCTTTTACGAAATATCCAGCGGTGTTATCACCATCGATGGAACAGATATCCGAAAATTCACCCGTGATTCCTTACGCCGCAACATCGGTATTGTACAGCAGGATGTTTTCCTTTTTACCGGCACAATCCGCGATAATATTGCTTACGGTAATCTTGATGCAGAAGAAGATGAGATTATTCAGGCAGCGAAGCTTGCCAACATCCACGATTTTATTATGACATTGCCTAAAAAATACGATACTTTTATTGGCGAACGCGGGGTCAAGCTATCCGGAGGGCAAAAACAGCGTCTCTCCATTGCACGGCTCTTTTTAAAGAATCCTCCTATTTTGATTCTTGACGAGGCAACTTCCGCACTCGACAATGCTACCGAACAAATGATCCAGTCCGCATTGGATACATTAAGCCAAGACAAAACGACCTTGGTAGTAGCCCATCGCCTTTCTACAATTAAAAATGCAGATCAGATTATTGTTCTTACAGAAAAAGGAATTTTAGAGACCGGAACTCATGAAGAGCTGCTCGCACAAAACGGCCTTTATGCATCGTTATACCGCTCTCAGTTTAAATCAATGAAATAAGCCACATCCCCTATCAAATTATTGTTGACATACATGTGTAATATGCTATAATATTCGAGGTAAAATTGCATAATCGTTTTCTGCCGCCGGGTAGGCTTCAAAGCATTGGGTTCATATCGATAGGCCATAGGAGATATGAATTCAATGCTTTATCTGTTTTTCGGCCAATAAAACGAAAACCCCGCTTGGGTTCTAATAGCAAACAGTTTTAAATAACCGAACAAATTTTTATTTTAAGGAGTGTTGGATATGTTTCGGGAAATGCGCCGTAAATCACAAGCATTATCTTTTGATGAATGTGCCGAAATTTTAGACCGCGGTACATCAGGTGTGCTGGCTTTGTCCGGTGACAATCAATATCCCTATGCCGTACCGCTTAGTTATGTATATGACAATACTAAAATTTATTTTCACTGCGCCCAAGAAGGACATAAAATAGATTCTATCCTTCGGAACGCCAAGGCGTCTTTCTGTGTGATTGATCAGGATCAGATTATTCCCGAAAAATATACTACTTATTTTCGAAGTGTTATTGCATTTGGAACAATCCGCATCTTACATGACAGTGAGCAAAAAAGAACGGCAATCGAGAAACTAACCCAAAAATATGTACCCAACGGCGGTATTTCTAATCTGAAACAAGCAATTGATCAGGAATGGGAAGGCTTATGTATGTTAGAGATGGCGATAAAACATTTAACCGGGAAAGAAGCTATTGAGCTGGCAAAACGCAAAACAAAGCCGGGCGTTTAATCCTACGGTAACTGCACATGATTTCTGGGAGGCATTTATGACACAAAACTATTTTCGGGATTTTTCTAAATACACTCTATTTAATGTGATCGGGATGATTGGTTTATCCTGCTATATTTTAGCCGATACCTTTTTTGTATCACAAGGACTTGGAACAGACGGTTTAGCCGCCTTAAATCTATCCATCCCTATTTATAATTTCATACATGGAAGCGGCCTGATGTTAGGTATGGGAGGCGGCATCCAATATGCTATTCAAAAAACACAAAATGATCATGTAGCTGCAAACCGTACTTTTGCCAATACAATTTATCTTCTTATCTTGTTGTCAGCGATTTTTGTCCTTACCGGAATTTTCTTTTCAGGAAATATTGTTTCCTTGTTTGGTGCAAAACAAAATGTATTTTCTATGTCGAAAACATATCTACAGGTAATCCTTTTCTTCTCCCCTGCATTTTTAATGAATAATGTACAGTTATGCTTTGTACGAAATGACGGTTCGCCACAGCTTTCCATGGCGGCAATGATTACCGGCAGCCTTTCAAACATTGTGTTGGATTGGATTTTTATTTTTCCATTTCAAATGGGGATTTTCGGTGCTGCCTTTGCCACTGGTTTAGCGCCTGTCATTAGCATGGCGGTTCTATCCATTCATTTTATCCGAAAGAAGAATGCCTTCCATTTTAACTTATCCCGTCCCAATTTACGCCGGTTGCTTGACATCCTTTCAGGCGGGCTTCCTTCTCTTGTAGCCGAAGTGTCTTCCGGTATTGTTATAATTCTATTCAATTCAATCCTTTTAAATTTGTCGGGCAATATTGGTGTTGCTGCATACAGTATTATCGCAAATATATCTTTGGTTATCGTCGCGATTTATACAGGGATCGCACAAGGGACACAGCCGATCGTCAGTCATCATTACGGCATAGGAAACAACACTGGTATTCGTGCTGTTTTTAAGTACGCATTGGCTTCTATGCTGCTTTTATCTATCATTATTTATAGCATATTGTTTATTTGTTCACCGCAAATTATAGCGCTTTTTAATAGTGAACAAAACCTATTGTTGCAGGATATCGCAACAGAAGCAATGCGTTTATATTTTATTGCGTGCCCGTTTGTTGGATTTAATGTAATATTATCTGGCTTTTTTACTGCTACAGAACACACAAAGCCTGCTCAGATCATATCTCTCTTGCGCGGCTTCTTTCTTATTATCCCCATTACCTTTATCCTATCCTATCTTTTCAATATGATTGGTACATGGTGTGCATTTCCCGTTACAGAAGGAATTACAGCCGTTATCAGTTTGATTTTCTTATTTTTAATAAAGAGATCCAAAAATAAAATGTTCTAATTCAAATTGTATGATGCTGTATATAAAAAGCCTTCAGATATCAAATGAATATCTGAAGGCTTTTTTACTGTATGCTGTTAATACAAGGCGTACTTCTTTATCAGTTACGGCTAAATTCAGCAAGTGATAGCCCTGCGTTATGGTCAAGCGCCCACTGAATCCCCCATAAGTTCGAAAACAAAAGCAAATGATTGCCTTTTAGATCCTGTATTCTCTTCGTATCGGATGTCAAATTCAACGATTTTGGATCTAAATCCCGATTTTCAATCCAACGGATATACTGATACGGCAAATCTTGACGCCGGATATCAACATTGTATTCATTTTTCAATCGATATTCCAGCACTTCAAACTGCAGCACACCAACAACGCCGACAATCACACGTTCCATACCGCCGGACTCCGGTTCTTGGAATATTTGAATGGCTCCCTCCTGTGCGATTTGTGAGGTTCCTTTCACAAATTGTTTCCGTTTTAATGTATCAATCTGCTCTACTACGGCAAAGTGCTCCGGTGCAAAGGTTGGGATCCCTTCAAATTGCATTTTGCTGTCTGGAGAACAAACAGTATCGCCAATCGAAAAAATCCCTGGATCAAACACGCCGATAATGTCGCCTGCATACGCCTCATCGACAATTTCGCGTTCTTGCGCCATCATCTGCTGCGGCTGTGAAAGCTTCATTTTTTTGCCTTCCTGCACATGCAGGACTTCCATCCCCTTTTCGAATTTTCCGGAACAAATACGCATAAATGCAATTCGATCCCGATGGGCCTTATTCATATTTGCCTGAATTTTAAATACAAACGCCGAAAAATGATTTTTAACCGGATCGATTAGGCCAATATCCGCCGTCCTTGGAAGCGGCGGTGTTGTCATCCGAAGAAAATCTTCCAAGAAAGGTTCGACGCCAAAATTGGTGAGCGCCGAACCAAAAAAGACCGGCGTGAGCTTTCCGGCATCTACCATGCTTTGTTCAAACACCGCACCTGCTCCATCCAAAAGTTCCACATCATCTTTTAGCGTATTGCTCAGCTCCTGCCCTAACACCTGCTCGAGATCAGGTGATGAAAGCGTAAGTTCACGTGCTTCCACTTCCCTCTGTCCATTATTGGCGGTAAATGCCAAAATCTCGTGTTTATTGCGGTCAAACACACCTTTAAAATCCCGTCCAGATCCAATTGGCCAATTCACTGGATATGTGTCAATACCAAGTTCCTCTTCAATTTCTTCCAACAAATCAAATGGATTGCGGGCTTCCCTATCCATTTTATTAATAAAAGTAAAAATAGGGATATGGCGCATCGTACACACTTTAAAAAGCTTTCTTGTTTGATTTTCGACGCCTTTTGAAGCATCAATCACCATAACTGCCGAGTCCGCTGCCATCAGCGTGCGATACGTATCTTCAGAAAAGTCCTGATGGCCCGGTGTATCCAAAATATTGATGCAATATCCTTCGTAATGAAATTGTAGAACCGAAGACGTGACAGAAATCCCTCTTTGCTTTTCTATCTCCATCCAATCTGAAACTGCATGCTTCGCTGTTTTTTTCCCTTTGACTGAACCAGCTAATTGGATTGCTCCGCCATACAGCAGAAATTTCTCCGTAAGCGTTGTCTTTCCGGCATCTGGGTGTGATATAATGGCAAATGTACGTCTTTTCTTAATTTCCTGCTCAATTGTAGCCACACTGTATCTCCTTTGTTCTATAAGTCTCGTATCTTATTATCGTATCATAAACCGGAGAGACATTCAATATCAATCATCTGTTTTCCGCGATATTCCCTTATTCTTGTACTCACCATATCCTGTTTAGAGTCTAACACTTGACGAATACATCGGGCCATGTTACACTTGATAAAATTTATATTGTGTTGTGATACAGAAGGAGAGATTCCCCGTGTATGAAGCTTTGATAGAGCAGCAAAAACGTTTTATAAATCTTAGATTTGGAACATTCATCCATTTCAACAGCGCAACCTTTCAATTTAATCAAGGTCCTATCGAAGATTGGGAATTTACGTGTGAAAACGGAGGTGAAACAAGGAAATATCCTTTTTCGCCCAAAGATTGGAACCCTGTTTTCTTGGACTGCAAAGGATGGGCCAAAGCTGCTAAAGCTGCTGGATGCCGTTTTGCCGCCCTCACGGCAAAGCATCATGAAGGATTTGCCCTTTGGCCGTCGGCCTATACAGATCATAGCGTAAAAAATGGAACAGTGACAACAGACGTTGTTGCAGAATACTTAGAAGCTTTCCGTTCAGAGGGAATTGAAGCTGGATTGTATTTTTCGATTCTCGACCTCACGCACGGTATTGGAAAACGGTCCTGCACTGAGGAACAAAAGATATTTATCAAAAATCAAATTCGGGAACTTTTAACGCAATACGGATCAATCCCATTCCTTATCACCGATGGTTGGAATGCTGCCGGATGGGGCGGTCCGACTTATGACATGCTTCCTTTTGAAGAATTGGATTGCTTTGTTAAATCCATACAACCTAACTGTATGCTGATGAATATCGGCTGTTCTGACGGAGTAAACGGGACTGATATCGTATTTTATGAAAATTCTGCTGGTCAGGAAGCGGAAGAAAACTTCTGTGGTCCTGGTGTTTCCTGTAATAAATTGACCAAAACATGGTTTTGGCGAAAAACCGATCCCGATTCTGTGCTAACTCCGGTTCGTTGGGTTATAGAAAAGGCTGAGACATATTTCCCGATGAATATCAATCTGATGCTGAACCTTTCCCCGAATACTGACGGACGTATTGACCAAAACCTTATCGAGCGGTTTGAAGAGATAGGAAAACAGCTTCATATGCCTGCTCCAATCGAGAATATTCCTGCAGGTTGGAAAATGCGCGCCTTTCCTGCTAAATAGGAAAATCTTATTTCATCATCCCATAGATTTAAAAAGTGAAACATCTGCATCAAAAGTGCTGATGTTTCACTTTTTTATATCCATCCGCGGCTTCCATTTGTGACGCATGGCTTCCCATGGGGTTTTTCCGTATCATAAATACTGCCTGTACCCATATAGAGCACAGGCAGTAGGATGAAGCCTTTTTGATTTTAAAATTCGTCGCTGCACATTACTTTGAATCCATTTTCTGTAAAAATGCGGACAGCGGCTTCATTATCGGCGACTCGCAAAATTACATATGCCGTATCTTCAGCACGGCTGATGAAAGCATACATATACTCTACGCTTATTTCATTATCACGCAAAACTTCCATCGCAGCGGCCAAACCACCCGGACGGTCATCAATTCCGATTGCCACCACCTGTGTAAGTGCCACGGTAAAGCCTTCAGCCCTAAGCACATCTGCCGCTTTTTGCGCATGGTTTACAATAAGGCGCAAAATACCAAACTCTTTGGTATCTGCAATAGAAAGCGCACGGATATCCACTTCGTTGTTTTTTAAAATATTGGTAATCTCTGCAAGCCTGCCGCGCCTGTTCTCAATAAATACAGAAAGCTGATTAATCGTCATATTTTCCGCCTCCCTTACTCTTTCAGTTTAATCGAATACCTTGCGGTTGTCAATCACCCGTTTGGCTTTTCCTTCCGACCGTGCAATCGTCTTCGGCTCAACAATCACAACTTTCGCGGAAAGCCCCAAAATAGAAAGCAATCCATTGTGAATTTCCCGTTCTTTTTCTTCTACCATACGCACAGCATCAAAATCCATATCCGGCGCCATTTCCACTTGAACTTCAAGTGTATCCAGATTATTAACACGATCTACAATGATCTGATAATTGGCTGTTACACCTTTTGTGTTGAGTAAAACTTCCTCTATCTGAGACGGGAATACATTTACACCGCGGATAATAAGCATATCGTCGCTCCTGCCGCGGGGTTTCGACATACGGATCAGCGTACGGCCGCATCTGCACGGTTCTCTTGTCAGAGAAGCGATATCCCGCGTACGGTAGCGGATCAGAGGAAGGGCTTCTTTTGTGATGCAAGTAAAAACCAATTCTCCATATTCCCCGTCCGGCAGTACCTTCCCTGTATCTGGGTCGATTATCTCAGGAATAAAGTGGTCTTCGTTTACATGTAAGCCGTCCTGATACTCACATTCAAATGAAACACCCGGTCCCATTACTTCCGAAAGTCCATAGATATCATGTGCACGGATTCCTAACTTTGCTTCAATTTCCCGGCGCATCTCCTCCGTCCACGGTTCTGCACCGAAAATCCCGGCTTTTAAATGAATAGCAGAAAGCGGAATCCCCATTTCCTCACGGGATTCACCCAAGTAAAGTGCATACGAAGGTGTACAGCACAGAATCGTCGAACCAAAATCCTGCATAATGGTCAACTGCCGTTTTGTATTTCCGGATGAGGCCGGAATAACGGTCGCTTTCATTTTCTCCCCGCCTGCATGCAGTCCAAGCCCGCCGGTAAACAGTCCGTATCCATAAGAAACATGAAGGATATCTTTCCGCGTTCCTCCCGCCGCCGCAATGGCGCGCGCCGCACATTCTCCCCAAATATCCAAATCAGCATCTGTATATCCAACAACCGTTT
>ERZ1643249.4814-NODE-4814-length-11099-cov-4.972926_pt1 | contig 11099 bp, 12 predicted proteins | sample MGYA00579263_ERZ1643249 | MGnify/ENA primary metagenome ERZ1643249 (study PRJEB29033, sample SAMEA4952264) | chicken gut metagenome | biome: Broiler Chicken; feature: Gastrointestinal Tract; material: Caecum | place: Ireland | collected 2018 | study: Broiler...
CCCTGTCAATATATTCATTAACAACAATCAAACCATTTCTTTCAGCATATTCCTTACACACTCTGAGTTGTCCATCAATACTTTGTTCTGTTTGGCTATCACTAGAATATCTTGCATATATAACAGCTTTGTTCATACATTACTCCTTTTGTGAATGTTGACACTCAACATATTCTTTTTGTGGGCACGAAAAATTATATGGCATTGAATATAAACGATTCAGTTCCAAATAAAGAGCAGTATCAATGTTTTCTTTTAACGACGCAGACTCTTTTTTGTTTATATCAAATTGATATTTGTATACTATTCTTCTATTGTTGTTATAAACAATAACAAATTCCACCACATAAGCAGATTCTTTCCAATAAAAATCTTCTAAAAGTTCTTGTTTGGATTTTTTGTAATTGCTATTTTTAGAAAATTCTTCTTTTGCCTTATCGAAATTCATATTCGGGTTTTGTTTAAGCATTTTATCTGTATCTAATGTAATTTTATTATATATTTCAAACAACCTGTTATTTACATTTTCATCTTCGTTCGCCAGCTCAACAAAAATTGGACTTAATTCGTTCGCTACAATCTTAAATGGACGTGCGTTTTCATTTGTGTTAATAAAGTTGTTACCAACAGATTGATTTATTGGACTAATAAAAGAAGACCAATCTAATTTTAATTCAGCGTTATCCTTTTGTCTTATAACTTTTGCAGAAATGTTTTTAACAACACAATTTTGATTTTTCGATTCAATAACACCACCCATAAGCAAATAAGCTCCACTTCTATTATAAAATAGCTTGATTTTTGCAGATGGCATAAATGATACTTTTATTTTTCTAAATATTTTCTTGAAAACCCACATTGCCCATGGTTGAAATAAGAGCAAAGCCAGCAATTACTGTTGCTATAATTTCATATTCTGTCATTTTTATCTCCTTAAAAAATCTTATTTAATCTTTCTACTGATAAATTAAAATACGTTTTATCTAATTCTATACCAATAAACTTTCTATTTAAATTTAAGCAAGCAACTCCGGTTGTTCCACTTCCCATAAATGGATGCATTAGTTGTAAACTTTTTTGTGTAGGGTGATTTGTTCTTTCATTTCCAGATACTGTGCTCGTTTCAAACAAGCTACGCATATATGGTTTGTTTTTATCTTTATTAAATATCCACTTTGCACCCTTTTTTACTCCCCATATTGCAAATTCCATATCTTGAACATACCTTCTTTCAATATTTCGAGGCATTGGATTTGACTTTCTCCAAACTAAAATATCTTTAACTTCTAAATTACTTTCCCCCATCGTTTTGATAATAAAGCTCATATATCTATAGGAACAAAATATAATAATAGATCCATTTTTATCTAATATTTTTTCATACTTAGGAATCCAAGAAAACAGATCAAAATTCTTATCCCATTCACCAAAATCTACACCCTGTCTAGGGCATTTTAAAGTATTAAAGTTATTCTCATGAGAGATATTATAAGGTGGATCAGTTATTATATGGTTTACTTTGACATTATTTTTTATTAATTCATCTATTATGGTATAAGCATTTCCTAAATATAATTTATAATTTTTGCCTTCAACAATATCATTTTGTAATTCATCAGCTATTTGTTGACCAATAGCCTTTGCTAAAAGTGGTGGAACTGCATTACCAATTTGTTTGCATACTGCAACCTTAGGTCCATAAAAATAAAAATCATCATTAAAACTTTGAATTCTAGCAGCTTCTCTTGGTGTAATTGCTCTATTTAAAAACGGGTGTGAATTTTTACCGTTTGATGGAGTATCAAATCTGGTATCAATTGTTGGACTAATATTATCCCATTCGAGCCTTGACCATGTAGTAGAAAATTTTTGTTTTCCTAATAGGTCTTTTGGCAAATATTCCTTACCACATTCTGCAGGTATCATTTTTAATTTTTCAATTGCAAGTTTAGAATGTGAACTTGCTTTATGATATTGTAAACATTTACCACGTAATTTTCTTTGATAATCACTTTGTGCCGGATTTATATATTCAGATATTACTTGACCTTGTCCGCTTTCTAAATATGCTAAATCTGAAATAGCATCCCTAACTGTAACAGATTTATCTTGTGGATTTGGGAAATTAATGAATTTTGTTTTTGAACCAATAAAGATAGCTCTTTCTCTATTTTGTGGGACACCATAGTTTTTCGCATTAACAACACCGTAGTTAACAATATATCCCAAATTCTTAATTTCTTTTAAAATCTCATCTCTGAAATAATGACTAGAAGAATTTAATATATTTTTTACATTTTCTATTATAAAAACTTCGGGTTGTAACTCTTTAACAATATTCAAATATTCTTTAAATAAAAAATTCCTACTATCATCAAGTCCTAAATTTTTGCCTTTTAAGCTGAATCCTTGACAAGGGGGGCCACCAACTATCATATTAACTTTTCTTTTTCTGCAACTATCTATCACTTGATTTTTTGTATCTTGGTCTAAAATATCTCCACAAATAGAAATGGCATTAGGGAAATTTTTAGAAAATGTTTCAATGGCATATTTATCAAAATCAAGACCAATTTCAGTTGAAAAATTTTTTACTTGTTCTAAGCCTGCCGAAAACCCACCAGCACCACAAAACAAATCTAGAACTCTAAATTTCATTGCTTTCTCCTTTGTGAGGGACTGTTTTTTATTACCTCACAAAACATTATACAACAAAAAATTTGAAAATACAACTAAATTTGGTATAATCATTATAGAATGTTTTTCTTTTTTGGGAGAGATAAGAATATGAAAGTAAGTAAATTTTTACAAGGAGATATTCCTTCATTTTTGCTTGGAGCATTTTATGGTAGATATGAATTTACAAAAGACAATAAATTTATATACACGTATTCCGCATATAGAAATTGGACAAAAGTTTACAACAACCAAGAACTATGCGAGAAATCAAAAATTTCATTTTTAGAGCAACTAAACGATATTTGTAAACCTTACTCATATTGGTTTAAAGGGAATAAATCATTTCCAAAAACTGATATTGTTTTTGCATTGGAAAATGATTTGAATTTAACAAAAGAAAATTTTTTCAATAGATTAAATCGTAAAATTATATCTTCCGATTTTATTTATGAAAATAGTTTTACAGAGCAAAAGAAAATGTTTATTCGTGGTTTTTCTGAGCTGCGTGGAAGTATGGATAGAAATAGACATTTGTTTACTATGGATTATGTAAAAAACAGTCAACAGGAAACTAAAAGAGTCCGTTTGTTAATTGATAATTTAAACGTCCCAGTTTATGTAGTTAATTATAATTTTAGAGAATTTCAACCAGATTATAGAGCTGGAATTAAAAGAGAAACTCAATTGAGATTTAATATATTTTGGTATGCAACAAATATTGGGTTTATAAATGAATATAGAGTTGCGGCTTTTAAAGCAAATTTTCATTATAATTCAATAAGGAAAGATGGTTTTGTTACATATTTTGAATGTACACAACCTTTAGAAAGCGATAGTACAACTTTTGAAAATAGATTAGCTTATTACACTCATAATGTGCTCGACAAAAAACTCACAAAAGAAGATTTGTTAAAATTTCATGATATGATTGGGAAAACGACACAAGATATTGAAAAATTTAAACGAGATTTATCAATTGTAAACTATGTAAGATATTTTACACCAGATATTTGTGTTTGTTGTTGTGATGATTACGATATAACTAAAAGGACACACATTGACCCAAGGACAGGAAGGCCATACTTTGAAATTCATCATATGATTTCTGTTGGTAAAATAAAAGAGTTAGATGATGTTGATAACTTGGCAAAGATTTGTCCTGCGTGCCATGCAAGCCTTGGGCGCGGAAGTGCAGATGAGCGGACACAGAAAGAATGTATTAAAAAAATATTTAAACACAAACCTAACATTTTAAATTTCTGTCAAAGTTACTTTGATGAGAAAGACTTTGAAAAATTGACAGATTTAGTATGGAAATCTTTAAAATAATGTACTATTTACAGGAAGCAGGATAAGGAAATAGACTCAAAATCGTTTTTTAGGTGTAAAGAAGCCTTATATAATAAGCCTTTTTGATGATTCACCCCTAAAAAGCTAAAGTTTCACTTTTGAGTCATTTCCCCTTATTAGACCAAGTGGGATACCCACTTGTCTTTTTTTGTCAAAAATATAGCATTGTTATAAGAAAAATGTTATAATAATTATGGACTTTAAATAGTCCAAGTGTTTTTCGGTGTTATTCAATTTTTCGATAAGTAATTATGAGAAAAACGAATAACAATCAATGTTTTATTGATTGTAAAGATATAGATGAAAATACTGCTGTTTTTAATTTTAATTCACACGGACTAAAATTAGGTAAAGTCAATTTAAACTCAAAGCAGATAGAAAAAATATCTTTTCTTCTTGCTCATGATTTAAAAACCTTTGCCGAAACAAACGGCAACTTTTCAAACTTATCAGCAAATGCCGTTTATACTCATTTGCAAAACAATCAATAAAACACAAAAGAGAGGTCAACACCTCTCTTTTTTATTGTTTTAAAATATCCAAAAATGTTTTATTTCTATCAGAAGAGTCAGAAACTATTGTCCTTAAGTCAATTATAAATACATGTGCATTAGCCTTTGGTAAATAACGATAATAAGCTTTTGTTTGTTCGTCCGTTGAAAATAGTTGTTGAAAATTTTCTGAGCTTTCAATAGAAAATTCAAATTTTTCATCAATAGTTGTGACAATATAACTCCAAACAGTTTCAATACTTGGTATGTTCTTTTTTACAATAGCAATATCGTCTGGCAATTCAGTTAAAGATTTTGTTTTTTCGTTTAAATCAGCATTTGGACTTTTAAACTCTACCATTACCACATTCTTTAATCCATCTAATTTATTAAAGAAAATAGACAAATCAGGTCTATGCGAAACTTTAAATTTATTTTCATTTTTTTCTTTAATTTCATCTTTAATTTGATTAACCGTTTTATCACTTGCAGCATAAGAATAAGTCATAAATTTATCATCTAACAACCAAATATTGCTTAATAAATGTTTATTATCATCTTCTTCACTTGATGAAGTTTTCATTGGCATAAATATATCATGATAAAACTTTTCATTTTCTTTATTTTCTTCAATTGCCAATTTTAATGCTTTTATGATATTTTCTCTATAATATATATATTCTCCTAATTCTGCCAATGCAATTGAACTTATTTCTGAGATTGATTTGTTATACTCTTTTGTATCTATACTTCTATCAGATAATAATTTTTCAAATTTATTAATAACTATTTCTTTTTTAATGTTAAATTCTTTTTTTGCTTCTTTTAATAGTGAACTTTCTGATTTTAATATGTCAGAATTCTCTTTTATAATATCTGATAAGTATGGAGCCTTATTAATAGCTTTTTCTTCTTCTTGTTTATTCAAATCTTGCAATTGAGGATATTTTTCTAAAATAACTTGATGCATATATTTTTTCATTGCAAATTTTATATCTGAAATGAGTAATGGGGAATCAAAATTAGCTTGCTTTTTACCTGTTAATTCTGATAATTCACTTCTTCCATCATTGTCTTTATCATTTAAATAATCTGAACATAAAAGCATAATAAAAGAATCTTTATTCGGTAATCCAGCTGAAAATCCCAAAGAATCATCATCAATTTCTAAAATAGCCCTACCATTTGCACAAAAATACACTTTCTTACTGTTTTTAGAATCTTCTTTAAATAAATAATATAATTCAAATAGATAATTTTTTTGTGTTATATCTGAAAAGATATTAAATTTGCATAATTGTAATTCAGGTATATTATCAGAACTAATTATTCTTTCATTGTTATCAATTTTTATTTTTATAGAAAAATTTTTACCTTGTTTGGTTAACAAAAAAAGTTTTATGAGTAAATATTCTTTTATGCTATTTGTGATATAGTCGATATCAGCATTAACTCTAAAATCAACCCTGTATCTACCATCACTAACATTATTGTAATAATTTGGTGTAATATTTGAAAATGAAATAATAGTTGAGTTTGAATTTACACTACTATCTTGAATTTCCATTTGATCTTCTTCAAAATCTAATTTGAAAGGTATAAAAACTTTTTTATTTTCTTCTTTAATATAGCTTACAATATCGATTTTATCAAAAACCTTTAGCCAAGTAAATCTACCACTACCTTTACAACCAAGAGCCAATTTATTATTTGTCCATAATTCCATAAAAGCATTCCTGTTTTTTTGATTAAATCCATTACCATTGTCTTGAATTGTAAAACCTATCATTTTAGGCATAATCTGTTCAAAAGGTTCATCATGATATATTTCTATGTTAATACTTGTAGCATTAGCTTCTAATGAATTTGTAATGCTTTCATATAATGGCTGTAAAAAATTTATATTCTTGCCTAAATTTTTAACTATATTTGGAATATTTACTCTCATATATGACTCCTTAACAAATTTATTATACCATATAAAATTTAATATTTTATAAAAATTTAATATTTTCACAAATTTTATTTTCAACTTATATTTAAGTATGTGATAAACTTTATTATAAGATTTTTTATTATAAAAGGTATTTATTTAAGTTTAAATTTACAACTTATATGATAAAAGAAAAAACATTTAATTTAATTGTTGAAAAATAATTTCTCATTTGATATAATAATCAATTGAAAAGGAGAGTTTAAAAATGACAATTGAAGATTTATCACTATCTAATAGAACCTTAAATTTATTGAAAAGGAAAAGTATAAACACAATACATGAGCTTTTAGATATAAGAAATAATGAAAATTTTTTGTTAACAGCTTTTTTAGAAAAAGAAATATGTGAAGCATTATCGTCGAAAGGATTAAAATTAAATGAAAAAATTTTAACACCAATTGATATGTTAGATTTAAATTCTAGAGAAAAAAATCTTTTAATAAGAATTACACGGAAGATAAACAAAGGTATATTTGATTTAACTATGGAAGATCTTCTTGGATATCGTGGTTGTGGCAAGAAATCTGCCAACGATTTATTTTCTAAAATATCAAACTTAAAAAACAAATAAAGTTGATTATCAAACAATTATTTTTATATAATTTTTCGCAATATATATTTTAGTGTTAGGATTGGATAACGGTCTTCCCGCCAAAATTATTCTTGTTTGTTATTTTTAAAAGTAGGAGCCTTTATGAATATAAGAGTTTTGCATATGGTTGAAGGGGCAAAACAAGCGACAGGTTGTGTTGTGATAATTGATGTTTTTAGAGCATTTTCTGTTGAAGCTTATTTGATGAACAATGGGGCAGGGAAAATAATCCCTGTTGGAGACAAACAAATTGCGTATGATTTGAAAAAGAAAACAACAATTTCATTTTAATTGGGGAAAGGCATGGGGCGATTTTGCCAGGATTTGACTATGGCAATTCCCCTTCGCAAATTGAGAATGTAGATTTTTCAAATAGGATTGTTGTGCATACAACAAGTGCTGGGACTCGGGGAATAGCAAATGCAAAAAATGCAGATGTTATTATTACTGGAAGTTTGGTAAACGCCAAGGCAATAGCAAGATTTATCAAGCAAAACAATTTTGAAGAAGTATCCTTGGTTTGTATGGGTTTGGAGGCAATCCAGCAAACGGAAGAAGACAATCTTTGTGCAAGATACATTAAAGACTTATTGGAAGAAAATGATGTTTCTTATATAAACGATGAAATTGAAAAGTTAAAATTCTCTAGTGGTTCAAAATTTTTTGATAAATTGCAACAATCTGTTTTTCCAGAAAGAGATTTTTATTTATGCACAAAGGTTGATAGATTTAACTTTGTCCTTAAAGTTAATAGAGATGAGAACAAAGAATTTATTGAAAAAATTGATTTATAATTTTTGATATTGGATAATTTTTATAAAATCATTGTATTGCGACATTTCAATTGAAAAAATGAAGAAGATTGTTGTTAAATGGTTAAAGAAATACAAAATAGTTTATGACAAATTGGTCTTCAATATAGGGGCAAAACTAGACGCACTTAGGGATAATAAAATTGATATCATGATCGAAGAAAACCCGAGAGTAATAAAAGATTGTCAGAGAATTTAAAGTTTTTTGCTTTGATGAAAGATATAACCAAGATTTGAGAGATGAAAATCTTACTAGGGTTTACAGTTGGTATGACATATATGACAAATTGAAAAATAGAGAGGAAATATGAGTTTGATTATCAATATCTATTACACAGGGAAAAATGGAAGTGCAAAAAAGTTTGCCGAGGAGATGGTCTCAAATGGACTTGTGAACAGAATCAGAAAAGAAGTTGGAAATGAAAAATATGAATACTTTTTTCCGCTTGATGATCCAGAAACAGTGCTCCTGATAGACAAATGGAAAGATGAAAGTTGTTTGGATTTGCATCATAAATCAGAAATGATGAAAGACATTGCAAAATTGCGTGAAAAATATGGTCTTCATATGAAAGTTGAAAGATTTACAGAATACAATGAAAAATAAAAATGTAAAATTGCTCAGATTAAAAAAATACAAGAAATTATTTTTCTTGTATTTTTTCTAAGATATCTCTTGCGGAAATAAGTCCAGTTGCTGCAGCGACAACAATATTTCCAGCTTTTCCTGCTCCATCTCCAATGAAATACAAATTTTTGTCTTTAACTTTGAATTTGTTGTCAGTTTCGATTTCGTTTGAGAAAAATTTGATTTCTGGTCCATATAATAATGTTTCATCATTGTTTACACCAGGAATGATTTTGTCCAATTCTTCCAAACCTTCAAGTATGTTTGTTATGATTCTGTATGGAAGTACCAATGCCAAATCTCCAGCCACACAATCTTTGAGCGTTGGTTCGATGAAGCCCTTGTTGATTCTGTGCCATTCACTTCGTCTTCCACTTTTTAGATCTCTCAAAGTTTGGATGATAGGCTTGTTGTCTCCAAGCACGTTTGCAATTCTTGCAATGGATTCACCATATTGTCTTGTGTTTGTGACAGGCTGAGTCAGAGTTACTTTGGAAATGAAAGCAAAGTTTGAGTTGTTTGATTTTGTGTGTTTAAGAGCGTGCCCATTGACACATATATAGCCATAATAGTTTTCTTTTGCAACAAATCCGCCAGGGTTGGTGCAGAAAGTCCTGATTTCGTCACCATATGTCTTTGTCTTGATGAAAATGGTTGGGTCATAGATCACATCGGTTATTTTTTGCAAAACCTCTTTTCTCACTTCAACTCTGACACCAATTTCAATGCTTTGAGAATTGTAAGGAATGTTGTGTTTGTCCAAAAGTCCTTGAAGCCAACCTGCACCAGTTCTGCCAGGAGCAACGACTACGAATTTTGATTTGAGTGTTTCGTCTTTGTTGTCTTTAATGTAAGAGATGATATTCATATTCTTTTCGTCTTGGTCTATGTCAACCACTCTGCCAGATTCAACTATGTCAACTCCGTTTTCTTCAAGATAATTGGTGAAGTTTTCAATGTGTTTAGGCAGCATGTCAGAACCAAGATGTTTTTGTTTGATAAGAAGAAGTCTGGCGCCCTTTAAGGTGACTTCTCTTTTGATTTCTTCACTTTTTTCGGTGTTTTTTGGATATACTTCTGCGTCCATTCCAAATTTGTTGAAAATTTCTTCAGCGTCATCAATAATCTTGTATGCTTCGCTTTCTGACATATATTTAAACAAGTCACTTTTTCCAAGTTTTGGAATGAAGTTGAGTTTGCCATCACTGAAAGTTCCGGCTCCACCAAAGCCTGATAAAATTTGACAAGGATTGCAGTTTGCACATTTGTGTCCTTCTTTCATTGGGCAAGTTCTATGTTCCGCTTTTTTGCCTTGGTCGATTAAACAAATTTTGATATTTTTATTTTTTGAAATAAGTTCGTATGCAGTAAACAGTCCTGCAGGGCCGGCGCCAACAATTACTACATCATAGTTTTTCATATTTCCTCCATCAACTTTTTTATTATATCACAAATAGTGTTGTTTTTAAAAATAATATTTAACATTTATATTTAAGATTTAAAAATAAAAAAAATAAAAAAATAAAAAATTTATGACTTTTTTCTTAAAAAAAAGATGTTTTTCATCAATTTTTTGTTCTTTTTTTGCAATAAAAATAAATTATAATCAATTTGGAAAAGGAGTTGTTATGCCATTTATAGTTACAGAACCACAAAAAATTGAAGGAACGCAATTGGGTTTTGCGGTTTATCCTTATCAGTTTAATTTTCAAGATTTCGTGGGAAAAGACAGAAAATTTAATCAAAAATTGTTGATTTTTAAAATGAAAAATTCTCCATACATCGAAATTGATAAAGTGTTGTATGAAGAAAAATTTTTGGATAGTGAAGTTTCAAGACATCATGTTAATAACACGTTAAAGAAATTCATTTCTGAAAACAGAGAGTATATTGTGGACGGTTCACGAGCCGAAAAATTTTTTGAAAGAAACATCTATGGCAGGGAAGAGAAAACGAGAATTTACTGAGATATGAAATTGTTTTTACAACGTTTAAAAATGCCGTAAAAGTGGGAGTTTGTTTGCAAAGTTTACCTTTTTTGTGATATTCTTTATAAAGAAACATAAAATGGACGCAAAAGGTAAGAAAATTTTTCATTCAAGACCACTTTTTTATGGTTTTTTGGCTTTGTTGTTGGCGATTTCAACATCAAGGTATATTTTTGTTGGTAATTTGAAATATATCATCTTCATATTGTTGATTTTTGCGTGTTTTTTCGCTTACTGTGTTTGGGCAAAGAGATGGATTTCTTTCATTGTCATATCATCAATTTTTCTATTTGGACTTGGTTGGTTTTTTGTTGGACAAGTCACTTTTGAAGGAAAAATTTATGAAGGAGAGAGCCAGGTTATTGGAAGAATTTCAGATGATGTCAGTTATTCTGTTTATGGCAACAGTGCAAATGTCGTTTTGAAAGATGTTTATATCAATGGAAATAAAGAGTCCAATATTAATTTGACAATTTATATTGACAGTTACGATGATTTTGAAGTGGGAGACATCATTGTTTTTAATGCCGAGGTTGAAAAAGTTTCTCTTTTTACGCTAAATA
>ERZ1643249.4815-NODE-4815-length-11099-cov-4.880478_pt1 | contig 11099 bp, 10 predicted proteins | sample MGYA00579263_ERZ1643249 | MGnify/ENA primary metagenome ERZ1643249 (study PRJEB29033, sample SAMEA4952264) | chicken gut metagenome | biome: Broiler Chicken; feature: Gastrointestinal Tract; material: Caecum | place: Ireland | collected 2018 | study: Broiler...
CCTCTTTGTGCAATTTGCCAGACCATACTCTCTTTTTCGACAAGCTGAGCAGGGGCTAAAGCCCCTGCTTTTTTAGCTGGCAAAATCCCATACGGAGCAGTCCGCACACCCAATCACCATTGATAATCTAACTGTTTCAAGATCTCCCGGGCAATAATCACATGGCCCGTCACATCAGGATGGATGTAATCCCAATTTACTGACATGGGATGGTTATGGACAAAATACCGGTCAAAAGCCGCCTGTAAATCTACCAGAACTGCGCCGTACTGCTTGGCAAGCTCCTTCACCACCTGGCCGTACTCATCCATCATCACCCGCATGGGATCGGCCTTATACGGCTCCATAAAATACGGCGTTATCAAAATCAGCCCGCCCTTTAAAATAGGCAGGGTCTGTTCAATCATATCCACCAGGTTCTGGCGATACTCCTCCAGGCCGATATGCTGTTCCGTCATCAGCGGCGTATCAAAATGCCGCCAAACGTCATTGATGCCGATGAGGATACTCAGCCAGTCCGGCTTTAAATCCAGTACGTCTGTTTGCCAGCGGGCCAATAAATCCCGGGTAGTATTTCCACTGGTACCCATGTTGATCACCCGAATGTGGGCATCCGGATACGCGGCCTTGATCAATCCGTCCACAATGCCTGCATAGCTTTTTCCCATGCTTCCGAAATGGGCAATTCCTTCCCCGCAGGGCCTGGCGCGTTCAAAATCCGTTATAGAATCTCCGATAAAAACCAGTTTGCTGTTATTTTTGATTTTCATAAAAGTCCCCTCAGTTTATTTCTGCCCGTAATAGGCGTTCTTGCCGTGCTTACGCAGATAGTGCTTATCCAGCAGCTTCTGCTGGATGGGGTCCAGGGTCCCCAATCCGCCGGGGGCCAGCCATTCGCTCATAGCCGCCATTTGGGCGGTTTCTTCCAGCACGGCGGCGTGATACACCGCTTCAAAGCAGTCTTTGCCCCAGGTAAAGGGGCCGTGGGAGTGGACCAGCACAGCCGGGATGCTGGCCGGGTCCTTGCCGGAAAATTCCTCCACGATGACGTTGCCGGTTTCCGCCTCATACTGCCCTTCGATTTCCTTGGATTTCATCTTCCTGGTGCAGGGAACGGGGCCGTAAAAATAATCGGCGTGGGTGGTTCCGTAGGCCGGGATATCCCGGCCCGCCTGGGCCCAGGCGGTTGCCCAGCGGGAATGGGTGTGGACAACGCCCCCAATCCCCGGAAAGTTCCGGTACAGCGCCAGGTGGGTTGGAGTATCGGAGGAGGGATTCCATTTCCCCTCCACCTTTCTCCCCTCCAAATCTACAACCACCATGTCCTCCGGGGTCAAAGCCTCATATTCCACGCCGGAGGGCTTGATGACAACCAGGCCCTTTTCCCGGTCAATCCCGGACACATTCCCCCAGGTAAAGGTCACTAAGCCGTATTGAGGCAGCTTTAAGTTTGCTTTCCAAACATCTTCCCGCAATTGTTCCAGCATGGTTTTCCCTCCTTAACAGTTGGCGTTCCGGATGGCTTTCAGCCGTTTCATCACGTCGTTTTCCCCACGGCCGAAATAGTCGTGGAGCTTTTCATATTCCGCGTAGAGCTTATCGTAAACCGCCGCATTCTCCGGCATGGGCCGGTAGAGGATATCCTGGGAGGTATCCATAGCCCGGGCCGCCTCGAAAATACTGTCGAATCCGCCGGCCTCTTTCCCGGCCGCTACCGCGCCAAAGAGGGCAGAACCTAATGCAGGCCCCTGGGAAGCGGAGGTGACCCGGATGGGCATATTCAGCACGTCGGCGTAAATCTGCATCATCATGGGGTCCTTTAAGGCAATGCCGCCGGAAGCCACAAACTCCTCCACCGGAACGCCGCCCCGCCGGTAATTCTCCACAATCATCCGGGTGCCGTAAGCAGTGGCCTCAATCAGCGCCCGGTAAATCTCCTCCGGCTTGGTTTGCAAAGTCATGCCCAGAATCATGCCCGTCAGGTCCACGTCCACTAAAACCGACCGGTTGCCGTTCCACCAGTCCAAAGCCAGCAGCCCGCTTTGGCCCGGCTTTTGGGCCTGTGCCTTTTCCCGGAGGAATTTGTGGATATTTTTGCCCTCCGCCTTGGCCCGCTCATAATAATCCGCCGGCAGGCAATTTTTAATAAACCAGGCGAAATGGTCCCCGACGCAGGACTGGCCCGCTTCATAGCCGAAATAGCCGGGCATAACCCCGTCCTCCACCACGCCGCAGATGCCGGGGACCTGGATTTCCTCCGTTCCCATGAGGATGTGGCAGGTGGAAGTCCCCATAATGGCCAGCAGCTTGCCGGGGCCGTCGATCCCCACCGCAGGAAGGCACACATGGGCGTCCACATTGCCCACAGCTACCGCCGTTTTGCAGCTTAACCCGGTGAGTTTTGCGGCTTCTTCAGTAAGGTATCCCGCCCGGGAACCCAGGGGCGTAATGTCCCGGGAAAACTTGGTGTCCGCCAAATCCGCCAGCCTGGGGTCCAAAGCGGCAAAAAACTCCCGGGACGGGAACCCGGCTTTTTTGTTCCAAAGCTCCTTATACCCGGCAGTGCAGGAGTTCCGGGTTTCTTTGCCGCAGAGCTGCCAGACGATCCAGTCGGCGGCCTCAATGAACCGGTCCATTTTTTCATAGATTTCCGGGTCCTCATCCAAAATCTGCCAGATTTTCGGCACCGCCCATTCTGAGGAGATTTTCCCGCCGTAATTGGCCAGCCACTTTTCCCCCCGTTCTTCCGCAATGCGGTTTAATTCATTGGCCTTGTCCTGGGCAGCGTGATGCTTCCACAGCTTGACATAGGCGTGAGGGCGGTTCTGGTATTCCGGCAGGAAGCACAAAGGGGTTCCATTCTTTAAAACGGGAAGGACTGTACAGGCCGTAAAATCGATGCCGATCCCCATGACATCCTCCGGGGAAACGCCGCTTTCCTTCAGCACGGCAGGGATTGTGTGAGCCAGCACATCCAGATAATCCTGAGGATGCTGCAGCGCCCAGTCCGGTTTCAAGGGGACGCCATCCGGCAGTTCCCGGTCCATTACCCCGTGGGGATATTCAAAAACAGCGGCCGCCAATTCCTTTCCGCTGGGGATTTCCACCAGCAAGGCGCGTCCGGAAAGGGTACCGTAGTCCACGCCGATTGCATACTTTTTCATAGGCAACTTCCTTCCCAAAATAAGTTTTCTATATTATAGCATACTCCCCCAGTTTTTGGAAGTATATTTTTTAATTTTCATAAAATTCGCCGTTTATGTAAAATACAAAAGCCGCAGGCTCTCCCTGCGGCACAATGCGCTGGCTACATGCTGTCAGCTTCGGAATAAGTTGGTGTCTTCCGCCTCCTGCCTGGAAGCGTACACCAGAAAATCATCCTGTTTTTTCAAACAGACTGCCAAAAGATCCATGGAACGGGGATTGTGGCTTAAAGACAGCTGTTTGGAAAGCTGTTTGCGGTCCTGTTCTGTCTGGGGATGGGATTCCTCATACGCCTCCAGCAAATTGGTAATGCTGTACGGAAGGTTCTGCCGGATGCAGCGGGCCACCTCCCGCCAGCAGGGATAATAAATGGCCATTTCCAGAAAATCCTTAATGCTCCCGGCTACCTTGTACCCCTTGGCCCCGGAAACATACCCGACAGCATAACGGTCGTCCTCCAATCCGCCGCAGCCGCCGATTGTCCCCATACATCCCCCTTCGCTGTCCACGGCGAATATGGCAAACTCCGGAATGGGGTAAAACAGGAAATCCCCAATTACGCTGTCTGTGCAAAAAGAGATGTCAAAACTGTGATCCAGCATCTGATAGATCGGAGTGTTCCGTTCCAGGAGGGGCGTATTCATCACCGTCTTTCCCGCCATCACAGTCTCAATCCGGACGCCTTTGGCGGGGATTTCCTGAATCAGGGAACCCGCCTGCTTTTCAATATCAATTAATACGCGCTGTCTTTTTCCCATACCGGTCTCACTCCTTTATCGTTGGGATTCACATATACACAATCAGCCGGGCCGGCTGCCGTATCAGGGGTCAATGTCAGACAAAGCAGTCAGGTAAGGCGATTGCTCCATCCGGACTGTATAAAACGCAAAGCCGTCTTTTCCATGTTCTTTCACCTCATATAAAGCCATGTCCGCTTTCCGCAGCAATTCCTCATAGCTTTGCCCGTCCCTAGGATAAGTGGAAATGCCAATACTGGCAGAAATGCCGCAATGGTGCTGGGAATCCAGTTTTTCCCGGAAAGCGCGGCAGATATTCTCCGCTTTTTTCCTTAATACTTCCCGGTTTTCCAACCCGTGCAGCAAAACCGCAAATTCATCGCCGCCAATACGGGCGACCACATCCGTAGAACGGAGCAGGGATTTGACGGTATCCCCCGCAGATTTCAGCAGTTCATCCCCTGCAAGATGGCCCTTGGTATCGTTTACTTTTTTTAGGTTATCTACATCTAAGATCATAATGCTGAACGCGGCCTGAGGGGCTTCCAGCGCCATATTTACTGCCGTTTCAAACCCCTGGCGGTTGCAGAGACGGGTCAGATAATCATGCATGGCCTGCTCTTTCCAGTGGAGGGATTCCTGTTTCCGCTGATGGATACTGGTAAGCTTCCCAAAACAGCCGGAAAACTGGTTCCCATGCCGGAAATCCCACTGTGCCTGGAGAAAGGCCTCAAACCAGACCAATTTTCCATCGCTTTTCCTCAGCCGAAGATCCATCTGTAAAGTTGGGGAGTCTGGCGTCAGTTGGCGGATCCCCCTGAAAAGTTCCCGGCAGTCCTCCGGGGAGAGATGCCCGCAGCTCTCCAGATAACTGGACGCGCTGCGGATTTTGGTTTCCACCCCGAACACTTCCTGGTATTTTTCCGTAAACTCCAAAGTGTCGCTGGCGGCGTCATAAGAAAACAGGATTTCTCCTGACATTTTAGAAAGAATGCTGTACCGCTGGCGTTCCTGCTCTAAAAGCCGGAAAGTCCGGTCAGAAAAGTTCCGCTGACACAAGCCCTCCTCTGTATTTTGCATCCTTTTCTCCGCAGCTATGAGACAGCCGGTTTGTTCTTCCGCCGCATTCCGGATCTCCCGGCGGAGCTGATATAATTCAATCCCGTTATTTACCCGTTTCCGCACGATCCCCGGCTCTACAATGGGCTTTTGGATCGTATCCGCCACAATCTCCTCATACCCTTCAAAGGCGGATTCCTCTATGGAACCGGCGATAATCAAAAACACCGGAATATCAATCAAATTTTTCCGGCGGATAGAGCGCAGGACATTCTTTCCATCTACTTCCGGCATTATAAAATCCAGCAGCACCGCCGCCAACCTGCCCTGCTTTTCCGCAATTATGCGGATGGCCTCCCGCCCATTTTCCGCTTCGTCAACCTCATATTCCTGATGGAACAGATCCCGCAAAACGGAACGATTCACCTCTGTGTCATCCGCAATCAAAATGGTGTCCGGCCTTTTGTCGTCCCTCATGCCGAAGCTCCTTTCGGTGTCTTTTCCGACGGTCGGTCCATCGTGCAAGATATATATTATTATTGTAGTCCCTTTTTTTGTTTATGTCAATGAATTAACATAATTTTGTGCAACATTTTAAAAATTTTTTGTATTGAACGTCTTTTGTTTTCCACAAACGGTTGGATATTTCACATAGCGCGCCGCTTATTTCCAGGAACAGCAAATAGCGAAAACGGACCGAAAGCAATTCGGTCCGTTGTCCATTTAAAATAATTGCATCTGGCTAGCGGGCGACCATGTCATCAATTTGATGACCGCCGCCCGGCGATGAATCACGGTGTTTTTGTGGAATTGCGGGCGGGCAATGCCCGCCCCTACAATATGTCCCCTAAAAACGATAGAAAATAAAACCTACCCCTACGGCGAATTCATTTCGCGGCGAAAATCTTCGCCGTCCAGCGGGCGGATAAGGTTACTGCGGCCGCGGCGAATTGGCCGCGGGGCCTCCCCGCCGGCCGCCCATGTGGTAAAGCATGGCGTTGCAGATGGCCGCCGCCACATTGCTGCCGCCCTTCCGGCCCCGCGCCACAATTTTGGGCACATCCGTTTCCATGAGCATTTCCTTGGATTCAATGACGTTTACAAACCCTACCGGTACGCCAATCACCAGCGCAGGCTTCAGCGTCCCCTCTTTGACCAGTTCGCAGACCCGCACCAACGCCGTCGGCGCATTGCCCAGGGCAAAGATCAGCGGCCGGTTCAGTTTCGCCGCCTTCTCCATGCAGACCGCCGCCCGGGTGATTTCCCGTTCTTTGGCCTCCGCCGCTACATCCGGGTCGGAAATAAAGCACTGTACCTCCGCCCCGAATTTAGCCAACGCCGGCTTGCTGATGCCGGAAAGGGCCATTTTGGTGTCGGTAATAATCACCCCGCCGTTTTGTATCGCCTCGGCGAAAGATTTTTCCGCATCAGGGGAAATAAACAGGTTTTCCGCATACTCAAAATCCGCCGTAGTGTGGATGACCCGTTTGACAATATGCTCCACCGCCGGGTCCGGTTGGTTTTCCCCTAAAATTTCCGTGATAATCTCAAAGCTGCGCTTTTCAATGTCTGCTGGGCGCACTTTTTGCAGTTCCATAATACCCTCCTAAAACTCAATGCCCTTCCGGGCCATAATCCCCTGGTCGTAGGGATGTTTCTGCTTTTCCATCCGCGTCACATAATCGGCGGCGTCATGCAGCTCCGGATCCAGTTTATGCCCGGTCATGGCCACTTCTACGCTGGGCGCGCGGTTTTGAAGAAGAGCAAAAAGCCGCTCCCGATTCACCAGGTCAAGCGCTAAAGCCGACCCGATTTCATCTAAGATCAGCAGGTCGCAGCTGCCCTCGGCCGCCGCGGCCGCGGCCGTTTCCAAATTCAGGTTCTGTTCCGCAGCGCAGGCCGCCTTTTCCTCCGGCGTCATGGAGAAGGAAAAGCCTGTAAGGCCCTCCACCGCCAAAATGCTGGCCCCCATCTGCCGCAGCATCCCGATTTCCCCGGATGTGCCGTTTTTCAGAAACTGAACCACCAGTACCCGCAGGCCGCTGCCCAGGGCCCGCAGCGCCAATCCCATGGCCGCCGTGGTTTTCCCTTTGCCGTTGCCGTAATAGTAATGAACCAGGCCTTTGTTCAGCTTCATACCGTCACCCCTTCGTCCAGAATCTTGTAAATTTTCTCCATATCCAAAGACTGACGCAATGCGTCGGCCAGCTTGTCGTACTGCTCCTCTTTATAGGCGGCAATGTCAAAGGCTTTGATCTGGCTGGCGTCCAGCCCTTTAGCGGCAAAGAGGGCCTCAGCCACGGCTTTGGTGATCTCCTCCCGGTCAAAGAAGCCGTGGAGGTAGGTTCCGTAAACGTTCCCATGGTTCACCACCATGCCCTCCGCATCGGTGACGCCCATGTGGATCTCATAGCCCTCGTAGGTCAGGCCGGAAATCCCGGCGAAAATGCCGCCCACTTCCGGTACCTGGCCGGTGACCCGGGTGCGGGTCTTGTTTTCCGCAAATACAGTGGAGAAGGGCAGAAGCCCCAGCCCCGCCATCTGGCCGCCATGCTCCACGCCGTGAGGGTCGGAGAGGGACAGGCCCAGCATCTGGTATCCGCCGCAGATGCCGATTACCGGCTTGCCCTTGGCGGCGTGCTGCAAAATCCGGGCTTCCAGGCCGGACTGGCGCAGGAATTCCAGGTCGCCCATGGTGTTTTTGGTGCCGGGCAGGATAATCAGATCCGGGTCCCCCAAATCGCTTACGGAACCCACATACCGCAGGGATACCCCGTCCAGGTATTCCAGGGGATTAAAATCGGTAAAGTTGGAGATCCGGGGCAGGCGGATCACTGCGATGTCCACCGCGGCCTTCTGGTTTTTCCGGGTGAAGCGGTCGGTCAGGCTGTCCTCGTCGTCCAAATCCAGGTAAAGGTAGGGAACCACGCCAACGGTGGGCACATGGACCAGGTCCTCCAGCATCCGCAGGCCCGGTTCCAGGATGGAAACATCCCCCCGGAACTTGTTGATGACGGTGCCCTTGACCATGGCCTTTTCGTCGTCCTCTAAGAGCATCATGGTACCGGCCAAGGCCGCGAACACGCCGCCCCGGTCGATGTCCCCAACCAGCAGAACCGGGGCTTTGGCCATTTTCGCCATGCCCATATTGACGATGTCCTGCTGTTTTAAGTTGATTTCCGCCGGGCTGCCTGCCCCCTCAATGACAATGATGTCGTTTTCCGCGGCCAGGCTGTCGTAGGCCTTCATAATGTCGGGGATCAGGGCTGTTTTCTGCTTATAATAATCCCGGGCGGAAAGGTTGCCCCGGACTTCCCCGTTGACAATGACCTGGGAGCCCATGTCGCTGGTGGGCTTTAAGAGGATGGGGTTCATCCGTACGTCCGGCTCCACACCGGCGGCCTCGGCCTGCATCACCTGTGCCCGGCCCATTTCCAGGCCGTCCCGGGTAATAAAGGAGTTAAGGGCCATGTTCTGGGATTTAAAGGGGACCACCCGGTAGCCGTCCTGCTTGAAAATGCGGCACAAACCGGCCACTACAAAGCTCTTTCCGGCGTTGGAGGTGGTGCCCTGCACCATAATCGCTTTTGCCATGAAAATCATCCTTTCTGTCCGGCAATCTGCCGCAGAGCCGCGGCGAACGCCCTGTTTTCTTCCGCCGTCCGGACGGCGATGCGGTAATAGGTTTCATCCAGGCTGTGGTAATTTTTACAGGAACGGATGAGGATCCCGTGCTTCAAAAGTTCTTCCGGCAAATGCCCGTCCCGCCACCGGAAAAAGAGGTAATTGGCCTCCGAGGGGAATACCTGCGCCCCGGCTTCTTCCAATTCCTTTTGAAGGAACGCCCGGTTTTCCCGGACATATCCTCTGGTTTTCGAAGCATAATCCTTTTCGGAAAGGGCGGCCACACCGGCGGCCTGAGCCGGGGTGGATACGCTCCAGGCCTGGCCGCTGGCGGCGGCTTCCCCCGCCAGCTTCTCCGAGCCGCACAGCAGGTATCCCAGCCGCAGCCCCGCCATGGCGTAAAGCTTTGTAAAGGCCTTTAAAATGAGAAGGTTCTCAAACCGGGAAAGCGCCGGGACCATGGACTTTTCCGCCCCGTTTTCTACAAAGGAGAGGAAGCACTCGTCTATCACCAGCAGCGCCCCCGCTTCCCGGCATTTTTCCGCCAAACGGCAAAGGTACTCCCGGCTGACGGTAAGGCCGGTGGGGTTGTTGGGGTTACAGAAAAACACAATCGAAAGGCCGGGTTTTACCGCGTCCAAAACCGCCTCGTCCGGCGCGAAGCCCTTTTCCGGGGATAAGGGGAGAATTTCCGTTTCCGCCCCGGCATTCTGCAAAGCCAGCTCATATTCGGCGAAGGTGGGGGCCAAAACCAGCCCTTTTTCCGGTTTTATTGCCCATACCAGCCGGTAAAGCAGGTCGGCGGCGCCGTTGCCGCAGACGATTTGCCCCGCCGGAACCCCTTCATTTTGGGAAATGGCCTCCCGCAGTTCCCGGCAGAGGGGGTCCGGGTAGGCCTCGCTTGCGGAAATGGCGGAAATGGCCGCCTGTTTGACGGATTCCGGCATCCCTAAGGGATTTAGGTTGGCGGAAAAGTCCAGGAGCTTCTGGCCGGGCTTTAAGTCCCGATGGGTGTAAATGTCCCCGCCGTGGATCAAATCTTTCTCAGAATACAAGGAGCCACACCCCCAGACGGACTGCCCCGAATACCACCAGTGCCAGCACGGCGGTCATGTACATGAGCCGGTTTGCCCGGCGGACGTCGGCCCGTTCAATAGGGCGGAGGTCGTCGCCGATGGTGGGCTTTTTCACCAGCTTGCCGAAGTAATAAGCGTCCCCGGCCAGCTGCACCCGCAAAGCCCCGGCGCAGACGGATTCCGTCCGGGCGGAATTGGGGCTTGCATGGTTTTTATGATCCCGCTTGTAGATGCGGGCGGCATTTTTGGCGTCAAAGCCCGGCAAAATGGCGCTGGCGGCAATCATGAGCCATGCCGACAGAATTGCCGGGATAAAGTTGAACACGTCGTCCACTTTGGCGGAAACACGGCCGAAATACAGGTACTTGTCGTTTTTATACCCCACCATGGAGTCCAGGGTGTTGACTCCTTTATACAGGAATCCCAATGCCGGGCCGCCGATCATCATGTAAAACAGCGGCGCGATGACCCCGTCAGAGGCGTTTTCCGCCACGGTTTCCACCGCAGCTTTGACGATGCCGGGCTCTTCCAGGCGCTCCGTGTCCCGGCCCACGATCCAGGAAAGGTACTTCCGTGCGCCCTGCAAGTCGCCTTTGTCCAGCTCTTTGCTGACCCGCATGCTCTCGTCCCGAAGGGATTTGGTGGCCAAAATCTGGTAGCAGAAAATAGCCCCCAGGGCAATCCGCAGCCAGGGATGGACAAGCCCAGCCAGCCACAGGAGCAGAAAAGGCACGGCGAAGCTTAAGAGAGGGATACACACGGCCAGCACCGCCCCCGCCGCCAGCTCCCCCTTGGGCGTTTTGGGGAAAATTTTCCGCAGGAGCTTTTCGCCCCCGGAAATGCCCAGCCCAATGAGCCGGACCGGGTGGTAAAGCCAGTGGGGGTCGCCCAAAATCAGGTCCAGCCCAAAGCCCAGGACTGCCATCAACAGAATTTCCATGCTTCTAGTTCCTCCTGTCCCCCAGGGGGGTGATATGTTCCAAACGCCCGGTTTCCGGGTCATACCGGCAGCGGAAGCCGCCGCCGTTTTTGGCCTGCCAGTTATAGAAATCCCCGTGGGGATGGGAGAAGGCGTCCAAAATGGCCATAATGGCGCCGCCGTGGCAGACAATGGCAACGAAAGCGTCCTCCGGGATCTCCTTCATGGTTTCCAAAAAGGCCGCCGCGCACCGTTTCTTAAAATCCTCCGGCGATTCTCCTCCAGGAAAAGCGATGCTCCCGCCGGAATCAATCCATCTCTGGTAGTCGGGGTTGCCGTTTAAATCCTCGTAGGATTTCCCCTCAAATTCCCCGAAATCCGTTTCCCGGAAATCCGAAACCGTCCGGATTTCCCCGCTAGGGAACAACAGCTCCGCCGTTTCCATGCACCGCTTCATGGGGCTTGCCAGCAAAATCCCCG
>ERZ1643249.4817-NODE-4817-length-11099-cov-3.408638_pt1 | contig 11099 bp, 10 predicted proteins | sample MGYA00579263_ERZ1643249 | MGnify/ENA primary metagenome ERZ1643249 (study PRJEB29033, sample SAMEA4952264) | chicken gut metagenome | biome: Broiler Chicken; feature: Gastrointestinal Tract; material: Caecum | place: Ireland | collected 2018 | study: Broiler...
ATATCAGATACTGACAGCGAAAAACACCAACTGTATTTTGGGCGGATGTGCATGGCTGAGATTGGGGCAGCGCCGTATTCATACGGCGGTGGATCTGTCGGCATGCGGCCTTGACTTTATCCGCGAAGATGAAGCGCACATTGAAATCGGAGCGATGACTTCGTACCGTAAAGTGGAGACGGATCCCATTATTCTCGGGAATTTTTCCGGTGTTTTGAGCCGCGCTGTGGCGCCGATCATCGGTACTCAGTTCAGAAATACCGTTACAGTGGGAGGCTCTGTATTTTCACGGTTTGGCTTTTCAGACTTTTTAACACCGCTGCTGGCCTTGGAGACATCAGTTGTCCTGCATGCGGGAGGTACATTGCCTCTGGAAACTTTTATGAATATGCCGTATAAAAAAGATATTCTGGAGAAAATTGTGATCAATAAAAACGGGGCTGAAGTAAGCTACCAAATGCTGAGAAATGCTGAAGCTGATTTCCCGATTGTTAATTTGGCGGCAGCGAAAACGGCAGATACAGTTAAAGTCACTGTGGGCGCCAGATCAGGGAAAGCTGTGATCGCAGCAGAGACATCGGCGTATCTTACGGAGCATATGGATACGCTTGACGACAGTGCTGTCCATCAGCATGCGGCAAAACTGCTGGAAAAAGAAGTACAGTTTACATCAAATATGCGGGCGTCAGCCGTATACCGCGCGCAGATGGCCAAAGTGCTGCTGGGACGCGCATTAAAGGAGGTGTCCGGATGCTGATTCATATTTATATTAATGAAAAGCTGACTGAGATTCAGTGTGATGCGGATACAATGCTCATGGAAGTTTTGAGAAAAGCCGGATGCAAAAGCGTTAAATGCGGATGCGAGACAACAAACTGCGGTTTGTGCACAGTATGGCTTGAAGGAACACCGGTGCTCTCGTGTAGCGTGCCTGCGGCAAGATGCGACAAAAAGCATGTGACTACGCTGGAAGGCGTCCAGGAAGAGGCTGAAAAGATCGGCTCTCTGCTTGTTGACGAAGGCGCTGATCAGTGCGGTTTTTGTTCACCGGGACTGATCATGAATATTATCGCTATGAAGAAAGAACTGACAAATCCTGATGAGGATCAGATTAAACATTATCTGGCCGGTAATCTGTGCCGCTGTACAGGATATATGGCGCAGATGCGTGCAGTGAAAAAATATATGGAGGTGGAGTGATGAGATATATCAGCAAACCTGTCAGAAAGGTTGACGGTATGGCGCTCGTAAAAGGGAAGCCCCGCTATACAAATGATCTCGCACCGGAAGATTGTCTGGTCGTACTGGCGCTGCGCAGCCCTTATGCCTATGCGCGCATACGGTCAATTGATGTGTCTAAGGCGCTGCTTGTTAAAGGGGTAGAATGCGTTCTTACATACAAAGACATGCCGGATATCCGATTTACAAAAGCGGGACAGACTTATCCTGAACCGTCTCCGTATGACCGAAAGATTCTTGATGAATATGTGCGCTATGTGGGTGATGAGGTGGCGCTGGTAGGCGCGGTTAACGAAAAAGCTGCCCGGCAGGCGCTCCGGATGATCAAAGTCGACTATGAAGTGTTAAAGCCTGTACTGGATTATAAGACAGCCATAGACAATGAATCTGTGGTGCATATGGAAAAAGACTATATCAATGCCAGATTCTGCAATACTGCGCCGGAAAGAAATATACTGACTTACGGCGAGGAAAGCAATGGTGATGTGGAGGCTGAGTTCGCCGCCAGTGATCTGATCGTCGAGGAGACTTATGAGATTCAGGCTCAGGAACAGTCGATGATGGAAACATTTCGTACATATACTTATTTGGTCCACAACGACCGCCTTGTCTGTGTGACATCGACTCAGGTGCCGTTTCATGTGCGCCGTCAGCTGTCAAGGGCTCTTGGTATCCCTCAGACGAGAATCCGTGTCGTAAAGCCGAGGATCGGCGGCGGATTCGGAGCAAAGCAGACGGTAGTTTCAGAGTTTTATCCTGCAGTCGTGACGTTAAAGACAGGCAGGGCTGCCAAGATGATCTACAGCCGTCAGGAAACATTTGCATGTTCCAACAGCCGGCATCAGATGCAGGTACATGTGAAAGTCGGCGCCAACTCCGATGGGCATATTCGTGCCATTGAAGTTGATGCGCTGTCCAATCAGGGCGCCTACGGAGAGCACGGAACGACGACCATCGGACTGGTCGGCCATAAATCCATCCCGCTGTATAATCAGGCCGAGGCATTTCGGTTTAAATGGCATACAGTCTATACAAACATGATGCCGGGCGGAGCATTCCGCGGCTACGGCGCGACACAAGGTATTTTCGCTGTAGAATCGGCGGTCAATGAACTGGCGATCAAGCTTGGCATGGACAGCAGTTTGATCCGTGAGAAAAATATGCTGCATTTCGGAGAGATTCTTAAGGCATACTATAATGAGCCGCTGACAAGTTGCGCCCTTGACCGCTGCATTGTCCGGGGCAAAGAGATGATCGGATGGGATGAAAAATATCCGATGAAAAAGATCAGCGAAACAAAGGTCCGCGGTGTCGGTATGGCGATTGCCATGCAGGGATCAGGCATTTCAAATGTTGATGTTTCATCGGCGGAAATCAAGCTTAACGACGGCGGATACTATACGTTAAAAATCGGTTCTACTGACATGGGCACAGGCTGCGATACAATTCTGACTCAGATTGCAGCAGAGACACTGTTGGCGGATATGGATAAATTTATCATTGCTCAGGTTGATACAGATGTTTCGCCTTATGATCCGGGTTCCTATGCGTCAAGTACAACGTATGTGGCAGGTATGGCGGTTTTTAATGCGGCAACAAGTCTGAAAAATAAGATTATTTATGAAGGGGCGCGGATGATCGATCCGGATAAATACGGCGACAGAGAAGCGCCGTTCAACCCGAAAAAGTTCTTTTTTACCGGAGAGAAAGTGATTGAAGTATCCACCGGCAAATTTGTAACGCTGGATGAGATTGCCATTTCATGTGCGGGCGGCATTCAGGGCAATTATCTTAATGCCACAGGATTTTATTCCAGTCCCACATCGCCGCCGCCGCTGATGGCCGGCTTTGCTGAAGTTGAACTGGATCTTGAAACGGGCAAATATGAGCTTCTGGATTTCGCGGCGGTCGTTGACTGCGGTACGGTGATCAATGCCAATCTGGCAAGAGTGCAGACAGAGGGCGGTATTGCCCAGGGTATCGGCCTTGCCATGTATGAAGATGTTCACTACAGTGAAAAAGGCAAGATGATGACAAATTCCTTTATGCAGTATAAAATACCATCCCGTGTGGATATTTCCAAAATACGCGTGGATTTTGAATCCAGTTATGAACCGTCAGGCCCTTACGGCGCAAAATCTATCGGAGAGATTGTTGTCAATACACCGGCTCCGGCCATTGCAGACGCGCTTCGAAATGCGGCGGGAATCAACATGAGAAGTCTTCCGATCACACCTGAAAAAGTCTTTATGGCTCTTCAGGAAAAAAATAAGGAATCGTAACATTTGTTACAAACATATCATAATATTTATGGTATGCTAAGTCACAGGAGAGGAGAAGGTTTCCTGTTCCTGATGACTATTTCAATAATGACAAATCAATAAAGGAGATTGAGACTATGAAAAAGTATGAATGTGAACCATGCGGTTATATTTATGATCCTGAAGTCGGCGATCCGGATAACGGTATTGCTCCGGGCACAGCATTTGAAGATCTTCCGGAAGACTGGGTATGCCCGATCTGCGGTGTAGGTAAGGACGAGTTCAAAGAGGTTGAATAATTCCTGATGGAAATTCAATACGATCAATGTGCGCTATTTCAGCACATGAATGAGAGTGAAGTAAGCCGGTGCCTGAGCTGTTCGGGCGCCGGTATTCAATATTACGAAAAAGACGATTTTATATATGATGTTCTTGAGAAGCCGGCTATGCTGTATGTGCTGATTGACGGCGCGGCCTTTGTCGGACGCAATCACTATTCCGGACGCAGATCGGTGCTTTATGAAGTACACCCTTATGATATTTTCGGTATCAGTGATTTGTTTTCCGAACAGGAGACATATGACAGCTATGCTGTTGCTGTAGAAAAGTCGGTCGTGCTTGCGATTCCCAAACGTTTTCTATACCATCCGTGCGGCAGGGCATGCAGTCATCATGTACAGTTTATTTATAACATTTTGAGTATTTTATCCTCAAAGAACCATTCACTGACGCGTAAAATATCGCTTCTGTCCTCAGGTAATCTGCGCCGGAGGATATGCGGATACTTGCTGGATAACTGTGATAAGGGCGGGGTCGTCCGCCTGGCAATGAACAGAGAGCAGCTGGCGGATTACCTAAATGCGGAGCGCCCGTCACTGTCGCGCGAACTGATGCGGATGCAAAAAGAAGGGCTGATCGAGACAGACAGAAAACTTGTGATTATCCGGGATCTTGAAAAAATGAATCATATTGTTGACGATTAAACGGCCGCCAAAGGCAGACAGACAATCTGCTTTTGACGGCCGTTTGCTGTATTTTTGGGAAGGCATATTTATCAGCAGTCATAAAGTGAAAGGTAGACCGCGGCAGGTAAAAATGGTATAATAATTCCAATGGCGCGGAGCGCCGCTTTCTGCCATGTGCACGCGGCATAGTGACCAAAGATACTGACGAGGGGAGGTATTGCTGCTGAAATTTGAAAGAACAGAGCTTATAAAAACAGATGACATCCCGAAGGGCAGTGTGATTTCTGTCGTCGGATGCGGCGGAAAGACAACCCTGATCGAATATATGGCGGCAGTACTGTCAAAGAAGTTTAAAGTCGGCGTAGCAGCTTCAGCCAAAATGCGTATGCCGCTGCCGGGAACATTTGATCAATGCTTCATCGGCAGCCAATCAGAGGTTATATTACCTGAGCCGGGGATTTATTATTTTGCGGACACATGTATGAAAACGCCGGAGGGGGACAAGCTGTGCGGATTTTCAGGCGATTTAAAGAAGAAAGCACTTTTGGCAACGGATATCATGCTGATAGAAGCAGACGGCAGCGCCCACAAGCCGGTGAAAGCGTGGAAAGAAGATGAGCCGGTAATTATCCAAGAAACGACGATGACCATCGGTGCTGCTGCTTTTGGGCGCATCGGTGAAGTTGCGGACGGGACGACAATTCATAGGCTGCCTCTTTTTTTAAGTATTTATCCGGGAGCAGTGTCTAAAACACTGACTCGGGATATGTTTGAATGGATGATAGGATCCAAAGACGGTATGTTCAAAAACAGCCGGGGCCGGCCGCTGTGGTTCTTGCATCAGGTTATGCCAGGCGGATGGGCGCCAATAAACTGATGATTCCTGTCATGGGAAAGCCGATGATCGCCCATGTTTTTGAAGCCCTTGCCGCCGTAAGCTTTTCCAAAAAGACCGTTGTTACCAATCAGGCGTCTATTGGGGCGCTGGCAAAAAAATATGGCATCGACACGGTATACAATCATCACGCGGATGAAGGACAGAGCCGTTCGGTCGTATTGGGAACAGCGGCCTGCATGCGGCAGGAACATGGCGAAGGCGGCAAATACATCGACGGCCTTATGTTTTTTCCGGGCGATATGCCGCTTGTGACGCCGGATCTGATCAGAAAACTGATGACAGCCTTTGCTGCTGCCGGCAAAGGAAAAATCATTGTGCCGGTTTATTTGGAATCAGATCAAAAGACTTACCGGAGGGGCAGTCCGGTCATATTTCCGGCCGCATTTTCAGAAGCATTGATGCAGTTGTCCGGTGACAGCGGCGGACGGCAGATTTTAAAAAAATATCCTGAAAAAGTTTACGAAGTACCTGTCGGTGACGGCCGTTTAGGTACGGATATAGACAGCAGTGAAGATTTAATAAAATTAAGGAGCAGAATATGAAAATTAAAGAAACACGGATTATTGTCCGAGGCGCAGGCGATCTGGCGACAGGGACGATTTACTGTCTCCATCAGTGCGGGTTTCAAGTCGCTGCATTGGAGATTGAAAATCCGACCGTGATCCGCCGGTATGCCGCTTTTGCAGAAGCTATGTTTACCGGTGAGACCGAAGTGGAACACGTCATTGCTAAAAAAGCGGAAACAAAAGAGCAGATTGAGGCCTGTTGGCGTCAGGGACAGATTCCTTTGATGGCAGATGCCAAAGGTGTATGGATTGAACGGCTGAAACCGGCTGTTGTTGTTGATGCCATTCTAGCCAAAAAAAATCTGGGCACATCCCGGGCGATGGCGTCTCTTGTGATCGGCCTTGGACCGGGCTTTACAGCGGGCGATGATGTGGATGTTGTCATCGAGACGATGCGCGGACACAGGCTGGGGCGTATCATTACAGAGGGGACAGCCATAGCAAACACAGGCGTCCCGGGAAATATCGGCGGTTTTACTTCAGAGCGGGTCATTCATGCGCCGGCCTCGGGAATGATGAGAAATGTATGCCGTATCAGTGATATTGTCAAAAAAGGTGATATTATCGCTTATATTGGCGATACTGCAGTGCCGGCGTCCATTGACGGTGTGCTCAGAGGTCTTTTAAGAGACGGCATGCCTGTGGAAAAAGGATTGAAAATCGCGGATATTGATCCGCGGATCAGTGAACAGTCCAACTGTTTTACAATTTCCGACAAGGCAAGAACGATTGCCGGCGGCGTGCTTCAGGCGATTTTGATGAAAGGCGGTGTGGAATAATGAAAAAAATTCCGGTAGAACAGGCAGTAGGGTCAGTACTTTGCCATGATATTACCCAGATCATACCGGGGGAATTTAAAGGTCGGCGGTTTAAAAAGGGACATATAGTAAGGGAAGAAGATATTCCGGTGCTGTTGTCTTTGGGAAAAGATCATTTATATGTGTGGGAAGATGAACCGGGCATGGTCCATGAAAATGATGCGGCCATTTTTTTGAAAGATATTGCTATGGGTCAGGGGCTGACTTTCGGAGAAATCAAAGAAGGAAAGATCAGCTTTAACGCGGCATTTGACGGGCTGCTAAAGATTAATGCGGGACTGCTGACAGAACTGAATATGCTGGGTGAGATTTCCTTTGCCACGCTGATGAATGACACGCCGGTCAAAAAAGGGCAGAATGTGGCGGCAGCAAGAGTTATTCCGCTTGTTATACGGCAGGAAAAGCTGGATGAAGCAAAGGCTTTGCTGAATGGTACGAAGATTGTATCTGTATTGCCGCTGAAGCCGAAAAAAGCCGGGATTGTGACTACAGGCAGCGAGGTCTATTATCACCGGATCGAGGACAAATTCGGGCCTGTGATACGTCAGAAGATGGAGCAGTATGGCTGTGAAGTGATGGGACAGACCTTTGTGCCTGATGATAAAGCACAGATCAAAGCGGCTATACAGGCGTGGCTTGATGCCGGCGCAGAAATGATTTTCTGTACCGGAGGTATGAGTGTGGATCCTGATGATATGACACCGGCCGCAATTAAAGAAATCGGCTGCCGGATTGTCACTTACGGGACGCCGGTGCTGCCGGGAGCCATGTTTTTGATGGCTTACAGCGGAGATATTCCGGTGATGGGACTGCCGGGCTGTGTCATGCATTCAAAAACGACCGTATTTGATATTGTGCTGCCTAAAATTTTGGCGGGTGAGACGATTACGTTAAGAGATACTGCTGTGCTCGGTCACGGCGGCCTTTGCATGCAGTGCGACCCGTGCCGTTATCCGATATGTCATTTTGGGAAGGGTGATTAATGGAATGAAGGAGAAAATCAGACTGACAAGTCTGTGCCAGACCGGCGGATGCGGGGCGAAAATACCGGCGGGACGCTTGGAAGAAATTGTCAAAGAACTGCCGGTGCTGCATGATGACCGGCTGCTTGTCGGCTTTGACTATGCGGATGATGCCGGAGTGTATAAAGTCAATGATGAACTTGCCATCATCCAGACACTGGATTTTTTTCCGCCGGTAGTTGATGATCCGTATATGTTCGGACAGATTGCGGCGGCCAATGCCCTAAGTGATGTCTATGCCATGGGCGGTACTGTGAAAACGGCGATGAATATTGTGGCATTTCCGGACAGTCTTGATGCCGGGATCCTCGGCGATATTTTAAAAGGCGGCGCCCAAAAGGTGATGGAAGCCGGCGGTATTTTGTGCGGCGGCCATTCTATCCGGGACAATGAACCTAAATACGGGCTTTCGGTCACAGGTTTTGTCCATCCGGATAAGATTTTGGCAAATTCGGGAGCAAAAGCCGGAGATTTGCTGATCTTCACAAAAAAGCTGGGTGTGGGCATCGTTATGGCGGCAAAAAATATGGATATGGACAGTGAAGGCGCTTTTGATGAGGCAGCTGCGTCCATGACACTGCTCAACCGTTATGCCTGTGAGGCCATGTCAGCATTTGATGTGCATGCATGTACAGATGTGACCGGATTCGGCTTTATGGGCCATTTGTATGAAATGATGAAAGCTTCGGGGACAAGCGCACTGATTTATAAAGATCAGGTGCCGGTCATCGGCGCAGCGGTTGATTATGCAGATCAGTTTATGATCACTTGTGCCGGACAGCGCAACCGCAGACACACAGAAGCGGCAGCAGAGCTCATCGATGTGGCTTTCGGCTTTCAGGAAGTGCTGTTTGATCCGCAGACGAGCGGAGGCCTGCTCATTTCCTGTGAAGCTTCTCAGGCGCCGCAGCTGCTTGAAAAGCTGAAAGAAAAAAATCCGGCGGCAGCAGTCGTCGGGCAGGTTACAGAACAAACAGAAAAATTAATGACAGTTTTTTGACAGGGAGGAAGCGTATGTTTTATGTAGATGCGAAAGGGCTTGTATGCCCGAGACCGGTGATTATGGCAAAGAAAGCACTTGAGTCCAATGATGAAATCTGTATTCATGTAGATAATGAGACATCGGCTCAGAATCTGGAAAAAATGGCTTCGGTGATGGCGCTGACTTTTGATTGTCAGACAAAAGACGGCGTTTATGAAATTACGCTGAAAAAAACAGGAGAAACCCGCACGCAGGCAGAAGACGATGACGATTATATCGTTGTTGTCAGCTCAAAATTCGCAGGACAGGGAGACGATACACTGGGCGAAGCGCTGATGAAAAGTTTTATATATACATTGACTGAGGCGGAAAAACTGCCGGCGACGATGTTTTTTTATAACGGCGGCGTCTGGCTGACAACCGAAGGTTCGCCGGTGATCGAAGATATTAAGAAGCTTGAAAGCGCCGGCGTGGAAATATTATCATGCGGTACATGCCTGAATTTTTACGGACTGACGGAAAAACTGCTTGCAGGCGGCGTGACGAATATGTATGTCATCGCAGAAAAACAGATGAAAGCCAAAAGAATCGTGCGCCCGTAACCGGCATTGCCAAAAGGCAGAGGGAGAAATGTTATGAAAGCCAGAATATGTCCTTATTGCGACAGTATTATGAGTCGAAAACACAGATGTGATGCATGCGGCTCTTTTGTATGGAATGCGGCAGAAATGGAAATTACATATAAAACCGATGATACAGTGAACTATAAAATCGGAGAGTTATTTCAGCCGTCGCCGGACAGTCAAAAGAAGCAGTCACAAAAGACGCAGCCCCCAAAGCCGCATCCGTATGCGGGGGCAGATGCCTCAGAAGCAAAGAACAGGAAAAAGGCGCAGACGAATAATTATCGTACACAGACGCGCGCATCTTCGCCGTATCAGAAAAGAAATGAGACTCAAAAGAAAAAACCGAAAGCAGCTATTTGGATTTTTGCAGTAGTTATTATACTGATTGGCTTCAGATTTTTGCAGAACAGCGATTTAAGCGACTTCATAGATAATGTGACAGAAGTCTTCAGCAAAAATCCGTCATCAGAAACCGGACAGTGGAGTGGTTCGGACGATACGATATCCGAATATGATATGTATAATTTTGAAGTAACCAATGCCGAGGAAAATTATGAAAATGGTATTTGGGATTATAAAGAAGGCAGAGAACTGACTCAGGCCGAAGTTATTGAGGGCGGCAAAGAATGCTCACAGATGGCGCATATGGATCTTTTGGCGGACGATGCCGCTGCTGCGATGGAACAATTTTACGAACAAAAAGGTATTGAATATGATGTTATTGAAGATGAACCGTTTAATGCCGTATATCATTCGGGCGACAGGGAATATACAAGTTTTATGATGACAGTGACGGTTGGTGTTAAAGACAGTTATGATGAATATTTTTACATCGATGCCGACAGCTATTCAGAGCGGGTGCATGCCCTTTGGGGATATACAGAAGATGAAGCGGCGGCGGAGCAGATGCTTGCGGTGATGTATGAGACAGCATCGGGAGAGAAGCTGACGGACTCTCAGATTTCTCTGTGTATGGACTTCGGGGAAGAGGATTATAAATTTACCGAAATCGGTAATCTGGAAATTTATACGACCTTCTCAGACGGCGCGTATTATTCCATGTCTGTCGGACCGCTGTAGTCAATAAAATATGCAGGACAGTTTATGTACAGAAGCCCGGGGCTTTGTATTCAATAATAAACAATCCTCACATTGATATTTTCTTGACGTTTAAAACCCTTTGTATTAAAATAAAACTGAACGAATTTGCAACACAAATGAAAGGAGATATTTTCAAATGGCAAAAGTTATGAAAACCATGGATGGTAATACTGCTGCTGCATGGGCTTCCTATGCATTTACAGAAGTAGCCGGAATTTTCCCGATCACACCATCCTCACCAATGGCCGAAGTTACAGATGAATGGGCAGCCAACGGAAGAAAAAACATTTTCGGACAGCCTGTACAGGTAACTGAGATGCAGTCAGAAGCAGGTGCTGCAGGTGCGGTACATGGTTCATTGTCAACAGGTGCGCTGACAACAACTTATACAGCATCACAGGGTCTTCTCCTGATGATTCCGAATATGTATAAAATTGCAGGTGAGCTGATTCCTTGCGTATTCCATGTAAGCGCAAGAGCACTGGCAACACATGCACTTTCAATTTTTGGTGATCATTCAGACGTTATGGCATGCCGTCAGACAGGTTTTGCAATGCTTTGTTCAAACTCAGTTCAGGAAGTTATGGATCTTGGCGCTGTTGCTCATCTTTCAACAATTAA
>ERZ1643249.4820-NODE-4820-length-11095-cov-4.687409_pt1 | contig 11095 bp, 13 predicted proteins | sample MGYA00579263_ERZ1643249 | MGnify/ENA primary metagenome ERZ1643249 (study PRJEB29033, sample SAMEA4952264) | chicken gut metagenome | biome: Broiler Chicken; feature: Gastrointestinal Tract; material: Caecum | place: Ireland | collected 2018 | study: Broiler...
CTTTTTTAAATATTTCATAATATCACCATTAATATTATTGGTAAATTATGTATTTCTATGTATAAAATTTTAAATAATACCAAAAATATTTATAGAATGGAGTGAAATAAATTTATGAAGACAACTGGTATAATTAGAAGAATTGATGATTTGGGAAGGATTGTTATTCCAAAAGAGTTAAGAAGAAATTTAAGAATTAAGAATGGTGATACTTTAGAAGTATTTGTTGATGGAGATTCTATTATTTTAAAGAAATATTCTCCAATGGAGAGTATAGAAGAAGCTGCTTTTAAGTATGTGGATAGTTTTAATCAAGTTATTAAACATAATGTTATAGTTTGTGATAAAGATAAAGTAATTGCTGTTAGTGGTAATTTGAAAAAGAATTATTTAGGGAAGAGTATTAGTGAATTTACTGATAGAAGTATTGAAAGAAGGGATAGTTTTGTTGAAAGACAAAAGAAGACATTTTCTTTTGTAGAAGGTGTTGAAGATTTTGGTTATTATTCTTTTAGTTCGATTGTTAGTAATGGAGATACTTTAGGTGCGGTTATTATTATTTCTACTGATAAGCCTATTTCAGAATCAGAAGAGAAGATGGCAGTTATTTTGTCTAAGTTATTATCTAATAAGTTTATTAGTGAATGATATGTTTTTTATTTAGTACTTCCATTATGGAAGTTTTTTTTATAAACTTTATTAGTTATTATAAGTGCTATTAGGCTAGTTATACTTATTATTATAGATATATTTTTATATGGGGCATTATATTCTATAGTAATAGAGTGTTTTCCTTTGGATATAGGAAATCCTATAAAGTTTTTATTAGTTTTTTCATATTCTATTTGTTTATTATCTAGTAATATTTTGAATCCTTTATCGTATGGAATAGATATATTAAAGTATGAGTCTTCTTTTACATCTATATTTCCTGTGATTATATCTCCTTTGGTTTTATTTTTGTCTATTATAAATTCTTGGATATTATTTGGTTTTATATCTGAATTGTCAATTATGTAGAATTTTAAGTTTTTTATGTTATAAGTTCCTTTTTTTATTGATATATCTAGTATATTTGTATTATATATAAAGTAATTGAATGTTAGATTGTGATTGTTATATTTCCAATTTTTACTTGTTAGGGTGTTTTTTTCATTATTTATAGTTATTATTAAGTCTTGGTTAGGGTTAGTTATATGAGTGAATTTTATTAATATTATTTTGTTTTTGGCATTAGTGTTTAGTTTGACTTTTAATTTTGTATCATTTGGAACTTTTATAGTTGTATGATTATTTTTGTTAGTTATTTCTATATTTGTTTTATCTATAATTTCATAGTCTATTTTTGTTTCTTTTGTTGTTGGTATTTCTTTTGTTGTTGGTATAGTTGGATTTTTAACTATTATATTATTTAGAAGGGCTAAGGTGTTAGATGGATATTTTAATGAATTAAAAGTTTTATTATCAATTATGTTAGATGTTGCGTATCCTAGTGGTAATGCATTATTGTTTTTGTATAGATAAATACCATTTTTTTCTTTTATTAATTCAAAGTTATTATCTAATTTTTCTTTGGTTATTATATATTTTTCACCTAATATTGTTTGAGATAGGATGTTATTTGATGATGATATCATAAAGTCGTTTCTGAATTCTTTATTATTATGTAATACTTTATAATAGAATTGTTTATAGTTTTTGTTGTAGGCTGATGAATATAGAGTTGTTTTATATTCGTTTATGTTAGTTACTTTATTCATTCCTATTTTGGTAAATACTAGATTATTTATTCTGTATAATGATTTATCTTTTTTTGTTATATAGTTTGTTAATTCTTCTGCTGTTTTGTAATCACTATTTTCAATTTCTTTTTTGTTCATTAGAGGATCTAGTTTATTTGCGGTTAGGCATACTGTAAAAGATGATATAATTATGTATGTTATTAATATTATTTGTTTTTTATTTGTAAGTTTTTTTTCAATGTTTTGGAGAAATTCTGCTGTTACTAGTAGTGCTAGTGGTATTAGAGGGATTAGAGATTTTCCATTTATATATAATGTTCCGTTTAGGATATAGTTAAATATTGGAAATGTAGTGATTATAATTAAAGTTCTTGCTAAAAATTTATTTTCCTTTTTTTTGTTTAATGCTATTACTATTAGGGCTATTAGGGTTATAAGGGTTAAGCCCATGGAATAGCTTGTATATAATAAGTAAGTTTTTGGGGTAATTAGTTCTAATATATCAATACTTTTGGCAGTTGTATTTCTACCATTTAGTAGACAGTAGATGGTTGGTAATATTATTAATGATGCTATTAAGATTCCTTCTATTACTGATAAGGCAATTTTTAGTGTTTCTTTTATGATATTTTTCTTTTTTAGTTTTATTAATTTATATATGAAGTAGATAAATAGTGTAACAAGACAGGATATGCTGTAGAAATAGCTTGTATAAATAATTAGGGCTATAGATATGGCTAGTAGAAGTATGTTCTTTTTTTGAAAGTATTTATCTATTCCTATTAGGGCTAGCATTAGAAAAGGAAAATAGTTTATGAACATTATGTGTCTTTTGGCGTGGAATATTATTGGTGTTGCACATAGAAATAGAAATGCTGTTATGAATCTTGTTTTGTAATTATAGTTATGACTTTTTAGGAAGTAATAAAATAGTACAGTACTTATTATTACTATTATAGATGATGATGTTATCATGTAATCTATCATTTTTATATTAGGGAATAGATAAGATATTAATATTATGGGATTTAATAATCCATAGTAAGATAGATAATAGATGTTTTGGCCACTACCTAGATTGAAAGCAAAATCGGGGAATAAATTACCAGTACTATAAAATAGGGTTCTAAAGTATTCTGGTATTAAGTAATGTTGGGTTCTGAAGTCTACAATAGATGCAAAAAGATGATTGTCTGTTGTTAATATTAAGTATATAACACTAAATGTTAATATATATATAAATATGGCAAAAATATCTTTTTTTAATTCGTTATTTTTTTTCATAATACCAGCTCCTTTAAAATTCTGTTATATTATATCATAGAGTTTTAGAAAAGTTAATTGTAAGATAAAAAAATGACGTTATTTGTGTAAAAATAAGAGTTTTTATTGGTTGAAATGATTTACATGGATATGGTTTAATGATATAATTAAAGTGTTTAATGTTTGGAGGAGTTAGTCATGGATAGGTATTTTGAGAAGATTAGTTATGAACAATTAAGCCAGGGCAGATTGTTAAAATTCCTACTGGTTATAAGGCTAAGTTTTTAAGTGATGAGATGTTGTTTTTAATTATTAGAAGTAGTATTGGGTTTAAATATAATGTACGGATGTGTAATCAAGTTGGTGTTATAGATGCTGATTATTACAATAATGAGGACAATGAAGGACATATGTTTGTTTCTTTACAGAATGAAGGAGATAAAGATTTTTGTATTGAAAAAGGACAAGCATATTGTCAAGGTATTTTTGTTAAATATTTAACTTGTGGTGATAAAGTTTCAAAAGTTAGAACGAGTGGTATTGGAAGTACTGATTAAGGAGAGTGATTAATATGAATGATAAAAAGTTTTATGTGAGTACGGCTATTGCATATACTTCTGCTAAACCACATATTGGTAATACTTATGAGGTAGTGTTAGCTGATGCTATTGCTAGATATAAGAGGCTTCAGGGTTATGATGTTTATTTTCAGACTGGTACTGATGAATTTGGACAAAAGATTGAACAGAAAGCTATTGATGCTGGTATGGAACCTAAAGAATATGTTGATAATGTTTCTAGTGAGATAAAAGGTATTTGGGATATTATGAATACTAGTTATGATAGATTTGTCAGAACTACAGAAAAGGGACATATGGCTACTGTTCAGAAAATATTTAGAAAGTTTTATGATAATGGAGATATTTATAAGGGAGAATATAAAGGATTATATTGTACTCCTTGTGAATCTTTTTGGACTGAATCTCAGTTAGTTGATGGTAAATGTCCTGATTGTGGTAGAGAAGTTCATGAAGAATGTGAAGAAGCTTATTTTTTTAAGATGAGTAAATATTCTAAATGGTTAGAAAATTATATTTTAGAGCATCCTGATTTTATTCAACCAAAAGCAAGACAAAATGAAATTATGAATAATTTTATTAAGCCTGGTTTACAAGATTTATGTGTGTCTAGGACTAGTTTTAAGTGGGGAGTACCTGTTGATTTTGATGATAAGCATGTAATTTATGTATGGATTGATGCTTTATCTAATTATATTACGACATTGGGTTATGATGTTGATGGTAATAGTAGCGATAAGTTTAAGAAATATTGGCCTGCGGATGTTCAGGTTATTGGTAAAGATATTTTGAGATTTCATACTATTTATTGGCCTATTATGTTACATTCTTTGGGGTTAGAATTACCTAAGAAGATATTTGGGCATCCTTGGCTTTTGTTTGGTAATGATAAGATGAGTAAAAGTAAGGGAAATATTGTTTACGCTGATGATTTAGTTAAGAAATATGGTGTTGATGCTGTTAGGTTTTATTTGCTATATGAGATGCCTTTTAGTAGTGATGGTACTTTTACTAATGAATTGTTAATTGAAAGTATTAATAGTAATTTGGCTAATGTTCTTGGTAATTTGGTTAATAGGACTATTGGTATGGTTAATAAGTATTTTGATGGTGTAGTGACTAATACTAATATTCATGAGGATATAGATGATGAATTAATTAATATGGCTACTAGTCTTAGAGATAATGTTGATTTAAAGATGGATAATTTAAGAATTGCTGATAGTTTAGAATTAATTTTTGAATTATTTAGAAGATGTAATAAATATATAGATGAGACTATGCCTTGGGTTTTAGCTAAAGATTCTAGTAAGATGGATAGATTAAATACTGTTTTATATAATTTAGTTGAATCTATTAGGATAGGAACTGTGTTGCTTCAAGCATATTTGCCTGATACTAGTGAGAGAATTTTTGATCAGATTAATACTCAATTTAGAAGTTATGAGACTTTAGATAAATTTGGATATTATGAGAGTGGTAGTAAAGTAGGAGAGGCGTCTGTATTGTTTAAAAGAATTGATTGTTAAAGTTTAAGAAACTGTAATTTATGGTTTCTTTTGTTTTTCGACAATTTTTGTTTAGATTATATGATATTATTTGTTTACAAAAGAAAAATGTAAAATAAATTAAATGGTTAGTTTATTATTTACAGAATTTTTTTAATTTGTTATTATGAATTTAGGTAGTGTTGCAGTAGGCAGTTTATAAATAAATAGAGAAAGGAAAGAATTGCAATGCTTAAGGAACATAAAAGACAAGAAAGTATGATAACAGTATTTTTTATAGTTGTTTTATTTTGTGTAGGAATTTATGTTTTATTCGATAGGAGTATAGAAGATGTTGTTTATTTAGGAGTTTTAATATATTATTTTGGGAGATTTTTGGTAATTAAACATAGGAGGTAAATTATGTTGGTTGACACACATTGTCATGTTTTTCATGAGTATTATGATGATATAGATGATGTTATAAAGAGAGCTTATGATAATGGTGTAGGTGCTATTATTGTTAATGGTTATAATATGAAGAGTAATAGAGAGGTACTTGAGCTTGTTGATAAATATGATATTGTGTATGGGGCTTTGGGAATTCAGCCTGAGGAAATAGATGATTTTAATGATGAAAATTTGAATTTTATTTCTGAACATATAAATGATAAAAAAATAGTTGCTGTTGGTGAGATTGGTCTTGATTATCATTATGAGTGTGATAGAGATAAACAAAAAGAATTGTTTAAGAGACAATTGGGAATTGCTAGAAAATATAATAAACCTGTTATTGTTCATAGTAGAGATTGTATTCAAGAGACGTATGATATTTTGAAAGAGTCTTCTGTTATTGGTATATTACACTGTTATAGTGGCAGTGTTGAGATGGCTCGGGAGTTTATTAAGTTGGGATTTTTTCTTGGTATTGGAGGAATTGCAACTTTTAAAAATGCTAGGAAACTTGTTGAGGTAATAAAAAATATTCCTTTAGAATATATTGTATTGGAAACAGATTGCCCTTATTTAGCTCCAGTGCCATATCGTGGCAAACGGAATGAGCCTGCTTATATAACCGTTATCTTACAGAAAATTTGTGAGATTAAAGGCTTAGATTATAAAGAAGTAGAGGCTGTTACAACTAACTCTGTTATCAGGTTATTTGACAAAAAGATAAAACTATGATAGAATTATATTTGCCTGAGATAATAAAAATAAGAGGTGATTATAATGAAAAAAATAGTATCTAATGTATTAATTGTCTCGACACAATTAATAATTGGTGCACTATTTTTGTTTATGTTATTTTCAGATAGCAATGAGGATAATAAAGTCGTAGTCGTAGAAAACGACAATTTAAATAAGATGGCAGATGCTGTTTCTGAACTCTTTGTAGCTGATCAGATGGAAAATAAAGTTGATGATCAAAAAGAAGTAGATTTAATTAGTGAAGAGGAAAGAAAAGCTCAAGAGGAAGCTGCTGCTAAGGCTAAAGCAGAGGAAGAAGCTAGAATAGCTGCTGAGAAAGCTGCTGCGGAAGAGGCTGCTAGAATAGCTGCTGAGAAGGCTGCTCAAGAAGAGGCTGCTAGAAATGCTATTACAGTTAGTGCTAGTGGTTATCTTTCTAAGCCGGCTGCAGGCTTTAATGTAACAACTGGTAATCAGACTTATAGCTTAAGTGATAGTGATTTTGCTATACTTGCTACAGTTGTTAATTGCGAAGCTAATAGAAATAGTAAGGATGATGTACTTGCTGTTATGTCTGTTATTCTTAATAGGGCAGATAGAAATGGTACTTCTCCTATTTCGGTTGTTGCAGCTTATGGACAATTTTCTTGTTATACTGGAACTGGAACAACTGTTTCTGATTCTGTAGCTTCTGTTATGAGAGATGCTTTGAATGGAATAAGGAATAATGATTATTATTCGTTTGGTTCATGGACATCTGGAATAAGTAATAATTATATTGCTAATGGTGGTAATAGATACTACTAAGAGTGGAAAGGATTTTGTCCTTTCTTTTTTTTTTATTATGTGCTATACTATTAATGATTAGCGAGGGATAGTAATATGAATTTTGAGTTTAAAAAGTCGTTGGGACAAAATTTTTTAAAAGATGTTAATGTTATCCACAAAATTGTGGATAGTGCTGATATTGATAAAAATACGTTAGTTATAGAAGTGGGACCTGGTCAAGGGGCTATTTCTAGATTAATTGTTGATAGGGCTAAGTTTACTATTTTGTATGAAATAGACCCTAGTTTGCAGTGGTTTTTGAATAATATACTTAAAGAAAGTACAGATTATAAATTGATTATAAATGATTTTTTAGAAGAGGATGTTAAGAAAGAACTTCTTAATTATGATTATGATAAGTTGTATATGGTTGCTAATTTGCCTTATTATATTACGACTCCTATTGTTACTAAGTTGATTGATGAGGAGATTTTGCCCGATAAAATTGTTATTATGATTCAAAAAGAGGTTGCTTCTAGGTTTGCGGCTTCTATAAATAGTAAAGATTATGGAGCTTTAACGGTTTTTTTGAATTATTATTATAAAATACATAAGTTATTTGATGTTAGTAGGAATTGTTTTTTTCCTAAACCTAATGTTGATAGTACTGTAGTTTGTATGGAATTAAAAAAAGATAGATTATTTGTTAAAGATATGGAATTTTTTAAGAGATTGGTTAAAGATTGTTTTAAATATAAGAGAAAAAATTTGCGTAATAATTTAGTTGGATATGATTTGGATAAAGTAGGTAAGGTTTTAGATAAATATGGTCTTAGTCTTAATGATAGAGCTGAGGCATTAAGTTTAGAAATTTTTGTAGAGATTGCTAATGAACTAGTTTAATTTAGTTCTTTTTTTTTATTTTTTTCATATAGTTTTATTGGGTGATTCTATGATAAAGATAGGTGACTATGTTACTAGAAAATCTTATAATCATGATATAGTTTTTAAGGTTATTGATATACAGATGGGGAATTGTATTTTATATGGTGTATGTATTAGGTTATCTGCTGATAGTCCTGTTAGTGATTTGAAATTATATGATGGTGAAGTGGATGATGATGATTTTGCGGTTGAGTTTGATGATTATAAAACTTTAGATAGAAATGAGTTTTTTTATTTGCCTGGAAAAGTTTTGCATATTGATGGTGATAAGGATTTTTTGAAGAGAAGTATGGATTTTTATAAGAAAAATAAGATTAAGGCTTATGGATTGTATTCTATGGAAAGTGATTTGGCTGATAATATATATGGTTATTTGGAAAAATATAATCCTGATATTCTTGTTATTACAGGACATGATGCTTTGTTTAGGAAGAGAAGGAGTAGTGGTAGCTATAAGAATACAGAGAATTTTGTTGATGCTGTTAGGGAGGCTAGAAGGTATGAAAAGTCTCATGAGAAGTTAATTATAATAGCTGGGGCTTGTCAGTCTAATTATGAAGAACTTATTAAAGCTGGTGCTAATTTTGCTTCTAGTCCTAAGAGAATTAATATTCATGCTTTGGATCCTGCTATAATTGCTAGTTCCATGTCTTTTTCTGATAAAAATACTAATATTGATCTTATTAATATACTTGGTAAGACTAAATATGGTCCTGAAGGAATGGGTGGTATTATTACTAAGGGTACTATGTATGTTGGTTATCCTAGAGAATAGGGGGAATTTATGACTATAGATAAAATTAAAGAGAATATTAATAAAAATATAGGCTGTGAGGTTAAGATAGTTCATAATGAAGGTAGAAATAAAATTTATGAATATAGTGGTAAAGTAATTGAGGTTTATAATAATATTTTTATTATATTAGATGATAAAAATTCTAGTAAAAGGAGTTTTAGTTATTGTGATGTTTTGACAGAAACAGTGAAAGTTTCTTTTAAAATGTAAAATTATTAGTAAAATTGTGGTAAAAATATTGACATTTTACTTTTATATATATAAAATGTATTTAGAAAATATTATTTTCTAGAAGGAGAGTTGATACAGAATGAAGATTACTTCAGTTAATGTACACAAATTTGAAAAAGAAAATTCTCGTATGAAAGGAATTGCAGTTGTTACTCTTGATGATTGTTTTGTTGTTAAGGGTATTAGAATTATAGATGGTGATAATGGCTTATTTATTGCTATGCCTAGTAAGACTACTGCAAGTGGAGAACATAGTGATATAGCTCATCCAATTAATAAAGAAACACGTCAAATGTTTGAGGAAGCTATTATTAAAGCATATAATGAAGCTGAATAATGATGAGACATAGAACTTTAAGTTCTTTTTTTTTGTGTTTTTCATATAATCTTGTAGGAGGAATATTTTATGGACAAGGTACATGAACTAGAAAATAATTTTAATCATGGTATTTCGATTGCTGAGAGGAAAAATATTATTGTTACTGGTGTGAAAAAAATAGAGAGTTTTGATAATGAAGAATTTATGATGGATACTACTTTGGGATTTCTAGTGATTAAAGGTAGTGGTTTAGAAATAATTAAATTAGATACATATCAGGGAAATGTATCTATTAAGGGGCAAGTAGATAGTCTTAGTTATATGGATAGAGATATGAAAAAAGATAAAGATAATTCTTTTATAAGTAAATTGTTTAAGTAATGGCTTTAAAGATACAAATTTATTCTTTTCTTGTCTCTTTTTTCTATGGAATTTTCTTTTACTTTATGTTAGAAATTAATTCTAGATTTATTTACTCTTCTAACAAGGCAATTAAAATTATATCTTCTTTTTTATTTATTTTGTTTAATGCTCTTTTATATTTTATAATACTTCTTAAAGTCAATAATGGTTATATTCATATTTATTTCTTTTTATGTATTTTAGTTGGATATATAATGTGTAAAGTTGTCGTAAAAAAAGTTTGTAATAGAAGATAAATTGTGATATAATTTACTTTAAGTAAAGGCTAGGTGATATGATGGTTAAGAAAAAACATAGATATACTAAGAAAACAAAGGGTAGAATGTTTATTATTTTTCTTTTTTTCATATCTATTATTTCAACTTTAAGTTATACGTTGATTAATAATTTAAAGCAAATTAATGATATTAGTAATGAAAAAAAATCTTTAAAAGAGGAAAAGATTTCTTTAAAGGAAAAGCAAGCTACTTTAATGGCTGATATAGAGAAGCTTTCTGATCCTGAATATATTGCTAAGTATGCTAGAGAAAAATATTTTTATTCTAAGAATGGAGAGATTATTCTTAGAATGAATGATAAATAATTATATAATAAAAATATCCACCAATTAGTTAGTGGATATTTTTATTTACTTTTCTTTATTATCTTTTTTTGTATCTTCTTGTGTTTCTTCATCTTCTTTTGTATCTTTTTCATCATCTTTAGGTAGATGTCCATATTTTACTAATGAGTCAATTTGCTCTTTAGTTATAGTTTCTTCTTCTAATAGTGTGTTTGCTATTAAGTCAAGTAAATCTTTGTTTTCTTTAATAATTTTCTTTGTTTTATTATAACAGTCATTTATGATGCTTCTCATTTCTTCATCTATTTCATGAGCTACTATGTCTGAGATATTTCTATTTTTTGTGTAATCTCTACCTAAGAATGTATTTCCAGAAGGTTCTTCTAGCATCATTGGTCCTAATTTACTCATACCATATTCTGTTACCATGCTTCTGGCTATTTTTGTTGCTTTTTTGAAGTCATCGTGAGCACCTGTTGTTATTTCTTTGAAAGCTATTTCTTCTGCTACACGTCCTCCTAATAGACCACATATAGATTCTAATAGTTCGTCTTTTGTATAATTAAATGTTTCTTCTTTAGGTGTCATCATTGTATATCCGCCTGCTTGACCTCTTGGGATAATTGTTATTTTTTGAACGTCATTTGCACCTTCTAATTTAAGTCCTACTACTGCATGTCCTGCTTCATGGTATGCTACTAATTTTTTCTCTTTTTCTGTATATTTCTTAGTTACTTTAGCAGGTCCCATGATTACTCTGTCTGTAGCTTCATCTATTTCAGCCATTGTTATA
>ERZ1643249.4821-NODE-4821-length-11088-cov-10.600924_pt1 | contig 11088 bp, 10 predicted proteins | sample MGYA00579263_ERZ1643249 | MGnify/ENA primary metagenome ERZ1643249 (study PRJEB29033, sample SAMEA4952264) | chicken gut metagenome | biome: Broiler Chicken; feature: Gastrointestinal Tract; material: Caecum | place: Ireland | collected 2018 | study: Broiler...
GTATTGAAAAAAATAAAAACTTATGTTAAATTAAAGACAATAAACACTATTTAATAAAAAATAGTATAAAAAAGGTCTATAGTAAAGACCAAAAGGTTATGGAGGAACAAATGATGAAAAAAAATGATTCTGGTATAACATTAATTACATTAATAATAACAATTATTGTATTAATAATATTAGCATCTATAGGAATAACAAGTGGGATAAGTACAATACGTTCATCTAGGTTAACAAAATTTACAACAGAAATGAAAATAATGCAATTAAAAGTGAATGAATTGTATGAAAGTTATATAAAAGATAAATCAGTTACTGTAGGTTCTGTAGAATATGTAGGAAAAGGAAAAACAGTTACTAATGCAGATGGAACACAAACTGAAAAGCCTGGAATTCAAGAAATAGGTAAAGATATAAGTATATTTTCAGATAATAGATTACAAGAGATTTTTTCAGAAGAGGGTTCAGGAATTACAAGTACTGATGGATATATGTATTATGATACAGACACATTACAAGAATTAAATGTAGATGGTGTAGATAATGAATTTTTTGTTAATATTGCAACTAGAAGTGTTGTAAGTATAGAGGGATTTAATTATTATGGAAAAAAATATTATACTTTAGAACAATTACCAGAAGGATTATATAATGTGGATTATGAAGCTAATCAAGGAAAGCCAACATTTGATATTAGTGCAGAAAATACAGGGGCTAATCAATGGAAAATAACAATATCAAACATACAGTATGATGGAAATATTAGCAAATGGGATGTAAAATATCAACTAGATGGTTCAGATTATTGGAATACTTCAGAAGATATGAGTTTCATTGTAGATAGAGAAGGAACATACAATATTTATATACAAAATGGAGATATTCAATCAGATACGAAAAATAAGGCTGTAGGAGTAAAGGAACCTACACCAGAAGATTCTAATGCAGAAACATTGCAAGAGATGAGATATGGGGTTATAGAAATAGCATTTTTAGATAATACAGGTTATGCTGTGACAGATACAGCAAATGCGCCTATTCTAAAAACATCAGAAGGAATGTCAGCTGTTTATTGGGCAAAAGATAGTAGTGGAGAAATAGATGAAACTAATATAAAAAATAATACCTATGAAATAGTTAGTAATGACACAAGTGCTTTAAATAATGATAGATGGTATAGCTATACAGCTCAATCAGGGGAGACAACAGAAAGTGGAAGTAGTAGATGGGCAAATGCCAAAGTGACAAAAGATGGAGTAGATAGTTATTATGTATGGATACCAAGATATGCATATAGAATTATATATTTTGATATAGAAACACATGAGAATCAATATAGAGCAGGAGATTTAACAGAAGAAGAAGCATTAGCAAATGGATATATAGTAGGATATAGTGATGCAAGAGGAATTGTAGATGCACAAGGTAAAAAGCCAACAGGAGTAGCTTCACAAACAGCAATATCAGTAAATGACAAATATTTTAAAACGCATCCTGTATTTGATGGAGATGTAAATTACGGTGGTTGGGTTGATGATAATGGAACACCAGTTAAACTACAAGGAATCTGGGTAGCGAAGTATGAGGCTTCACATAGTGATACTGTAGGAATAACACAAGGTAGTAGTACAACAATAAAATCTGTACCAGGAGTAAGTAGTTGGAGAAGCATATCAATAGGGGATATGTATACTTATTCTAAAGAATATAATACAAATTTAGAAAGTCATTTGATGAAAAATAGTGAATGGGGAGCAGTTGCATATTTAACAGATAGTAAATATGGAAGAAATGGCACAGAAATCACAATAAATTCTAATAGTGATTTTTATACAGGCGGAGGCTCTGGAACAGCATATATAAATAATATTGCACAAAGTAGTACGGGAAATGTTTATGGAATATATGATTTATCAGGAGGAGCATATGAATATGTAGCAGCATATTATAAAAATGGGGATTCAGATAAATTAAATAATGGTTCAGCATTTACAACTACAAAAGTGAGCGATACATATTCAACGTCATATGAAGGTGATAATGCAATTAACAGTTATAAATATGGTGATGCTACATATGAGACAAGTGCGTGGAATGAAGAAATCGCAAATTTTGTAAAAAATGAATATCCGTTTCTTAAACGTGGTGCAGGGAATGGAAACAATGATATAGCAGGAGTATTTAGTTTCGATGGAAGTGAGGGAATTAGTTATAGTGGTCATGGTTTCCGTACATGCCTTACAGTAAATTAAAAATGTAATTTTGATATACAAAAAAGCAATATATTCAAGATATAGAATAGAAAAAGGTTACAGTTTAAACAAACAAATTAACTCAAGTTTAGACTGTAACCTTTATTAGATTACTAACGAATAGTTGTTACAGTTCACAGCCTAAAAAATCTAAAGCTTTGTGATATATATTATATTCTGCGCTATCCCAACACTTTACATACTGTAGATAAATCAATTCTTCCAAAGTCATCATTGATTTATTAACAGTATGTAGTGTGTCGGTCCCCCCGACCCCCGCTTAGAATATAATATATATCACAATATCTAGTAATAGCTGTGAATTGTAACAAATAGTTACCGTAAATTTGATTTTTCAAGATAGTTTCCTTTACTTTTGGGTAAAATTAAGATATAATGTAGCAAGAAAAATAAGTGATAAATAAAAGAAAAAAGGAGAGATTTAATATGCAAGAAAAAAATAATAATAATCAAACAGAAGAATTAGACATGAATCACTTAATGCAAGTAAGAAAAGAAAAATTAGTTGAATTACAAGAACAAGGAAAAGATCCTTTTGAAATAACAAAATTTAATAGAACAAATACAGCAGGAGAAATAAAATCAAACTACGAAGAATTTGAACAAAAAGATGTAACTGTTGCAGGAAGAATTATAGCTAAAAGAATTATGGGAAAAGCATCATTTTGTACAATACAAGACTGTGACGAGAAAATCCAAAGTTATGTAAGTATAAATGATTTAGGAGAAGAAAGTTATAAAGCATTTAAAACTTTTGACATAGGAGATATCATAGGAATAACAGGATTTGTATTTAAAACAAGAACAGAAGAAATATCAGTACATGCAAAAGAAGTAACATTACTTTCTAAATCCTTAAGACCATTACCAGAAAAATTCCATGGACTAAAAGACCCAGATTTAAGATATCGTCAAAGATATACAGATTTAATAGTAAATCCAGAAGTAAAAGAAACATTTATATTAAGAAGTAAAATAATTAGTAAAATAAGAGATATATTAAACGAAAAAGGATACTTAGAAGTTGAAACACCAATACTAAATACAATTTCAGGAGGAGCAACAGCAAGACCATTTGTAACACATCATAATGCATTAAATATTGATATGTATCTAAGAATAGCATTAGAATTAAACCTAAAAAGATTAATTGTAGGTGGATTTGATAAAGTATATGAACTAGGAAGAGTATTTAGAAATGAAGGAATGGATATAAGACATAACCCTGAATTCACAATGTTAGAATTATATGCATCATATCAAGATTATCATGACATGATGGATATAACAGAAGAAATATTCTCAAGAACAGCAAAAGAAGTACTAGGAACAACAAAAATAACATATCAAGGACAAGAAATTGATTTAGCACCAGGATGGAAAAGAGTATCAATGATAGATGCTATAAAAGAAGTAACAGGAATTGATTTTAATGAAATAAATTCTGACGAAGAAGCAGTGCAACTTGCAAAAGAAAGAAATATAGAAATACCTGATAAAACAAAAGAAACAAGAGGAGATGTTATAAGTTTATTCTTTGATGAATATGTAGAAGAAACATTAATACAACCAACATTCATATATGACTATCCTGTAGAAATTTCACCACTTGCAAAAAAATCACCTAAAGATAAGAGAATGACAGAAAGATTTGAAGTATTTATAGGTGGAAGAGAATATGGAAATGCATTTTCAGAGTTAAATGACCCAATAGACCAATATGAAAGATTTAAAAAGCAAGTAGAAGCAAGAGATGCGGGAGATGAAGAAGCAGGAATGATGGATGAAGATTATATTCAAGCTTTAGAAATTGGATTACCACCAACAGGAGGTTTAGGAATAGGAATAGACCGTCTAGTAATGTTATTAACTGATTGTAGTTCAATAAGGGATGCTTTACTATTCCCAACAATGAAACCATTAAACTAGAAATTATTTAAAATCTAATATTATTGCAATGCCAGATTATTCATACGATTAATATAATGCATTAATTACTGAATGAAATGATTTATATAGCTACAAAAAAGAATATTGAAATAATAAAATTAAAAAGAAAGGAGAGTATGGATATTTAAGTTATTAAATATACCATACGAAGTTTTTATGTTTAATTTTTCATTTGATAAAAGAATTATTTATATAATATTAGCTATTATGGTATTATCAATGATAGTACAATATATAACCAGTCCAGGATTATTGATATCATTATTAGTAAGTGTGCCTGGAGTATTAATAGCAATAACATTTCATGAGTTTGCACATGCATTTGTAGCAGATAAATTAGGGGATGATACAGCAAGAAGAGAAGGTAGACTAAGTTTAAATCCATTAGACCATTTAGATCCAATAGGAACAGTGTTGCTATTATTTGCAGGTTTTGGATGGGGAAAACCAGTACATGTTGACCCTAGAAATTATACAAGGAAAATTTCTATGGATAAATGTGAAGCTTTAGTATCAATAGCAGGACCTATAATGAATTTTTTACTAGCAATAATATTTTCTATTATCTATTATGGAATATGGAAATTTGCAGGAATGCAATTTATAGATACAACTGTAGGAAGTGTTGTAATGACATTAATAGCATCAACTATGTCTATAAATGTTGGACTAGGATTATTTAATTTAATTCCATTACCACCATTAGATGGTTCAAAAGTAATAATGCCTTTTTTACCATATAATGCAAAAACTTGGTTTAGAAATAATGAATATATATTTTATATAGTTTTTGTTGTTTTATGGATAACAGGATTAGCATCATATATAATATCACCAGCAATAGGAGCAGTTGGTGGTTGGATATCAAGCCTAGGTGCAGCAATTTGGGGATTATAAAGAGATTTGTCAATTTTTTGGTTCAATGGATAAGATTGACCTATTAAGTGAATGGAAAAGTAAATAGGAATTCAAAAAAAGTAATAGAAGAGGAATAATAAAAATGAAAGATATTTATACATTAGGAATTGAATCAAGTTGTGATGAAACATCAGTAGCAGTAGTAAAAAATGGTAGGGAAATATTATCAAATATTATAGATACACAAATACCAATACATGAAAAATATGGAGGAGTAGTGCCAGAAATTGCATCAAGAAACCATATTGAAGCTATTTCTAGAGTTACAAAAAAGGCAATAGAAGAAGCAAAAATATCTTTAGAAGAAATAGATGCAATAACTCCTACATATGGGCCAGGACTAGTAGGAGCTTTATTGGTTGGTTTGTCATATGCAAAGGCATTAAGTTTTGCAATAAATAAACCTTTGGTTGGAGTAAATCATATTCAGGGACATATTTCAGCAAATTATATTACTTATAAAGATTTAAAACCTCCATTTTTATGCATGATGATGTCAGGTGGAAATACCCAAATAATACATGTTAAAGATTATACTGAATTCGAGATTTTAGGAAAAACTAGAGATGATGCAATAGGGGAAGCTTTTGACAAAGTAGCAAGAGTAGTAGGGTTAGGATATCCAGGAGGTCCTAAAGTAGATAAGCTAGCTAGAGAAGGAACTCCAAATATTGAATTACCAAAAACACATTTTGAAAATATGGATTTTAGTTTTAGTGGAATAAAAACAGCTGTAATCAATTTACATCATAAAAATCCAGATGTAAATAAAGCAGATTTATGTGCTAGTTTTGAAAAAACAGTTACAGAAATTTTAATAGAAAATATAAAAAAGGCAATAAAATCAACAGGAATAAAAACAATTGTACTAGCAGGAGGAGTTTCAGCAAATAGTTATATTAGAAAAGAATTTATGAATTTAGAAAAAGAAAATATAAAAATATATATGCCAGATTTAAAATTATGTACTGATAATGCAGCAATGATTGCGTCAGCTGGATATTATAATTATATCAATGGAAAAAGAGATGATATGAGCTTAAATGCAATACCAAATTTAAAATTATAAATATGGGAGAAAATAAATGTCAATATATGCAATAGCAGACCTTCATTTATCATTCAATGAAAATAAACCGATGAGTATTTTTGGAGAAAATTGGGAAGGTTATGAAGAAAAATTAAAGAATAATTGGGAAAAGACAGTAAAAGAAAATGACTTGGTGGTTTTGCCAGGTGATTTTTCATGGTCAATGTATTTAAAAGATACATATAAGGATTTTGAATATTTAAATAAATTACCAGGAGAAAAAATATTATTAAAAGGAAATCATGATTATTGGTGGACAACATTAAAAAGTATGAGAAATTATATAAAAGAAAATGAATTTAAAAAAATTGATTTTCTTTATAACAATGCTTACGAATTTGATAACAAAATAATAATAGGGACAAGAGGATGGACGTTAAATGACGATGCAGAAAGCAAAAAAATGATTAATAGAGAAGTTTTAAGATTAGAATTATCTATAAAGAATGGGATAGAAAATTATGGTGATAATAAAGAAATAATTGCATTTATGCATTATCCACCAATAGTAAAACAAAATGTTCAAAATGATGAAGCAAATGAATTTATAAATGTTTTAAAAAAATATAATATAAAAAAATGCTATTATGGACATCTACATGGTGCGGCCATAAAAGAAGCAATAGAAGGAAAGTTTTTTGGAATAGAATTCAAATTGGTTAGTGCAGATGGATTAGGATTTGATTTAATAAAAGTAACATAACAGTCATATTGACAAAAAAATAACTAATTGATAATATATAAATGTAATGGAGGGGAGACATGAACATATATCCAGATGCGTATTTTAGAAAAGTAGAAGATATAAATATAGAATTTCTTAATAAAAATAAAATAAAAGCATTATTATTGGATGTAGATAATACACTAGTAGACCACACAAAAAAGATGACAGAAAGTGTAAAAAAATGGGCTAAAGAATTAAAAGGACAAGGTGTAAAATTATATATATTATCCAATACAAATGATAAAGAAAAAATAATAAGAATTTCAAAAGAACTAGGTATACAATATCATAATTTTGCTATGAAACCACTAAAAAGAGGTTTTAAAAAAGGACAAAAAGATTTGAATGAAAAAAGTGAAAACATAGCGATAGTTGGTGACCAAATATTTACAGATGTAATAGGTGGAAAAAGGTCTAAAATGTATACAATATTAGTTGACCCAATAAACAAAAAAGATTTTTGGTACACAAAGTGGAAAAGACCGATTGAAAATAGAATAAAAGAAAAAATTAAAAACAGAATAAAAGGAGAAAATAATGTATTACAATGATGTGCATATAGGATACTATTTAGCAGTAGCAATTTTGGGATTAATTGTAGGACAATTGGTAGACTGGGCAAATAAAAGATTACCAGAATATAAAAAATTTTTATCTTTGGATTTTTTCAGAGAATATAAAGTTAATTTTAGATTAAACTATATATTAATGATTTTAACCTCAGCAATATATGTAACATTAGTTTATACCTTAGGAATTAAGGAAACTCTCATTGCTAATTTAGATTTGATAAAATTCTTAATTTTAACGCCATTATTATTATCAGCATTTGTAATAGATTATAAATTACAAATCATACCAAATAGGCTAAATTTAACAATTTTTGAAATAGGATTAATATTTGCATTTTTATATGGATTATCAAATGTTGCAATAACATTAAATATGTTGTTAGGAATGTTAGCAGGAGCAGGAATATTTTTACTAATAACAGTAGTTGGAGGACTATTTTATGGTAAAGAGGCAATGGGATTTGGTGATGTAAAATTAATGGGAGCTTTAGGATTATATTTTGGGCTATCAAATATTGTAGTTATAACATTAATATCATTTTTAATAGGAGCTATACTTAGTATAGGACTATTAATAACAAAAATAAAAAAGACAGACGAATACATACCATTTGGGCCATTTATAGTAATAGCAACATTTATAAGTATGTATATACCATTAGAAACAATAAAAATAGTATTAATAAAAATATTTACATTAGGAATGTATAAATAAAAAATATAAAAGTAGAATATATAGAAATAGATATGGAGGATGGTAAGATGAATCCGAAATTACAATGGTTAAGAAATACAATGTCTAGTCTAGACTTACAAGGTTTAATAATATCAAACCCTGTAAATGTTAGATATTTAACTAATATAAATGCAGAGGGAATATTATTATTAACTCGAAAAGAAAATATTTATATAACAGATAGTAGATATATTGAACATGTTCACAGTATATTAACTCTATATGATGAAATAATTGTGTATGACATAAAAGATGTATCAAAAGAGGATTATGAAAATTTCTTTATGTTTTGTGAAAATGTAGGTTTTGAAGAAAATTATGTTACATATGCTAAATATAAAGAATATATAAGAAAATATAAAATAAATAGTTTAGTGGAAACTGATAATATAATAGAAAAACAAAGAATGATAAAAGATGAGGAAGAAATAAAAAATATAAAACGAGCATGTGAAATAACCGATAATTGTTTTACTCATATATTAAGTTATATAAAACCAGGAATGACAGAAAAGCAAATAGCAGATGAAATAGAGAGGTATTATAAAGAAAATTCAGATGGTTTATCATTTGAAACAATTGTAGCTTCAGGAGAAAATTCATCAAAGCCTCATGCTGTTCCGACAGACAGAAAAATACAAGATGTAGATATAATAACAATTGATATGGGGTGTAAGGTAAATGGTTATTGTTCAGATATGACTAGAACATTTTTTGTAGGAGAAGTTCCTGAATATGTAAAACCAGTTTATGATTTGGTTTTAAAAAATCAGACTCAAACAACAGACGATTTTAAAGATGGTGCAAGTACAAGATTATTAACTAAAATGGTTGAAAATGATTTTAAATTAAATGGATATGATTTAGTACATGCATTAGGTCATGGAGTTGGAATGGAAATACATGAAGCACCATATATTAATTATAAGACAGATGTATCTTTAAAGGAAAATATGGTGGTTACAAATGAGCCAGGTATATATATTCCAGGAAAATTTGGAGTGAGAATAGAAGATACAGTTCAAATTACAAAATTTGGTTGTATAAATTTAACTAATTCTGAGAAAAATTATATTATAATATAAGAAACATAACTTTGTTGTATACGGAAAAATCTTATGTGTGGTCAAGATAAAAGTCGATTTTTCCTATGTAATAAAAAAGCAAAAAGTAACTATTCAGTGATAAAAAAGTTTGTAAAGGCGAATTATTGTATATTTATTTTTCATAAATTTCTCGGCTCAATACAAATTATAAGAAACTCTAAAACAATTTTATGGCACCCTTTCACTTAGTCCTCGCTAACGCTCGACGCGAACATTTTCCATAAAATTATTCAAGAGTTTCTAACAATTCTCCAATCACATTCGTCATTTATAAAAATAAATATACAATAATTCGCTTAACTTTCAACATTTTGACCACTGAATAGTTACAGCAAAAAGGCTTAAAATCAAGAAATAGCTTGATTTTTGTGAAAAAATGTAGTAAAATATATAAAGTTTGTAATAATATTTGAAAAATGAAAGGAGAAATAATTATGGCATCAGTTTATTCAGCAGGAGATTTTAGAAATGGAACAACATTTGAAATGGATGGAAATGTATATAGAATAGTAGAATTTCAACATGTAAAACCAGGAAAGGGGTCAGCTTTTGTAAGAACAAAATTAAAAAATGTAATAACAGGAGCAACATTAGAAAAGACATTTAACCCTTCAGATAAATTCCCAGCAGCACAAATAGAAAAGAAAGCAATGCAATATTTATATAATGATGGAGGTCTATACTATTTCATGGATAATGAAACATATGACCAAATACCATTAAATGAAGAACAAATAGGTGATTGTTTAAAATATTTAAAAGAAAACATGGAAGTTACAATGCTTTCATACAAAGGAAAAGTATTTGCAGTAGAGCCACCTATATTTGTTGAATTAGAAGTTACATATACTGAACCTGGATTTAGTGGAAACACAACAACAACTTCAGGAAAGCCAGCAAAATTAGAAACAGGTTTAGAAATACAAGTACCATTATTCGTTAATATCGGAGATGTATTAAGAATAGACACAAGAACTGGCGAATATATGGAAAGAATATAAGAAAGGTGAATTTTTAATGGCTAGAATAAAAGAAGAGTATAAAAGTTTTTTAAATGATATGGAAAAAAATTTAAAAAATAAAGAAGATTTGGAATATGTAAAAATAAGGTTTTCAATGTTTGTTGATAAAGTAATAGATGAAATGGATGCTATTCTTGAATATAAAGAACAAAAAATGAATAGTATAGAAGAAAAGCAAAAGCAAATAGATGATAAAATGAATAAAATGCAACAAATAATTGATAATATTGAAAATGATATATATTCTGAAGATGGATTTGATTTTGAAATTATTTGTCCATATTGTGATAATCAATTTGTAATAGATGTTGATGAAAATAAAACAGAAGTAGAATGTCCAGTTTGTAATAATATAATAGAATTGGATTGGTCAGGAGATCTAGAAGATGACATGGATTGTGAACAAGATTGTTCAGGATGCCATGGATGTGATGATATACAACCTGAACCAAAACAAGAAAAGCAACAACCACAAGAAGAAAATAAGCAAGAAAAAGAAGAAAATAATGATGATGATATGTAAATAGAATTCACTTTGAAGTTACCATAAATATAAAAAATAACAAAAAAGTATTGAAAAATCTCTAATTGTATTGTAAAATAGTGGAAATACAATTAGAGATTTTTTTTGATCAGAAAAGATAAGATATGTAGATATGGGATATGAAAAAGAAGAAGAATACTTAACAGAGAT
>ERZ1643249.4822-NODE-4822-length-11084-cov-5.423248_pt1 | contig 11084 bp, 8 predicted proteins | sample MGYA00579263_ERZ1643249 | MGnify/ENA primary metagenome ERZ1643249 (study PRJEB29033, sample SAMEA4952264) | chicken gut metagenome | biome: Broiler Chicken; feature: Gastrointestinal Tract; material: Caecum | place: Ireland | collected 2018 | study: Broiler...
GTGGTGTCGTCCGCCACCAGCTTCATTCCTTCCTGAACCGCGTCCCAGCTGCTGTCCGCAATCTCCACCTGATTATAGAGTTCAGGCTCAAAGCTCTCCACCGTCTCTCCGTCTGCCGATTCCACCCGGTCAAGCAGCGTCAGGTTATAAACGCTTCCCCGGTTTGCCAGAGCTGCTACATAACGCCCGATATGAGACAGGGAAAACGCGTTCGTACCCTGGCCGATAGCAGAACGCACCGCGTCCTCATCGGAAATCTGAGGATCATACTCGGAAATCTCCAGGCCGGATTTCTCTCCCAGTCCGAACATTCTCGCATATTTTTCAAGAACCGCCAGGCCCTTCTCTACGTTGTAGCCGCCTGCAGTGCGTCCTCCTGCCAGGCGGTAGCCCACCTCATAAAAATAATAGTTGCAGGAATCGCGGATAGCCGTCAGCAGCGTTTCATTTCCGTGAACTCCTCCATACTGGTTGAAAATCCAGCAGGTAGGCGACGGCGTAATCTCTGTAAACTGACCTGCGCCATAGATGACCGTAGACGGCGTGATCACGCCCTCCTCCAGGGCTGCAATCGCCACAATCGGCTTAAAGGTAGAACCAGGCGCCAGATTTTCCTGCGTCACACGGTTGACAAAAGGCGAGGAAAGATCCCGGCGCAGGCTGTTGTAATACTCGGAATCCATCACGTTCGTCAGGCGGTTGTTGTCATAGCTGGGATAGGTGACGCAGGCCAGTGTATCCCCCGTATTTACATCCACCACGATAATTCCGCCGCTGCAGGGCTCCAGAGCCAGCTGAGCCGGCGTAATCTCCAGATTCGAGATCTTATCAAGCATAAAATTATAGGCGCTTAAAGACCCTGACTGCAGGCTGGCCACTGTCGCCTCGTCATATTCCAGAACTCCCTGGTCATACAGCAGAAGGCAGACCTCTCTTCCGGTCATCTGATCATCCAGCAGCATGTACTTGTAAAGCATCTTGCCGAATTCCATATCCTCCATCAGAGCAGACTGGATATATTCCAGGACCAGCTGATAGATTTCCTGGGAATCCAGGTACGGATCGTCTCCGGATATCTTGGTCACATCGATCCAGTTCATGGAGATCGCATACTGCAGGTATTCGCGCAGACTGATCACCTCGTCTGTCGTCCAGGCGATATAGGTCTCATCGGAGGTGTCCACCGCGTCGCTCATAAGCACCTGGTTGTCTCCCATCAGAACATCAGACACAATATAGCTCATATAGTTCTTCATTTCCTGGGAGAGATTCTGATAGGCTGCCGCGTTTTCATTGTTCAGCTCTGCCATAATCTCGGCTACCGCCTGCTCCCGCTTGCTTAAGAATCTCTGGTATACGCTTTTCTCAAGCTCCGTAGCGTCATCCTCGGAAAAATGCGTAATGTCAATAATATAATTGTCAATCAGCGCATAATATACATCATAGATCGGAATCATGATTTCCGAAGCGCTGTCATTTCCCTGAATATACTCTTTGGTATTCTGGATCTTTGACACCAGAATTCCCGCAATTTTCTGCTCCAGGATCTGATAAGCCGCAATCTGAAGATCCTTGTCGATGGTCAGATATACATCATTTCCCGGCTCCGGGTCCTGCTGCTCCGTCACCTCAAGTACGCGGCCCACGCTGTCCACGTACATCTTTTCATAGCCCTTGGTTCCCTGGAGCTCCGTCTCCATATACTGCTCGATTCCGGTCTTTCCTACAATATCATTCAGCTCATAATCCGGATTTTCCTCCTGGAGAGCCTCCAGCTCTTCTGAAGAGGCCTTGCCGATATATCCGATAATCGGAGCAAAATAGATGCTGTCCGTGTAGATGCGGCGGCTGCTTTGCTCTACATCCGCTCCCTGGAGCTCGTTCTGATTCTCCTGAACGGCCGCCACTGTCTCCTCCGACACATCCGTCGCTACCGTTGTAGCCACATACCGCTTATAGCTGTTTGCTGAGATTCCGAACCGAATCGTGGCAATCTGAAGCTGTTCTTCAGGCGTATACCCATCGACCGAAATGCCGTACTCTTCCTTTTCCTCCTCCGTGTAAGAGGCCTTGATAGCGTATCTTTCATCACTGCACATATACTCCATGAGCTCATCCGCAGTGGCCAGCTCTTCACTGGCATCCAGATCACTGGTAGAAGACTTCCCAAAAACATCCGCTTTTAAACGCAGAAGCGACGTGCCTGTCAAAGAATATTCATAAGAGCCGTTCTGGTAGACAATCCCCAGATCGCTTACCACACTGTCCCCGTTCTTCTCAATCAGCTTGATCAGTTTGTAAATCGTCTCATTCAGCTGGGCATTCTTTGTTCTCGTATTGGGATAGCTTCCATTATCCTCGATCGTCACAGACCAGGAAAGTTCGCTGTAGGCCAGAACATTTCCGTTCCGGTCATAGATATTTCCTCTGGTACTGGCAAGAGATACCTCCCGCTCCGTGCGCAGGGAAAAGGACTCCTGGTAATCTGCCCCCCTCACAATCTGCAGATAGAACACTCTCTGGAGCAGAATGCCGAAAAATATCACAAACACAGCGCTCAGCAGAAAGGTTCTGGACTTAATGATATTCCACAGGATATCTCTGATCTCTCTGAAAAATCTCACTCAAAATCCTCCGTATGTTTGTCCAGGCCGCTCTGTCTTCCCGAAAGGGCGGAATACTCCGAGGGCGGCTCCTCCCATCTCTCCAGCATCCGGTTCAGACGCCGGATCAGCCGGTACATCACCAGGGTCAGGGCCACGGTGTAAACCAGCTCCGGGAGGATGATATGCGTAAAATAAAATCCAAAGTCAAACTTGCTCCGCATCAGAAACATGAAAAAGTACACGCTCAGACCGTATACCAGCTCTGAAAGCGCAATCCATACCATGGGAAGCTTGATGTCCTCATCATAGAACATCATGTGAAACAGGCCGCTTCCATATCCAAGAAACATATACAGAAGGGCATAAAACCCGAACAGGCTTCCAAAAAAAATGTCCGTCAGAAGCCCACAGAAAAACCCGACCGCCATTCCTTCCTTTTCACCCCGCATAAATCCCAGGGAAGTGGTGACAATCAGAAGAAGGTTCGGGGAAATTCCCGCCAGGGCCAGCGCCTGAAACACGGTGCACTGTAAGATAAAGCACAGAATGATCAAAACCGCGATGACCGCTTTCCGCCTCATTCCTCACACTCCTGTCTATTCTTCCATACTGCCTGAGGTCCGGATTCTCCGTCCTCTACTCTTCCACATCCACACTCTGCTTCAGGTCTGTGATGACCAGCACGGAATGAAGATGCTCAAAATCGACTGCCGGAGTCAGGGTCCCCGATCTGGTCAGATTATTGGAATCCAGCGTCAGCTCATTGATGTAGCCGATCAGAATTCCCGAATGGTATTTGTCACTCACATGGGAAGTCACTACCGTATCCCCGATGGATGCTTCTCCCTCGGGGTCGCGCAGCTGGGAGATCTGAATCAGTCCGTTCTCCATCAGCTGCAGATCTCCTTTTACAAAGCAGAGATCCGAGGTGGAAAGAACCTGCGCGCTCACATTGCTCATATCGTCGATAATCGCGCGTACCTGGGCCCAATTGTCTCCCACCCGGGTGACAATACCCACCAGGCCGCTTCCCGCGATCACATTCATATCCACCTGAATGCCGTCAGAAGATCCCTTGTCAATCACAAAGGTATTGAACCAGTTGCCCGAATCACTGGCAATGATATTGGCAGCGACTTTATTATATTCACTGTAGGTCTGGTCCAAAGCATAGAGCTCTTCCAGCTCCTCCAGCCGGTACTGGTTCTGCATCAGCCTGCTGTTCTCCAGAGTCAGCTCATCCACCTGGGACTGCAGCTCTTCATTTTTGGCCTGCGCGTCAGCCAGATCCTCCAGGCTGTCCGCTCTGCTCCTGAGCCAGCCCCCGACAGTATTGATGCCCCGCTCAAAGGGCACAAAGACATAGCCGGAAATTCTTCCCAGAGTGCTGCCTGCAAACCCTGTGCTGTAAGAGGCAAACATCATACCGACGCAGAGAAGCGCCAGGGCCGCAAATATGTATTTTGACGGCACGGAAAAACGATTTTTTTTCTTCATATTCCACCTGAATTATTTATAATCCTGCTCTTTCGTGATGAAGGTCAGACTGCGGAATTCCTTTTCCTTGATCACCCGCTCCAGACCTCTCGCCACGCACTCTTCCGGCTTATCCACCAGATTTACCTTAATATTCGTAGCGTCGGCAATCAGGCTGTCCAGCCCTTTAAGGTTTGCCACTCCTCCGGTCAGGAAGATGCCGTTCCGGATAATATCTACGCCAAGCTCGGGCGGAGTCCTCTCCAGAATCATCTTGATGGCGTCCACGATTGCCTTCAGCTGCTCGGCAATGGCCCCCGCCACAAAGTCCGCCGTAATCTCCAGAAGGGCCGGCAGCCCCAGCGCCATATTGCGTCCGCAGATCTCCCGCTTCGTGGTGGTGTCTCCCGGCTGATAACCCAGCTCATTTTTCAGAATCTCAGCCGTCTTGTTGCCAATAAAATATCCGTACTCTCTGCGGATCGCGCTGGAGATCGCCTCATCGATCTTATTTCCGCCATTCTTGATGAGCTTGCTGGTTACAGTTCCGCCCAGGGACAGAATGGAAATCTCCGTCGTATCGGCTCCCACATCCACCAGCATCACACCCTGCGCCTGGGTCACGTCAAGACCGAGGCCGAGGCCGGCCGCCACCGGCTTATCAATGAGTTCCACATTTTTAGTCTTAATCCCTGTTCCGTGAATCAGAGTGGTGAACACACGATCCTGCACATCTGTGGGAAGGGCCACAATAAATTCCGCGCCCTTCAGGCTGCCTTTTGTGCGCTCTTCCAGAAAAGATCTCAGAAACTGCTGCATATACGTAATGCTGGCCACCGTGCCAAAAGACATGGGGTAAAGAACCTCTATATTGGCCGGAGCCTTTTCATGCATGTCAAAAGCCTCGTTTCCATAGGCTATCATTCCTTTTTTTTCTTCAATCGCCACCATATTCTTCTCGCAGTATATGGTATCGCTCTCCTTGCTGTAAATCTTGATGCTGCTTGTACCAAAATCGCAGCCAAAGCTCTGTGCAGACATGTGCGTCTCCCTCTCTTTCTTCTGTTCCTTAACTTCTGTGGAATACCTGTCCCGCCGCGGAAATCATCCCACATCCGATAGTATTCCCCGTTCTCTCAAAGAGCTATAACATCGATCGCCGATAATCACGTGATCCAAAAGCTGGATGCCAAGGAGCTCTCCTGCTCTGCCAATCCGCTTTGTCATCCGGATATCCTCCAGACTCGGCGCGGGATCTCCGCTGGGATGATTATGCACCAGAATCAGCTGCACGGCATGAACCTCCAGCGCCTCCAGGAAAATCTCTCTCGGCGAAATGATGGAGGCATTTACCGTCCCCTTGAACATCAGCTTCTCTCTGAGAAGCTTGTTTTTCGTGTTCAAAAACAGCGCAATCAGGTGCTCCTGCTCCTTATGGCGGAGTTCTTCCATAAAATAATCTGCTATGGTAGCCGGTGTATCAAAGCAGAGCCGCTCACCGGCCGAAGCCTTTGCCATGCGTCCTGCCAGCTCAGCAAGACATTTCAGCTGAACTGCTTTTACCCTTCCCACGCCTTTCAGTTCCATCAGGCGTTCCATGGGAATCCGGCAGAGTCCCGGAAGCCCCTCAAAATCCGGCAGGCTTAAGATTCGGCCCGCCAGCTGGCAGACAGTCTCTCCGGCGCTGCCAGTCCGAAGAATAACAGCCAGAAGCTCTGTGTCGGAAAGGACTCCCGGCCCGCAGGCCAGGCACTTTTCATAAGGACGCTCTTCTTTGTATAAATCTTTCATCGTTGTCGCCATGGTTCCTCCTTTTGCTCTCCAGGCAGCGGATTCCCCTGCGGCAGCTCTTTTGCGGCTACAGCTTTCTGTAAATGATAATTGCAAGCACCACACCGATAATGCTGGCTATCGAAATGTGGATGGTCAGGCCAAAGGTCAGCACCAGCAGTCCCAGATCCAGAACAATAGGCGTCTCAAGCCCAAAGCCCTGCCCATAGTTCAGCCAGTTTAAGCCCGATACATTTTCTGTCAGCATTCCGATAAATCCTCCCAGCACAATGCCGGACAGAAGCATGATCAGAAGTACCCAGCCATTTTTAGATTTCATAACAGCCTCCGTCTTTCGTAATATGAACGGCCCTCCGGCCATGGATATCCAGTTTACATAAATATCAGTTCTGGAAATCATATCAAATTATATCATAGCACAAAGCGCAGAACTTGTATAGAGAATAAATCCTTAACTTCTCTTAAGATTCTCCAGTTTTCGACAATTCTCAATCCTCTTTTCCGGTCCGGTACCGGGCCGCAACCGCCTCCGCCGTCTTCACTCCATCCATGGCAGCCGAGGTGATTCCACCGGCGTATCCCGCGCCCTCCCCGCAGGGATAAAGCCCGCGGACCGCGCTCTCCAGCCTCTCATCTCTCAGAATACGGACCGGCGAAGAGGTTCTGCTCTCCACACCGGAAAGCAGGGCGTCTCCCCGGGAAAATCCCGGAAGGATATGCTCACAGCCAAGGATTCCTTCCTCCAGAGCGGCAGAAAGGACCTCTGGGAAAATCCCGCGGACATCTCCGAATTCCCAGGCTCCCTTCATAGAGGGCTCCACCTCTCCCAGGCTGCGGCTTCTCTGCTTCTTCTGAAAATCTGCCAGGAGCTGAACCGGTATCTTTCCTCCCGCGGCACGGTAAGCCGCCCGCTCAAGTCTTCTCTGAAACTCTACACCGGCCAGCACATCCCCGCCGCCGAAATCTTCCGGCCTTACCGTCACAATCATGGCGCTGTTGGCATTGCGGCCGTCTCTGGCCTGATAGCTCATGCCATTGACCGCCAGAAAGCCTTCCTCGGAAGATGCGTTCACCACATAGCCGCCAGGACACATACAGAAGGAATAGACTCCCCGGTCCCCGCTGACCTTCCGTGTCAGCTTATAGGAGGCAGCCGGAAGCTGCGGGGGATAGTCTCTCCCATACTGGCTTTCATTCACAAGTTCCTGGGGATGCTCAATGCGTACACCCACCGCAAAAGCTTTCTGTTCCATGGGAATCTGCTTCTGGGCCAGCATGGCAAAGGTATCCCGTGCGCTGTGGCCGATGGCAAGCACCAGCGCCTCACAGGGCAGATATTCCTCTGTCTCTGCCTTTGCTTTTACTTCTGCTCCTGCTTTTGTCTCCGCTCCCATTCTTCTCCGGACACGGACGCCCCGGACAGCTCCATCCTGCACGTCAATATCCGTCACTTTTGTGCCAAAACGCACCTCTCCTCCCAGAGAAAGGATCTCTTCCCGGATACGTTCCACCACGCAGGTCAGCACATCCGTACCCAGATGCGGTTTGTTCCAGTACAGGATTTCCTCCGGCGCTCCGGCCTGCACAAAGGTCTCCAGCACCAGCCGGTTCCGGCCCTTCGGGTCCTTTACCAGGGTGTTCAGCTTTCCATCGGAAAAAGTTCCGGCTCCGCCTTCTCCAAACTGTACATTGGAATCCGGAACAAGCTCCCCGGTCTTCCAGAAGCGGTCCACTGTTCTTTTCCGCTCTCTGGCTGTCTCTCCCCGCTCCAGCAGAAGGGGACGGTATCCGGCCCGGGCAAGCATCAGCCCGCAGAAGAGCCCCGCAGGTCCCGTTCCCACAATCACAGGCCTGTGCTCCAGCCGTTCCTCCCCCATCTGCGGAAAATGGTATTTTACAGGCTTCACAGGAGCAGCGTTCCGGCTGCGCAGCCTTTTCAGCAGCTTCTGTTCCCCCTGAAGCTCCACATCCACGGTATAGACATAAACTACCGGCTTCTTCCGCGCGTCGATAGATTTTTTACTGACAGTCAGGCTTTCGATCCGCTCCTCCGGCACCTTAAGCTCTTTTGCCGCCTGCCGCTTCAAATCCTCCGGTCCATGATCCACCGGAAGCTTTAACTGGCTGATCCGTATCATTGTCCACCTCCCCGGGCCGCATGAAATCCTGCCACATGTCCGCTGCTCCAGGCCCACTGAAGATTGTAGCCGCCGCAGGCCCCGTCAATATCCACCACTTCTCCCGCAAAATAAAGTCCCGGCACCAGACGGGATTCCATAGTCTGCGGGCAGATCTCCGAGGTATCCACGCCCCCGGAACACACCTGTGCCTGCTCAAAGCTTCCCCCTGAGACGACTGCTGTCCTGAAATCCCGGATTACGGACAGCAGTCTTTCCAGCTCCTCTTCCGTCCAGGCCCCTGCTTTTTTACTTTTGGGGATTTTCGCCCGTTCCAGCAGACAGAGGGCCATCTTTTCATGAAAAAGCCCCGTAAAAAAAGCTTCTCCCTGTTTATAGCCTCCGTCCCGGATTCTGGCTCTTAAAAAAGCCTCCAGCGCGGCCTCTTCCTCTTCTTTCTCCGCTGACAGTCCGCAGCTTCCGCCCGGAATCTGAGGGAGAAGATTGAGACTGGCTTCTACTTTCCGTCCCTCGTCCAGCGCCCGCACCGCATGGCGGCTCACCTGGAAGACCGGAATGCCGGAGATACCGTTCCTTGTAAACTGAACCTCTCCCCGATCACAGGCCGTCTCTTTTCCATCTGCCAGCACCCGCACTGCAGCCTCCATGCGGAGGCCCGCAAGCCGTTCATAGAACCGTTCCCGGCAGCGGAGCTGCACCAGGGCCGGCAGCGGCTTTATAAGCCGGTGCCCCAGGCTCTCCGCCAGGGCGTAGCCGCTGCCGTCCGAGCCTGTGGCCGGGGCGGCGGCGGAGCCCGCCGCCAGGACGCAGGCGTCTCCCTCGTAGGTCCAGCCCTCTGTCCGGGCCGCGAACCGCGGCCCGGAGACAGCACTGTCCCCGGAAGCTTTCCCCGCTCTGTCCTCTTCCGGGCGGTCTAAGTCTCCGGAAGCACCATTTGGATTCAGCGCTCTGATCTCCAGAATCTGATTTCCCAGAGCCAGCTTCACGCCTAGGCGCTCCGCTTCCATCCGAAGCGCGTCCGCCACGGAAGAAGCCTGATCACTATAGGGGTAGAGATAACCGTTTCTGCTCTTTGCGCAGACCCCCAGCCGCTCAAAAAAACGCAGTGTATCAGGAAGGCCGAAGTTTCCAAATACCGTCCGGGCAAAGCCCGGCTCCCCTCCCCGGTAGCAGGCCTCGTCCTGGTTTTCATTGGTCAGATTGCAGCGTCCGTTCCCTGTGACCAGGATCTTCTTGCCCACCTGGCGGTTCTTCTCCAGAAGCGTCACCTTCGCCCCCTGCTCTGCCGCCGCAATGGCCGCCGTCAGGCCCGAGGCCCCGCCTCCAATCACCAGCACCCTTCTCATGACAGCTTCACCAGTCCGGCATCCGCAAGCTTCTGCAGAGACATGAGAATTCCCAGCTTGGCATGGGGCCAGGTCAGGCCCCCCTGAAAATACACCGCATAGGGCGGCTTGATGGGGCCGTCCGCGGAAAGCTCAATGGAAGAGCCCTGCACGAAAGCTCCTGCCGCCATAATCACGTCGCTGTCATAGCCCGGCATGGCCCAAGGCTCCGGAGTCACATAGCTGTCCACCGGAGCGGCCGCCTGAATTCCCTGGCAGAACGCAATGACGCCCTCCGGTTTTCCAAAGGTGACAGCCTGAATAATGTCGTGGCGGCTCTCCGTTCCATTCGGGATCACAGCAAAGCCCAGCTTTTCATAAATATTGGCCGCGAAAATCGCGCCTTTGAGCGCTGCGGCCGTCACTGTGGGAGCCAGGAAAAATCCCTGGTAAAAACTCTGCATCACGCCCAGGGAAGCTCCCACCTCTTTTCCGAGTCCCGGCGAAGTCAGACGGTAAGCCGCGTTTTCCACATACTCCTCTTTTCCCACAATGTAACCGCCGATGGGCGCAAGCCCGCCGCCCGGATTCTTGATCAGAGAGCCGACACAAAGATCCGCCCCCACGTCTGTAGGCTCAATGCGCTCTACGAATTCTCCATAGCAGTTGTCCACCATGCAGATCACGTCCGGCCTTCTCTCCTTAATAAATGCGATCAGCTCTCCGATCTGTCTTACGGAAAAGGTCGGGCGGGTCTGATAGCCTTTGGAGCGCTGAATGGTCACAAGCCTGGTCTTCTCATTCAAAGCCGCCTCAATGGCCGGATAGTCAAAGCTTCCGTCCTCCTTCAGCTCTACCTGCCGGTAGGACACGCCATACTCCGCCAGCGAACCGTTGGAGGGCCGGATTCCGATAACCTCCTCCAGCGTGTCATATGGCTTTCCCACCGGGGAAAGCAGCTCGTCTCCGGGACGGAGGTTGCCGGAGAGAGCCACCGCCAGCGCGTGGGTTCCGCAGGCGATCTGCGGACGCACCAGAGCGGACTCCGCGTGAAAGGCCGCCGCGTAGACCTCTTCCAGCTTCTCCCGTCCCAGATCATTGTAGCCGTAGCCGCTGGTCGCCGCAAAACAGGCTGCCTCTACCCGGGCCTTCTGCATGGCTCCCACCACCTTCAGCTGATTGTACTCGGCTGTGGCGTCAATGGCCTCAAACCGTTCCTTCAGCGTCTTTTCAATCTCCTGGCCGAACCCATAGACCTCCCTGCGGATGCCAAGCTCCCGGTACATCTCTTCCGTCTGTGTATTTTCTGTCTGTGTATTTTCTGTCTGTGTATTTTCCGTCCGTATATTCTCTGTCTGTGTCATTCCTGTCTCCATCGTCTCTGTCTTCCTTTCCATCTTTCTTTGTTTTTCTGCCCTCAGCTGACAAGAGCCTGCGCGTCCCTGCCAGCCGAAGGACACTCTGATCTATGAAATAATCCCTTTTTCTCTTAATACCTGCAGCATAGATTCCAGAATTGCTGCCTCGTCATAGTGATACTGCTGCTTGTCTATCCATACCACATCCCGCTCCCGGCGGAACCAGGTCAGCTGGCGCTTGGCAAAGTGCCGGGTATCCCGTTTCAGAATCCGCACCGCCTCATCCAGGGAGCATTCTCCGTCCAGAAAAGAAAGCAGCTCCTTGTAGCCCAGTCCCTGCATGGAAACCATACCCCGGCGGAGTCCTTCCTCTTTCAGCCTCTCCACCTC
>ERZ1643249.4825-NODE-4825-length-11076-cov-5.554578_pt1 | contig 11076 bp, 9 predicted proteins | sample MGYA00579263_ERZ1643249 | MGnify/ENA primary metagenome ERZ1643249 (study PRJEB29033, sample SAMEA4952264) | chicken gut metagenome | biome: Broiler Chicken; feature: Gastrointestinal Tract; material: Caecum | place: Ireland | collected 2018 | study: Broiler...
TCTTTCTTTGATTGTCTATGTGTAACAAATGTATTGTAAACCTACAGGTTAATACAATTACACCGACTGTGAAAAAATTTTTCACCGATTTTTATATTTGCTTAGAAGATAAACGATAATTTAGAGCAACAATTACGCACTATCTATGATTATTGGTTCACACAATTTGATTTCCCCGATGAAAATGGCAATCCTTATCGTTCTTCAGACGGAAAAATGGTCTGGAACGACAAATTGAAACGTGAAATTCCAGATGGATGGAGCGCGGCTTCTATAATTTCGAATCCGTTGTCAACCGCGATTAAGCCGGGCGTGGCTCGATTTGATAAAAAGACTTATTTTGCTACTGCTGATGTTGATGGTCGCAACATCCTTGAAGGTACTCTAATTTCTTATGACGGTCGTGAAGGCCGCGCAAATATGCAACCAACCATAAATTCTATTTGGTTTGCAAAAATGAAAAATAGCGTAAAACAACTATTTTTGAATAAAGAGATGCAAGAGTTGGTAGAAAATTCAATCCTATCTACAGGTTTTTTCGGTTTACAAGTTCGCGAAGAGGCATTTGAATATATAGCATCTTTCATCAATAGTAGTCACTTTGAAAATAGAAAAGATATTCTTGCCCACGGAGCAACACAAGAAGCCGTGAATAACGATGACTTGGAATCCTTTTATTTCGTGGTTCCTGATACAAAAACTTTACATGTATTCCATGATGCCACACAGGGAATTCACGCAAAAATAAGCAGAAATATTATAGAAAACCGCAAGCTGATTAAATTACGGAATTGGTTGCTTCCTTTGCTTATGAATGGGCAGGCTATCGTATCAGATTAAGCCGCTAAATTATCGTTTATCGTGGCATTAATGCTTATTTTTCTATCAATAGATTGAAAAATATTCGCTATACGTGATTGTTCATTTATTGATGGAGGATCGATCTCTAATTCCATTATATCGTTCGGTGTAATAGATGGATAGGCAGAAGTGCTATTTTCTGCTATATTTTGCAATTTTGCAATGATACCGGCTTGCGTTAAAAAAATATATACATAATACGGATTTACGACAGTTGTATTTACATCTATTACGGCAAATCCTGTAGACACAAGAAGATTATTTTGTGGCTTACTGATTATTCCAAAATGCAATTGATCTGGACGAACTGTAGAAAACAATATACTACTATCTTTCACTTTTCTTCTTGCACGACTAGGAATTATATCGCAAGCTGTATTAATTATTTGCAAGCAAGAAATTCTGTTCATAGTAAGATTTCCTGTATCCAAATAACATATTTCGCTCCAATTTTCTTTGAGCGAATATGTAGAAGTGTTGCATTTGGCTATATCTGATATTCTCATTATTTCACCCAATATACTTTCTATGTGCCATTTTTACATTGCTTTGCTTGACCATTGCGTATTTTAAGGTAGTGTCGATACGCTTATGCCCAAGCAATTGTTGAAGTTGCTCGATCGGCATACCCTTGTCGATTGCAACGGTCGCCAATGTTCGCCTGAACTTATGAGGATGCGCCTTGATGATGCCGACTCGTCGTCCAAGCTCGCGGATCCTGACTTCTATGCCGCCTATCGTGAGCCTATTATAAGGCGCTTTCAATGATACAAATAGAGCAGGGTTGTCATCGACACGGCTATCCAAATACTCTTGCAAGTGAATTTTTGTCCTTGCATCAAAATACACCGGACGCTCTTTGTCGCCTTTGCCGAGCACGATACACTCGCGTTCATTGAAATTGATGTCCTTCCTGTTTAAACGCACCATTTCACCAACGCGCATACCGGTTGACGCCAGCATGTCCACCATAGCCAGATCACGTTTAGTCACACAATTATCGCGCATAATCTCCAACGATTCGTCGCTGTATGTTTCTTTGATGCTTGCAGTGGTCTTTACTTTGTGTATGCGCCGCACAGGACTTTTCATGATATAATCCTCATCTTCCAGCCAAGAGAAGAAACTGGATAATATCCTCCGAATATTATCTATCGTGGTGCGACTCGAATGTTTTTTTGCCTGATAATCGGAGAGATACGTACGCAAATCATCTGTTACGATGTGTTTGACGCCCTTTCCGACTGCCCGCAACATGGTTTCGATGGTCACACGATAGTATTTGAGTGATTTTTCGGAACACCCCTCTATCCGTTTTGCAGATAAAAAGCGTTCCGTAAAATCAATTTCATCATGTGAGCTGCTTTGCTCTTTATCGCGCGGAACAATATCTTTGTCCCATAACTTTTCGCGCAACACAGTTTGCAACACTTCCACTTGCGCGTTGCTCAAGTGGGGAAGCATCGCTTGCACCACTTCCGTCATGAATTCTTGTTTCATAGTATTATCTCCTTTTATAAGGAGCATTGACTATGCAACGGCGCCTCCCAATGTAGCTCCCGCCGTTGTTGGGAGGTATTTTTATTATAGCATAAACGATAATTTAGCGGATTAGTTTGCCACAATAGCTTGTCCATTCATAAGCAAGGGGAGTAGCCAATCCCTTAATGCAATAAGTTGCTCGTTTTCAATTCTTACTTGCTCTTGTAAATAAATAAGCTTGTTCAACAGGTGTAGCCAAGATGTGTCATCTGGAATAAAAACAGGAATACTTTCAATATCATTTTTTGTAATAAATTTTACAATTGAGCCCGCTGAACTTTTTTTAAGTGAGTTGATTCTGTAAAGACAGGATAAATATAATAAAGCATAGTATTGTTTTTGAGCGGAAAGCACATAAGTCCTTTGGTACGCATTAAATTTTCCGGAATAGTGCTTGACATTAAAGTCCCCATTACCCGCTATTAGTATTGAAGGCGCATTAAAAGCATAGTCGTTGCATTTTAGAACGTCCTGTGAACAAGTAAAAAACTTATACCTTCCATTTGAGGTTGCAAAATTCGCATCCTCTTTGCCTGTAATAATCTGGCAAATTTCGTTAACCGTAATATTTTTGCCTTGGATATTGTTTAATTGTGCCTTATCCAATATATTTTCAAATATAAGACACATTTGTTGCTCTAAATTATCGTTTATCCGCGAATTTAGTTGCGTTTTTACTTCTAAACGATAAAGAAAATCTCCTATTTTCTTTTGCACACTATAATTTGGAAGATAGACATTTAAGAAGGAGAAAATATCCTCATTAAAACTTGCTCGTAGAGTCATGATAGTATTGCAGTCAATCAACTTCCGAAAATAACCGCTTCGGAAATAAAATGCCATAAACTTAGGATATACCAAGCCTTCCATTTTTGGGCGAAGCCGTTTCAAGAAGCCACTAAATGTTGCACATGGATATTCCTTTAAGGCGACACTGCTCATTGCTAGCTCGTCTACAGTTTCGCTTGTTCTAGTAAAAAACACATCGCCTTCTTTAATGGAAAATATTTCTTGTTCTTTTGATGATGTTTCCATTAAATCAGGCAATTCGCTTGGTAAAAAATAGTTATTAAAAACAGTGCCGAACGAGAGGAACGGAGCACCATGTCCGGCTTGCTCTTTTGTTGACGAAATGCCAGATGCAATATCATAAAGATCGGATAAAGCGTATTTTGTGAGTTTATTCATACTTCACCTTCTTAAGCTGTTCGATGATCTCTTTCTGCAATTTATCGCCTTCTGCAAAAAGCTTTTCCAGCTCTTCGGTATATCCGTTCATTTTTGCGGTAAATTCTTCTTGCGTGAGAGGGATATATTCGATTTTCACATCAAAATATTGTCCGGCAGCAAGGGAGTATTTCTTTTCCTTGATCTCATCATAAGTGACAACAACGGAAAGGTCATCTACAGCGTCTTTATTCAAGAAAGTGTTAACTATCTTGTCTATCTCATCATCCCGCAAACGGCGCTTTTGGTTGTTGCCGTCTTTATACTCCTCGCCGAGTTTTGAAGCATCAATCAATACTACCTTGTCAGTAGTACGCGCGTTATCAAAGAAAAGAACAGAAACATTCGTGCCAGTTGTAGCAAAAACATTGGAAGGCATACTGATGCAGCCATAAACAATATGATCGTCAACTATTCTTTCCAATATTTTGCGTTCAACGCCGGTTTTTGCTGTAATAAACCCGGTCGGAACAACGATTGCACCTTTGCCTGAATTTGCCTTCAACGAATTGATTACGTGTTGAATAAAGCAAGTATATATCGCCATCTTTTCCGGTTTTTGAGCCGGAACTTTCGGGACTCCCGCCCAAAAACGAGCCGGCATAGCGGCGATCCTCTCGCGAGTATCGGAAAAGTCCATCTTGAAAGGTGGATTGGAAACTACAAAATCGAATTGGCGAAGAGCTTGTCCGTCATCGCTCTTATGGTAGGGAGCGACCAAGGTATCTCCTTGAATTGCATGGTCAAGCGAAGAAATCAAACCATTCAAAATGAGGTTCAATTTCAACATCTTATTGCTGCGTTGCGATATGTCCTGCGCAAAAATAGTGCACTTATCTTCGCCGATTTGATGAGCGAGAGCCATAAGCAAAGTGCCTGTACCTGCAGAGGGGTCGTAACACTCGATATTATGTAAATTTGCCTGATCGCCAACAAGCAGGCGCGCCATTATGGTGGCAATGGCGTGAGGAGTATAATATTCGGCATACTTGCCGCCGCCTGCAGTATTATAGTCCTTTATCAAGTATTCGAATATGGCGGCAAAGAAATCATAATGCTCGGAAAAAGCCTCTTCAAAAGAAAATCTGACGAGTTTGTCTACAAGCGCTCTGGCAAATGACGCACGTTGCGCCTCATCGGTCACGAAAACGGTCAACTTTTCAAACAGAGGAATTCGCGTATTCATCGTGGTTTGAGTAGAGAATATATCTATATTTTCCATTGCAATATCCACCATGGCGTTGTCGAAAACCAAATCGAAATCACCGACTGCTTGCTGATTCCAAACTCTCGATATAAGATGTTGCGGCTTTAAGTGCGGAATATCCACCAGCTCATCGAGCAAATCTTGACGTTCACTATCCGAAAGTGCAGCATAAGCATCCTCCCATTTATCGGCAGCGGCAATTGCAGGGCTGATTTGCTTGATCTCATACCCGAATTTGTCGTTGATAAACTTATACAAGAATACTTGCGTTATGATCTTATATTCATTTCCGTCATTGCCCATGCCATATGTTTGGCAAGTGGATTTGAGCGAATCTATCAATTTAATGGTTTCTTCTTTGATATTCATATTCAACCTCATTTGTTTACGCTACGGAATACGTGGCTTTGTATTGTTCGATATATTGCCCGGCAAGCCTGTTTTCTATAAACAGCCTGTCATCTCTTTCCGAATCGAGGTGATGGGCTTTCAAACTTTGGGTAATTTGAGCCAAAACGGTTTGCTCAAAATACTTGTCCTTTTTCAAGATATCATTGCGATCATAGACTTTTCGATCTATTTCGGACTTGATACTGTTAAGGATAGCGGCGAGTTCAAAGTCGTTATTTGAAATAATAGGTGCGCGATGTTTTTTAGAGCGTTCAAGATTCTCTTCGCGAATGCGCTTATGAACTCGAGCAAATTTCGCATCGCCATTATAGTTTTTCAACAACGCGGCATTCTTCTTGCGAAGTTCACCTAACTTTTTCAAGATCTCGTCCAAAAATTTTGAGTGCTCTTTGAACTCATCCAGCGTTTCCGGGATAAAGCCATACTCCTTAAAGCGTTGCATAAACGCTTCATACAAAGTGATATATTCGGGATCGTCATGGTCGATGTTGTCCATAAAGCCTCCAATCGCTTTTCTCCATTTATCTTCCACTTCTTCGCGCGCTCCGGTTGCCAATTCAAGTTCTTCTTGACTGATCTTGCTGAAATTAAAGGTGATGTCATACATTGCCTCATTGACTGCATGCATAACTTCATCTTCTTTCGCAAAAGCCTCTTTTTGATTGATTATCCCTATATGATGCTGAACTTCGCTGATCATCAAGGGTAGGTTATCAATTTTGAGCTTGGCAAATTCCGCCTTAATATCATCATCACCAAATGTGCGAACCATGTTAAAGCAATCTCTTGCGGAAATAAGAACTTGTTTCAATTCCAGCAATTGCTCCTTATCTTCGATCGTTGACACTTCGGAAGAAAATACTTCAAGATTGTCTATCGTGTAATCAAACAATACTTGATGAACGTGTTTCATTTGCGCAATCAATGCGTCTTTATTTTCTATCACTTGTTCGAAAGTGTCAATCATGTCAGTCCCCGTGGGACCGATTTCTTCTGGATCGCTAAATCTGCCGAGTTCTTTTAAATACGCCGCGTTAGTCTCTTCAAAATTTTTCTTGATATCGGCAAAATCGATAATATATCCGTATCTATTATTTTTAAACGGACGATTCACGCGAGTGATGGCTTGCAAAAGATTATGGTCTTTAAGTTTGCGCCCCAAATACAATCTCTTCAACCGTGGTGCATCAAAACCCGTCAGCAACATATTGAACACTATCAATACGTCAACGGTCATATTCTTTTTGAAGTCTTTGATTAATTGCTTGCGCGTCTCCTTATCATCGCTATCGTGGAGAATAAGACCTACTTTGAAATGGCTTTGATGATAAGGATCTTCGGCATTCAAAAGAGCTTCCACGTCCGCAAACAACGAATAAAGTTTGCGCGCCTGTTCTCCTGTCTCGCATATTATCATACCACCCAAATCCGGGTCGCCTTGCAATGCACGAAAACGCTTCAAGTCGGTAATTATGTATGCAAGCAAATCTCGCACATAATTTTCATGTTCAATAATATCTGAACGTCTTAGATGTTTCTTCTCAACCAACGTTTCCAATTGCTCATAGACTTTCGAGAGATGTTCACGATAGCGTGTTTCGATATCTTCACGAATTATCTTCAAGGTATATCCGTCTTGGATTGATTTGTCATAATAGTATGTATGCAAATATTCGCCGAATACTTTCCAAGATGCACGCTCTTCTTTCAAAAGAGGAGTGCCGGTCAATGCTATCTTGATAGAATTTTTATCCGCATCAAACAAGTTCGCCAAGAAGCAACCTTTGGGATTATATCCGCGATGTGCTTCATCTACAATGAATATCCTTTGAAGATTTGTTGAATAAGGCGGCAAATCAACTTTTTCAGTGTCTTCGGCAAATTTTTGGATGTTGACCACGGTGATTTCCGGTTTCCCCGTATATCCTTCCAAAGATTGATTGATTCTGAATTGCCGCATCAATTCAGTGCGAGAATTTGCGGTTTTGACTTCCAATCCGCGCGCTTCGAATTCTTGCGAGGCTTGCTCCAACAAATCAAGCCTATCCACGATAAAATAAAACTTGGCAACTTGATTCTTAGAAGCAAACAAGTCTGATAATACATGCGTCAAATAATAAGACAAAGCCGTTTTTCCGCTACCTTGAGTGTGCCAAATAACACCGGATTTGGTGCCTTTGTCCAACTTGTTTCTAACTGCTAAAGCAGCAAAGAATTGTTGATAACGCATGATGTGCTTTTGATCAAGGGATTCAATTTTACCATCTACTTCACGCTCGATTTTAACGTATGCAATACCATATTTTAACAGAAACAGCAACCTTTCCGGAGAACACATCGATGTAATCACGCGATTTGTAGGAGTATTAACATTTTTGTTTGTTTGATACTCCGGAGCATGATGGATAACTTGCAGGTTATAATCCGTTAAGATCTTTTCTTCAACTACAGGATCTTCTTCCTTATACGGATAGTTTTTGATAAACGGCGCTACAGCTTCTCGACGAGGATTTTCTTCTCTGAAACAATTAAAAGGGGCAGACTCCCTTGCTGCCGTGCAATAAAATACGCCTTGTATCGGAACAATTCCGCCTACGGAGTCGTATTCCATATTATTCGAGAAGATCATCAATTGCGTAATATTGATAAAGCGACGGAATTTTTTATTGGGCAAACGCAAATTGTTCAAGCGTTTGCTTTCGGCAACTATGCCACCTACATTGTTAGGCTTTTTAACTTCGATAAATACGAGCGGTAAACCATTTATAAACAATGTAATATCCGGGCGAAACTCGTCCTGATCCCTACGACACGTAAACTCTGCCGTGCAATGATAAACATTGTTTTCAGGCTTGTCAAAATCAACAAGTTTGATCGGAGATACCATTTTCAAACGATTATAGAAGCTGCGTCCCAAATCATCATTGTCCAATTCCTGCTTTATTTTTTGCAATATCTGCAAAAATTCACTCTCTTTTCCGGGGTTCAAGCGCTTAAATTGTTCTTCGAAAACTTTCAATAAAATATTTGTGTCGGGATCGTATACTGTTCCCGCCATTTCTTCAGTTATTTTACCATAATATTGATAGCCCAAACGAGTTAAATGCACAAGTGCCGGCATCTGCACTCTAGTTGCTTCGTTATGTTTAGGTTTCTGTTGTGTATACATAGTCATATTATCCACCTTATCGAAAGGTATTTCAAGTCTTTTTCAAACTATTGTCATCTATTTGTTTGAGCCGTTCAAGCCATTTGACTACACATCCGTTTTCCAAAAAGCCAAGCAATGCTCCGTCGCAGAAACGTTCGGCGCGAATCGCACCGACTATCAACGCCATCACTAATTGCCCGGAAGCATTGGCAATATCCGCTTTTTGCATTATTATACTATCCCATGCTAAGCCGTTTTTCTCCAAAACGTCATAATAGTGTGTCAAGTCCATTTCAGGATGTACGTCTACGAATTTCAAAACATCATCCTCAAATCTATGTATTGTTACGCTGTATAGGACATGAGGGAATGAAGGCTCTTTATGATTAAAGCCGCCATACCACTCACCGGATGTTTCTTCGGATGCAATTTTATCTATGTAAGAAGTCAATTGCTCAAACATCATTGTACCTCATCAGCGCGTACAGTCATCATAGTTGCTCAAAGGCCAAGGCTCTTGCGTATAGCAAGCAGCCATTCCCCATTATACTTGAAATATTTAGGCCCTTGAACGCTGTATTTGCTGTGACAAAGTTCCTTTGCCAGACCGGAAAGAGACCAGCTCTTGCCTTCGAATTCAACGGTCTTTTCGTCAATAACGGTGCAAATCTTGCCAGAATTTTCATTGCCTCGACAACTGAATTCAAGAGTTGAACCGAGCGGTATTCCGTATTCGGAAAAAGTCAGCGGTCTTGCTTTTTCATATTCCTCTTTGACTTCTTCGGCGATCTGCTCATCTTCTTTCTGTTGCTCGGTGGGTTTGTAGAGTTTTAATTTTTCTTGCGTGCCGTGAATCTCCGCCATTGCTTCAAAAAGCGAATAGGCGTCCTCAGCAGACATAGCATAAAACTCTCTTACTCTCTTTTTCCCATTAATGTTGTCAATAGCGCGCAATGTAGGATTGATTTTGTCTATCATATCATGCAGCCGCATATCGGTCAATCGCGTATTTACTTCATATGTAGCATAGACGCGAAAAGCAAAAGGAGTACACTCGCTGCGATTTAGCTGTTTTAGGCGCACGTCGATATTATCCGCGTAGCCTATCTTAACATATTCGCGAAACGACGGATTGGTCATTATATAAATAACACCGTGTTGCTCACTCATAGAATTCCCTCCGGATAGGTTTCGTTGATTTTCTGCAAATGATGCTTCAGGGCTTTCACCACACTCTCCGGTCCGACGATCTTCAATTTCTCTCCGAGCATGCAGCACCAGCCGAAGAAGACAGGGCTGAGCTGTACGGCGGCGGAGAAGGTGACGCGGTTGTCGGGCTTGCAATATACGGGCAAGTCTTCGCCGAATTTATCATAGATGACGTCGAGGATGCTTTTGTCCGCTTCGAAGGAAACTTCGACCGATTCACCTCCGAACATGGAAAAGGCCTGCTTGCGGTGTTCGGAGATGTCGAGAGATTGCGGGCGGGCAGCGGCATTGATATCCTCATCGGTAACTTTCACATCCTGCATTCTGTCCACGCGATAAGTAGTCACGGCGTTGTGGTTGTCGTGATAGCCTATCAAATAATAGTTGTCGTTGGTGTAGACAAGGTTGACGGGATTGACAATATACTTATCGCCGTTCTTTCGCAACACGCGCTTATTGCAATCGAGGTCGAAGTAGCGGAATGACACCTTTTTGCCGCAAGAAATGCCGTCCGACAGAGTGGAAACATTGAGATAGATATCTTCGTTACTGTGCTTGGCGGTGTTGAATTCCACAATATTGCTTTTGAGCAATTTTGCTTGGTTACTGCCTCCGAGCGCTGCAATCTTGTCTATCAGTTCGACGCTCTTTTGTTCGGTGATGAAATTGGCGGCTTGAACGGCGTCCATTAAAATGCGAAGCTCGGGGATGTCGAATGCGCGCTTTTCTATATAGTATAGATTGGAGTGCTGTCCGTGGCGATACTTGACGTCGTACCCGTTTTTGATAAGCTCGTTAATGTCTGCATACAAGGTGCGGCGGTCACAGCGTATACCGTGGTCGGCAAGACGTTTGATGATCATTGAAGTCGTCAAAGGACGATCCACATCGCTTTCTTGCCTGAGGATCTCCCAGATTTTCAACAATTTGATCTTGGAAAAATTCGTCTTGCCCATAAATCCGCCCTTTATATATTCAAAAACATTATAGCAAATTTTACGAGTACTGTAAAGTGTGCAGTGTACATATACGTTGACTCTCAAATAAATATTTTAAAATTATTTCCTATTTGCGTACAAAAAAAGCCGCTGTATCAGGCGGTTTATTGTTGCAGGGATTCGGCGTTGCAAATGACGACGTGGGAGAATCTGTTGCAGCGCATAAAAAAGGAACGGCGATTAAGCCGTTCCTTTGTGGAGCTGCTAACCGGATTTGAACCGGTGACCTCTTCCTTACCAAGGAAGTGCTCTACCTGCTGAGCCATAGCAGCGCATTCAATTGCCTAATTATTATAATTGATTGAAGCACGCATGTCAATTGTTTTTGCGGTGTAAATTTTCCAGGGCGGAAAATCGGGCGGAGAGTGAGGGGGCGGGCGGTTAAGGCGCAGGGGAGAGCGGGGAATTTACGGGGTGAAAATGTTTTTTACGAAGTCGTTGAGGGCGGTACGCCACACGGTGGGGGAGTG
>ERZ1643249.4826-NODE-4826-length-11071-cov-15.041848_pt1 | contig 11071 bp, 9 predicted proteins | sample MGYA00579263_ERZ1643249 | MGnify/ENA primary metagenome ERZ1643249 (study PRJEB29033, sample SAMEA4952264) | chicken gut metagenome | biome: Broiler Chicken; feature: Gastrointestinal Tract; material: Caecum | place: Ireland | collected 2018 | study: Broiler...
AACAAGAAGATATAGATATAATAGATATAAACATGGGATGTCCAGCTCCAAAACTTGTAAAAAATGGAGATGGAGCAGGATTACTTCTTGATTTAAAAAAAGTGGAAGAGATAATAAAGGAAGCAACAAGTGTGTCTAAAAAGCCTATAACTGTAAAAACTAGAAAAGGATTTAATGATGATATAATTACAGCTGTAGAAGTTGCAAAAATTTGTGAGAAGTATGGTGTTGCAATGATTACTATCCATGGCAGAACTAGAGAACAGTATTATAGTGGTGTAGCAGATTTAGATATAATAAAAAAGGTAAAGGAAAGTGTAAAAATTCCAGTTATAGGAAATGGAGATATAACAGATGTAGAAAGTGCTAAGAAAATGTTTGAGTATACAGGTTGTGATGGAATTATGATAGCTAGAGGTGCACAAGGAAATCCATGGATATTTAAGAGTATATTAGATGGAAAAGATTATGTACCATCTTATGAAGAAAGACTTCAAATAATACTTGAACATATAAAGTATGAACTTGAAAATGAAGAAAATAAAAAAAATGCAGTATTTAAAATGAGAAAGCATATTGCTTGGTATTTAAAAAGTCTACCAAATAGTACATATGTAAAAGATAAAATTAATAGAGAAGAAGATATAGAAAAAGTTATACAGTTACTTAAGGAATATTTTAAACTTCTGGAGGAAAAACGTGATAAGTAAAGCAGAAAAACAATCTATATTATTAAATATAAAAACAAAAGAAGAAAAGATGAAAATATCTAATATAATAGACAGATGTAATAAAAGTGAGATTGCATCTAGAGTAGTAAGTACTAACTTTTTGGATTTAAATGAAAAAAGTGTTGCCATAAGTATATTAAATAAAGAAAATATTAGATACGAAGTGTATCTTCCTAATTCTTATTGCGAAAAATGTATTATTTTGTTTATACCAGAATTTATACAAAATATTGAATATCAAGAATATGTATCTTGTATAAAAATTGAATGTGCTAATTTTTTTAAGCTTAGGCATAAAGATTTCATGGGTAGTATATATTCTCTTGGAGTAAAAAATGAGTATATTGGAGATATATTTTTAGTAGATAATGCATGTTATGTTTTTGTTATAAAGACAATAGAAAAATATATATTAGATAATTTACTTAAAGTGTCAAATCAAAATGTAGAATGTAAAAGTTTAAGTTTAGATAGTAAAGAATTGGACAAGTTAAAAATAGACTATATAAAAAAAGAGTATATTATTCCTTCAAGAAGAATAGATGCTCTTTTAAGTGAGGTATATAATATTAGTAGAAAAAAAGTAAAAGAAAAAATAATGGCAAAAGATTTATATATAAATTCAAAGGAATGTACTGACGCATCTTTTGAGTTTTGTCAAGGAGATATTGTATCATTTAAAAGATGTGGAAAATTTAAAGTTGGTAATGAATTAAGAAAAACTAAAAGTGGTAATATTTGTATAGAAATAAATAGATATAAATAAGGAGAAGACAATGAAGATAGCATTTTATACACTTGGATGTAAAGTTAATCAATATGAAACAGATTTAATGATTAAAAAATTTAAAGATAGAGGATATACTATTTGTGATTTTGAAAATATAGCAGATATATATGTTATAAACTCATGTAGTGTAACCAATCTTTCAACTAGAAAAAGTAGACAATACTTAAGTAGAGCAAAAGCAAAGGGGGGCATAGTTGTACTTGCTGGCTGTTATTCACAAGAAGTATTAGGAGATAAACAGCTAAAAAATGTAGATATAGTAATTGGAAATCAGGAAAAAGATGATATAGTTGAGATAGTAGAAAAATATGTAAATGAAAAAAATAAAAAAGTAACATATAAAGTAAGTGATATATCTAAGGCAAAAAGATATATTCAAACAGGAATGTTAACACAAGGGTTACAAGTAAGAGAAAGTGTTAAAATAGAAGATGGGTGTAATAATTTTTGTACGTATTGTATTATCCCATATGTAAGAGGAAGAGTAAGAAGTAGAAGTTTAGAGAAAATAGAAGAAGAAGTAAAAGAACTTGTAAAGTCTGGTGTAGGAGAAGTTGTCTTGGTTGGAATAGAAATTGCCTCTTACGGTAAGGATTTAGAACAAGATATAAGTTTAATTGATGTAATAGAAAAAATTAACAAAATTAAAGGTTTAAAAAGAATAAGACTTGGCTCAATAGAACCAAGAGTACTTACAAAAGAGAATATAATTAGAATGTCTAGATGTGAAAAATTATGTCCACATTTTCACATATCTGTTCAAAGTTTAGATAACAATGTATTAAAGAGAATGAATAGAAAATATACAAGAGAAGATATATTTGAAGTAGTAGATAATATAAGAAAATATTTTAAAAATCCTGCTTTTACATGTGATATAATTGTTGGATTTCCAGGAGAAAGTGATGAAGAGTTTGAAAATACAATTGATGGAGTAAAAAAAGTTGCTTTTTATGAAGTACATGCTTTTAAGTATTCTAAAAGGAAATGGACTGTAGCTGCTAAGATGAAAGATCAAGTCGATGGCAATGTTGCTCAAAAAAGAAGTGAGATTTTAATTAGTACAGCACAAGAACTTAAAAATAGCTATATAAGTAGTGAACTTGGAAAGAAGAAAAAAGTATTAATTGAATCAAAAAAGGATGGATACCTATATGGATATACTCCTAATTACATAATGGTAAGAGTAAAGTCAGATGAAGATTTGATAGGAAAAGAAATTGAGGTTACTTTAAACAAAATTCAAAAAGATGTAGTTGATGCAATAAAATAATATATTACTTGAAAAATGGTAAAAAAAGTTATATAATTTGTCTAGGTTGTTTGGAGGAAAGATATATGAGAAAAGCAATGATAATTATATTTTGTGCTTTAGGACTGATCGTGGGAGTAATTATAGGAGAACAAATGGCTTCTGTAAACTTTTTAAGTTGGCTTGCACTTGGTGGACAAATTGGGTTTAGCGAACCTGTTGTTTTGGATTTAAATGTAATTGAGTTAACACTTGGATTTTGGTGCAAAATAAATATAGGTGGAGTAATTGGACTTATTGTATTTGCATTTATATCAAAATGGCTAACAAAATGGTTAAAGATATAAAAAGTAGCACAATATAAAAAGGAGAGGAATATGAAAGCAGTATCAAGAGAAATAGGAATAGATTTAGGTACGTCTTATACAAGAATAAATGTAAGAGGTAGGGGAATAGTTTTATCAGAACCTACAGTAGTTGCAATAAATAAAGTAACAGGAGAAATACTTGCTGTTGGAAATCAAGCAAAAGAAATGCTGGGAAGAACACCAGATAATATAATAGCAGTAAAGCCATTAAAAGATGGAATAATAGCAGATTTTGAAGCTACTAGAATGTTAATTCAAAATTTAATATCTAGAGTTGTGCCTAAAAGTTTATTTTATAAACCTAAAATTGTTATAACAATTCCATCAAAGATAACAGATGTTGAAGAAAGAGCAGTAGAAGGAGTGGCATATGGAACAGGTGCTAAAGCAGTGTTTTTAATGGAAGAAGTCATGGCTGCTGCAATTGGTGCAGGACTTGAAATAGAAAAGCCAGAAGGATGTATGATAGTAGATATTGGTGGTGGTACATCTGAGATGGCAGTTTTATCTTTAGGTGGTATTGTCTCAGAAAATTCAGTTAAGGTTGCAGGAGATAAGTTTGATAGAGATATAGTAGAGTATATAAGGACAAAACATAATGTATTAATTGGAGATAATGAGGCAGAAGAAATAAAAATACAAATAGGATCTGCAAGTGCTGCTATGACAGAAGAAAAAATGAGTGTAAAGGGAAGAAATTTATCTACAGGACTACCAGAAACTGTAACAATATCTACATTTGATGTAAACTTAGCTATAAAAACATCACTTGAGACAATACTAAAAGCTATAAAAATCACATTAGAAAATACTCCACCTGAACTTTCATCAGATGTTATGAGTAAAGGAATAGTACTTTGTGGAGGAGGAGCATTACTTAAAAATATAGATAGATATATTTCAGAACAAACAGGAATACCTGTATTTATATCTGATTCACCAACAGAATGTGTTGCAAGAGGCGTTGGTACTGCATTAGATAATATAGAAGTGCTAAAAAAAGCAGTTAAGACAAAAAAAGGATAGAGTAAATGGATTATAGATATGATTTTTCAAATAATAAAGAAAAAAATAAGAAAAAGATAATATTTATTATAATATTTTCTATATTTGTTATAATGTTTGTAGCTTTTTTCTTTAGAAATAGTAGCAATGGAGTAGTTGCAACTGTTTCTGGGGTAGTTTCAAAGCCTATAACTTTTGTATATGAATCTTTTAATAATTTATTTAATAATTTATCTAAAAAATTTGGAGATATAGAACAAGTTCAACAAGAAAATGAACAGTTAAAACAAGAAAATGAAAATTTAAAGTTACAAATTTTAGAATCTCAAAAAATATTAGATGAAAATACTACATTAAAAGAAATGTTAAATATACAAAAAGAATATCAGCATTTTGAGCTTGTTATGGGAAATATTATATATAGAGAACATGATAATTGGACACAGACATTTACTATAGATGTTGGAGAAAATGATGGAATAAAGCAAAATCAAGCAGTTGTTCATAAAGATGGACTTGTAGGATATATATCTAGTGTGACACAAGATAGTGCTACTGTAACAACTATCTTAGACCCATCTGCATCTGTAAGTGTAAATATAAGTACAATAAATGAGCCTGCGGTATTAAATGGAGATTTAGAATTAAAATCAAGTAATAGATTAAGACTTACATATATACCACTTGATACTGAGGTGTCTGTCTCAGATATGCTTTATACATCTGGAATTGGAGCTATGTATCCAAGTTCTATTCCAGTAGGTAGAATTGTAGAAATAGTAAATAATAAAAATGATGTAAATAGATATGCACTAGTAGAGCCATGTGTAAATATTAGTAAAATTTCTGAAGTTGCAGTTATAATAAATTAGGTGATGCGATGAAGAATTTTTTAAAAGGATTGTGTATAATAATTTTATTTATTATAGCTTTATTTATACAATTATTTATATTTAATAATATGGAACTTTTTGGCGTAAAGCCAAATTTAATACTTATTTGTGTGATAGTAGTTGGACTTTATACTAATATTTATAGCTCTACAATATTTTCTTTTTTAGTAGGTATTATAGTTGATTTGCTCTTTGGCAGTGGTGGTATGTTTATAATATCTTATACTGCTATAGGTATGTTATTAGGTTACATAAGTGGAGACTATATGAAAGAAAATTATTTATCTATAATACTTATAACAGCTATTAGCGTTACATTATTTGAAGTAGTTGAATATGTACAAAGCATGATAATATTATCTGAATATATAAGTTTTATCTTTTTAATTAAGCAAGTTATATTAAGTATATTACTAAATACAGTTTTAGTATTTATAATTTGTTTTATTTTTGGTAAAATAGTAGGACTTATAGATAAAAAGCAAAATAAATTATATTGGTAAAAAAGGAGGGCATAAGTTGGAGTTTTTTAAATCGAAGTTTGAAAAGATTAGCAATGTATTAGAAAATAGAGAGCTTGTGCTTTCTTTTATTTTAGTAGTAATTTCTATAATATTTATTTTTCAACTTTTTAACTTACAAATTATAAATGGAGCATCATATCGTGAACAAGCAGAAAATAAGATTGTAAGAACAGAAACAGTTTCTGCTTCAAGAGGAGAAATTTATGATAGAAATGGAGTTTTACTTGCCACAAATAAGCTTACATATAATTTGGAGCTTTATAGAACAAAAGTAGATACATCTCTTACTAATGACTCTATAGTAGAGCTTGTAAATATTTTAACTTCTAATGGGGACGATGTTTATTCTACTTTTCCAATAAATGATACACAAGATAATTTTTCAGATGAATATTTAAATGATAATGACTTAAGAGTAGAATTTTTAGAAAGCATAGAACTTGGTACAGATGCTACATTTGAGGATGCAATAAATTATTATGTTGAGCTTTATGGTGCACAAGATTATAGCTATGAAGATAAAATAAAAATAATAAAAGTAAAATATGAAGCAAATTTAAATGGATATTCATTATTTAATAGTGCTATTATTGCCAAAAATATATCTAAAAATTCAGTTGCACAAATTGAAGAATTAAAAAGTAGACTATATGGTATAAATATAGTATCTGTTCCACAAAGATATTATGTTTCAGATACTTTTGCATGTCATATATTAGGATATGTAAGTAAAATTAGTAATGATGAGTATAATAATTTAAAAGAAAATGGCTATACTATAAATAGTACTATAGGTAAATCTGGTGTGGAAGAGTCAATGGAGACATACTTAAAAGGACAAGACGGAGAAAAGAAGGTTGTAACAGATTCCAATGGTAATGTTACATCAGAGGCTGTTACTAAAGAGGCAGTATCTGGTAATAATGTAACTCTTACTATAGACTATAGGATTCAACAAGTTGTAGAAAATGCTTTACAAAATACACTACAAAATTTACAAAATGGTACCTCAACAGGAGAACCTATACCAGAAGCTAAAGCTGGTAGTTGTGTAGTATTAGATGTAGAGACAGGAGAAGTACTTGCAATGGCAAGTTATCCAACATATAATATAAATAGTTTTGTTGACGGGATAAGTACACAGGAGTGGAATGCATTAATTGAAGATGATCAAAATCCAATGTTTAATAGGGCAATATCTGGTACTTATTCACCGGGTTCTACATATAAGATGTTGGTTGGAATGGCAGGACTTGCATCTGGTGGAATAACAGTAGATGAGCTTTACACAGATCCAGGTATATATCCGTATTCATATAATCCTAAATGCTGGATTTATACCGCACATAATACAACACATGGAACAATTAATTTAACAGGTGCAATAAAAGGATCATGTAATTGTTATTTTTATGAAGTAGGAAGAAGAATAGGAATATCTCAAATAGTAGAATGGGCTAAAAATTTTGGACTTGGTCAAAAGACTGGTATTGAACTTTCCGGAGAAGCTACTGGAAATATAGCAGGTGAAAATCAAGATGGATGGTCATTAGGAGATACACTATCTGCTTCAATAGGACAATCAACTAATTTATTTACACCACTTCAACTAGCAAATTATATATCTACAATTGCAAATGGTGGAATTTTAAATAAAGTATCATTAATAAAAAATGTTGGAAATGATATATCTTCTGTTCCTCTTAGTCAAGTAGCAGAATATATGAAAGAATTTACAGGAGTAAACTTTGAGACAAAATCTCTTGATATAAGTCAGTATATTAATCCTATAAAAGAGGGAATGTATGCTGTTACAACTGAAACTGGTGGTACAGCTGCAGATATATTTGCAGATAGTAATGTAGAAGTAGCTGGAAAAACAGGAACAGCACAGGTGTCTAGTGGTGCAAACAATGCAATTTTTGTTGGATTTGCACCATATGATAATCCTAAAATTGCTGTTGTTGCAGTAGTAGAACATGGAGATGAAGGATATTATTTAGCACCTATGGTAAAAGAAATTACAAATGAATATTTTAATATTTATACAAGTGATGCTCAAATGGAAAAATCCCAAGAAGTAGTAGAAAATAGAATAGAATTTTAAAGCTAATGTTAAAGTTGCATTAGCTTTATTTTTTTATATTATTTTTGTTATTAATTTAAAAATATATCTTTTATATGGTATAATTATATAAAAGTGAGGTGTACTATGGAAAATAAGCTAATTCTTTCATTATATGAAAAAAAACTAAATGGTTTAGATATAAATACTGTTTTTGATATAATAAATTTATATGGAAACAAAAATATAGATGGTATAGAAATAAATACGGATAATTTAGACTCTTTAAAGAAATGCTCAAAGTTGTGTAAAAAAAATAAATTAAAATTTATGTGCCATACGCCACTTAAAGTTATGAGTGAATCAGAAGTTATTAAATATCTTAATTGTTTAAATGATATATCTAGAGAGTTAAGGTATAATATTAATGTTGTTTTTCATAGCTTAAATAATAATAAAGATTTTAAGGAAAATATAGAAGAAACTATATTATTTATGAAGAAAATTTTAACATATGTAAAAAAATATAATTTGAATGTAACGATATCTTTAGAAAATTTAAATAAGAAGAATGATATTAGAAGAATTAATATAAATGTAATTGACAGTATTCTAAATAGATTTGAAGATATAAGATTTACATATGATATAGGGCATGATTTATATGACAATAAAAAAATATCAAACTTATCTACATTGCAAAAAATAAAATTAAATAATGTTCACATACATAGTGTTATAAATTCAAAGGATCATAATATAATAAATGAAAAATCACATGATATAGATAAAATTAAAGAGTCCCTTGAAAACTTGAAAAAAATAAATTATAAAGGTCCTATAGTATTAGAATATGCTATAGATAATATACCAGGAGAAAGAATAGAAGAGAAGATAATAAATTTAGTAAAATCATTTAATTTTTTTAAAAATGAACTAATTAAAAAATATTAACTTTTTTGTAGATTAATTTTTATTTCTATAAAGTGCTTTTAAATGAGATAACTTTATGGTATAATGCAGTTGAGGTGAAAAATTATGAGTAAATATAGTATTTACAAAAATATAAGTAAGAATATATTTAGAGGATACGACATAAGAGCAATCTACGGACAAGATTTAAATGAAGATATAGCTTATACTATAGGATTGTCTTTTGGTTCTTATATTCAAGATAAAGGATATAATAAATGTCTAGTTGGACATGATAATAGAGACTCATCTAATCCACTAGCAGATGCTTTAATAGAAGGAATAACAAGTACAGGTGTAGATGTAGTATATTTAGGATTATGTACAACTCCAATGTATTATTATGCACAAAAATATTTAAAAATAGATCCAGGTGTTATGATTACTGCATCACATAATCCTAAAGAATATAATGGATTTAAAGTAGCTTTTGATGATTTTGGTAATGCGTGTGGACAAATGATACAAGATTTTAGAGTATATACAGAAGAAGGTAACTTTAAAACAGGTAAAGGTAATGTTAGCACTTATGATATTAAAGAGGCATATTTAAAAGCAATAAAAGAGTCAATAAAAATGGGAGATAAAAAAGTAAAAGTTGTTCTTGATACTGCAAATGGTACAGCGTCAATCATAGCTAAAGAAGTATATTCTATGTTTGATAATATTGAGCTTGTTCCATTAAATATTGAATCCGATCCTGCCTTTCCAAATCACCATCCAGATCCAAGTGTTGAAGCAAATAATAAAATGCTAAAAGATGAAGTTATTAAGACTCATGCAGATGTAGGAATAGGAATAGATGGTGATGGAGATAGAGTAGGAATTATAGATGAAAATGGTACAATGATATTTATAGATTTCTTTGCTATTATTATATGGCGTGACATAATGGATAAAGTAGAAAATAAAAATGCTTTATTTGACGTTAAATGTTCTAAATCTTTAGTAGATGAAATAGTAAAACTTGGTGGTACACCAGTATGTTATAGAACAGGTAATTCTTATATGAAAGCTAAAATGAGAGAAGGAGATTTTGCTTTTGGATCAGAGCTTTCAGGACATGTATTTTTTAGAGATAGATGGGATAATATAGATGATGGATTATATGCAGGACTTAGACTTGTAGAAATTCTATCTAAAACAGATAAAACAGTATCTGAGCTATTAGGTGGTGTAAATAGATATTATTCTAGTCCAGAGATTATAATTCGCTCAACTGATGAAGAAAAATTTAAAGTTATTGAAAATATAAAAAATTATTGTATTGAAAAAGGATATAGCATAAATGATATAGATGGTGTAAGAGCTGAATTTGATAATGGATGGGCTCTTGTTAGAGCTTCTAATACAGGACCTAATATAACAGTAAGATTTGAAGGTAAAACACAGGAAGATGAAAAAGCTATTGAAGAAGAATTTATGAGTTTAATAAAAAAGTAGGAGCTTGTTTTACAAGCTTCTATTTTTATGTTGAAAAAGTTTAAAAAATATTGTATTATTATGGTGGATAAAGAGGAGGATATATGAAAAAGATAGCTATACTTATTCCTTGTTATAATGAGGAGGTTACAATTGCTAAAGTAATAGCGGATTTTAGAAGGCAACTTCCAAATGCATTAATATATGTATATAATAATAATTCTACAGATAATACATTGCAAATTGCATATGAAAATGGTGCTATTGTAAAAAATGAATATAGACAAGGTAAAGGAAATGTTGTAAGGAGTATGTTTAGAGATATTGAAGCTGATATATATGTACTAGTTGATGGTGATGATACATATCCTGCAGAGAAAGTTCATGAGCTTATTAAGCCAATTTTAATGGAAACAGCTGATATGGTTGTAGGAGATAGAATATCTAATGGAACATATAAGAGCCAAAATAAAAGGTTATTTCATGATTTTGGAAATGGAATAGTAAAAAAGACTATAAACAAATTATTTAAAAGTAATTTAAAAGATGTAATGTCTGGTTATAGGGCATTTAATAAAAGATTTGTAAAAAATGTACCTATTTTAAGTAAGAAGTTTGAAGTAGAAACAGAAATGACTCTTCATGCTTTAGATAAAGGCTTTATAATTAAAGAGATTCAAATAGAATATAGAAATAGACCAAATAGAAGTATTTCAAAATTAAATACTTTTACAGATGGATATAAAGTATTAAAGACTATAATAAAAATGTTAAAAGATTACAAACCAATGAAGTTTTTTTTGTCAATAGCTATAATATTTTTTGCATTAGGACTTATAATAGGTGTTCCTGTTATATATGAATATATTTTAACAAAATATATTACAAAAGTGCCATCAGCAGTACTTAGTACTGGACTTATGATATTTTCAATAATAACAGCACAATGTGGTGTTATTTTGGATACTGTGGTAAAAGATGACAAGGAAAAATATGAGTTAGAGTTAAATAAATATACGACATTAGAGAAGATAAAGGAAAACATAAAA
>ERZ1643249.4827-NODE-4827-length-11071-cov-5.275962_pt1 | contig 11071 bp, 8 predicted proteins | sample MGYA00579263_ERZ1643249 | MGnify/ENA primary metagenome ERZ1643249 (study PRJEB29033, sample SAMEA4952264) | chicken gut metagenome | biome: Broiler Chicken; feature: Gastrointestinal Tract; material: Caecum | place: Ireland | collected 2018 | study: Broiler...
TATGGTTTATAACTTAGTATTTTCTTTATTAGTTCTTGTGGTGTATAATCTTGTGCTTTTCCATTTAAATTCCAAGTTTCTGGATTATGACAAAACTTACATCTTAGCGGACAACCTTGCATAAATACTACAAATCTAACTCCTGGACCATCTACTAATCCCATTGTTTCTATACTATTAATTTTTCCTATCATTTAAATCACCAATAACAATTATATATTAATTTGAGACAATATTAAACAAAATATTTGAAAATAATCTATATAATAAACGCCCGAAAGGAAGAATTGTATGGATTATTATAACAAAATAAAAGATGAACTAGTAAATAATGAAACATATAAAATAGTAAAAGATTACTCTAAAAATAGAAATGATTTAAAGACATACTATAATGTTGGCAAGCTTTTAAATGATGCTGGTAAGCATTATGGAGAAGGAATTATTAAAAAGTATTCAGATAAATTAACAAATGAATTAGGAAAGAAATTCAACGAAACCACACTAAAAAGAATAAGACAATTTTATTCATTAATCAAAAAAAGTGCGCCGCTGGTGCACCAATTAACATGGAGCCATTATCAAGAATTATTGCCCTTAAAAGAAATAAATAAAATAAATTATTATATTAATATATGCCAAGAACAAAATCTAAGTAAAAGAAAATTAAGAGAAAAAATAAAAAATAATGAATATGAAAGATTAGATGATAAAACAAAGCTTAAACTTATAAATAAAGAACAAGAGCAAGAAAAAGTAGAAGACTTTATTAAAAACCCCATCCTTATAAAAAATAAATATAATAAAGAAGATATTTCTGGAAGGATGTTACAACGGTTAATATTAGAAGATATGCCGTCTTTTTTAAAAGAGTTAGGTAATGTTTTTTGTTTCATAGATAATGAATATCCTATAAAAATTGATAAAAGATATAATTACATTGATTTACTTTTATATAATATTAACTTTAATTGTTATGTGGTTTGTGAACTTAAAACAACAGAATTAAAGAAAGAACATATAGGACAAGTTCAGACTTATATGAATTATATAGATAAAAACGTTAAAACACTTAAACAAAGTCTCACTATAGGAATTATTATATGTAAGAAGGATAATAAATTTGTTATGGAGTATGTTACTGACGAAAACGTATTTGATAGAGAGTATCAGTTGATATGAAAAGAACATAGAATTAAATTTTCTATGTTCTTTTACTTTAACATCCTAACTTTTCATGGAATGTACGAGAAATTACTTCTTCTTGATGTGCTCTTGATAATTTATCAAATAATACTGCATAACCAGATACTCTAATTGTAAGAGTAGGGTATTTACCTGGATTATTCATAGCATCAATTAGCATTTCTCTATTAAGAACGTTTACGTTAATGTGGTGTGCTCCTTTTTCAAAGTAACCATCAAGTACGTTTACTAAGTTTTCTATTCTTTCATTTTCATCGTGTCCTAAAGCACTAGGTACTATAGAAAAAGTGTTTGATATACCATCTTCACAACAATTTGTATATGGTAGTTTAGCAACTGAGTTAAGTGAAGCTAAAGCGCCAGATGAATCCCTACCATGCATTGGATTAGCCCCTGGAGCAAACGCAATACCAGCTTTTCTACCATCTGGAGTAGAACCTGTTTTCTTTCCGTACATAACGTTTGAAGTTATCGTTAATACTGATAAGGTATGCTTTGCACCTTTATATAATTTGTTTTTACATAAATCATCATAAAATTCTTTTAGTATTTCTACACCAATTAAGTCGGCTCTATCATCATCATTACCGTATTTAGGGAAATCTCCTTCTATTTCAAAATCAACGGCAATACCATTTTCATCTCTTATAGGTCTTACTTTCGCATACTTAATTGCTGACAATGAATCAATTGCAACTGAAAGACCAGCAACACCAAAAGCCATAAGTCTATCAACTTTTGTGTCATGTAGTGCCATTTGACCTCTTTCATAAGCATACTTATCGTGCATGTAATGGATTATGTTCATGGCGTCAACGTATGTTTTAGCAATCTTGTTCATCGCTTTAGAATAAGCCTTTCTTACCGTATCATAATCTAATACGTCACTATTTATTTTATCTAATCCTGATACAACTAATTCTTTTTTAACCTCATCATATCCACCGTTAATAGCATAAAGTAGGGTTTTAGCTAGGTTACATCTAGCTCCAAAAAATTGCATTTGTTTTCCAACGGTCATCGCTGATACGCAGCATGCAATTGCATAATCGCATCCATGTATTGGTCTCATTAATTCATCAGACTCATATTGGATTGCATCTGTATCAATTGAAACTTTTGCGCAATATTTTTTAAAGTTTTCAGGCAAACGTTCACTCCATAAAACCGTTAAGTTAGGTTCTGGAGCTGATCCTAAATTATATAGCGTACGTAAATACCTATATGAATTTTTTGTAACTAATGATTTACCATCTTCGTTCATGCCTCCTAAACTTTCGGTTACCCAAGTAGGATCTCCCGCGAATAACTCGTTATATTCAGGAGTTCTTAAGTGTCTTGCCATCCTAAGCTTTAAAATAAATTGATCTATTATTTCTTGCGCTTCTTCCTCGGTTATTATGCCATTTTTTAAATCTCTTTCAAAGTAAATGTCTAAGAAAGTAGAAGTTCTTCCTAAACTCATTGCAGCCCCGTTGTTTTCTTTTATGGCAGCAAGGTATCCAAAGTATAACCATTGTGTAGCTTCTTTAGCATTAGAAGCTGGATTTGATATATCAAATCCGTATGAATTAGCCATAGCTTTTATTTCGTTTAAAGCTTTTATCTGTTCTGATACTTCCTCACGTAATCTTATTTTACTTTCGGTTAATTCTTCATTTTCAAGGTTAAGTAGATCTTTTTTCTTTTCTTCTATTAATCTATCTATACCATAAAGAGCAATTCTCCTATAATCACCAATTATTCTTCCTCTTCCATAAGCATCAGGAAGTCCGGTTAATAAACCAGCGTGTCTAGCTTTTCTAATGTCAGTTGTATAAGTATCAAAAACACCATCATTATGTGTTTTTCTAAACCTGAACTCTTTTTCTACTTCAGGGTCAAGTTGGTATCCATAAGCTTCTAAAGCTTGTTTAACCATTCTCATGCCACCAAAAGGATTAATCATCCTTTTTAATGGTTCATCGGTTTGAAAACCTACTATTACTTCATCTTCTTTAATTAAATAACCCGGTTTGAAGTTATTTATTCCTGAAACCGTTTTAGTATCTACGTCATATACGCCTTTTTCTATTTCTATTTTTGACATTTCAGCATATTTGTCGTTTAGACGTTTAGTTTTTTCAGTAGGTCCTACTAAAAAAGATTCATCTCCCTTATATTCGGTATAATTATCTAAAATAAACTGTTTAACGTTTATTTCTTCTTGCCATTTGGTTCCTTTAAATTCTTTCCATTCATTCATTTTTTTTTACCTCCATAAATAAAACCTTAACAATTATACATTAAGATTAAAAAACAATAATGTTGCATATGCAACATTATTGTTTTTTTGTATAAAAATTTACATCTATTAACGTTTTATTCAACGCTTTTAAGGGCATTTACCATATCTAATTTTTTTAAATCATAATGCATAAAAATATTTACAATAAATAAGAAGAATAGCGTTATCATAAATGAAGCTACGTAACTTAGGATGCTTATGTCAAAGCTAAACATAAATAGGTTAGTCTCACAAACCTTTATTACGTAATAGGTAAGAAAACTACCAATTACTAATCCTACTACGCTTCCTATGATGGTTAATATAACGTTTTCTTTATGAACGTAATTTGTTACTTCATTATCATAAAAACCTAATATTTTAACGGTTGCTAATTCTCGTTTTCTTTCACTTATATTTACGTTTGATAGGTTATATAGTACGACAAATGCAAGACAAGCTGAAGATATTATTAAGATTATGGTAACGTAATTTAAAGTTTGCATTTTTTCTTTATATTGTTCTTTTGTATTATTTATTGAAGTTATTGAACTTATATGTTCTATTTCCGATAATTCTGCCATTGTTATCTTTTCGTTTTTGGTATTAGATGTGTTAACTAACAAAGAATTATATTTTATATCTTCGTTAGTTAATTTTTTATAAAGGGCAGGTGACATATAAATGTAATGATCAATGTAGTTTTCCGTTATCTTACTTATTTTTACCTTTTTTTCATCACCATTAGGTAAATTTATGCTTATTTTATCATTTTCCTTTTTTTCTAAAAGTTCCGCTAGTTTTTCCGTTATAACAATACCGGTATCATCTAACGTGATTTCCTTTTCTTTTTTTCTTTCTTTTAGGGTAATATAATCATTTAGTTCTTTTTTGTTTTCTGGAATTATTAAATAAACTTGTTCGTTAATGCTTTCATCTTTGACGTTTATTATGCTTTGGTTTATTCTCATACTGTTTTTGATTTTCTTATTTTCATTAATTTTCTTTTTTACCGAATTAGAAGTTTCGTTATCGGTTAAATTTAAAGTTATGAATAAATCATATTTACTAATTTCATCAAACTGTTTATCACAAATACTGGTTACTGAATCCCTAAGACCAAAAGCGGTTAGTAAAAGGGCGGTTGAACCACTAATTCCAACAACTGTCATAAACAATCTTTTTTTATACCTAAACACGTTCCTGAACGTTACTTTGTTTGAGAACTTTAATTTTTTCCATATAGGAGTTACTCGTTCTAATAAAACCCTTTTGCCTGGTTTTGGTGATTTTGGCCTCATTAGTTTTGCTGGAACTTGCATTATATCATTTATAATCGCTATAACACTTGCTAAAACAGTTGCAATTACTGAAAATATAAACGCAAATAAAACATGATTTAATTGGAAGGTAGCTGATAGGTTTGGTATGTCATAAAAAGTGCCGTAACATAACCAAATTACCATTGGGATTAATTTATAAAAAATTATGGTTCCCAAAATACTACCAAGTATGCTTGCTAATAAAGCGTATAATACGTATTTAAACGAAGTATCAAAAACGCTATATCCAATTGCTCTTAAAGTCCCAATTTGGTTTCTTTCTTCTTCAACGATTCTTGTCATTGAAGTTAAACTTACTAAAGCTGCTACCAAAAAGAATATTAAAGGGAAAATTTTAGCTATTTTTTCTATTCTTTCAGTTTCAAGCTTAAATTCATAAAAGCTAGGTGTTTCGTTTCTAGACGTAGTATATATCATTGGGCTTTTTAAATTAGATAACGCCATTTTTGATTGCTCTAAACTAGTGCTTATTTGCTTAATTGATTCGTTTAGCGATTCTTCTGGAAATTCTAATGAATATAAACCATTTAGGCTTTCGTTTAATGAAGATATGTTGTTTTCTAAAGTAGTTTTATATTCTTCATATCTATCATTTATTATTGGTGTTAATATACTTGTTATTTTTTCTTGGTATTTTTTTACTAGTTTTTTATATTCCTTACCATAAGTATCTAACTTTTTAGCACCATCTATGGTTGTATAAATTTCTGTATATGTATCTGAATTAATGTTTTTTTCTTCTAGGTAAATAAAATAATCATTTTGCTTGTTTTCAATGCTAGAAGAGCCTCTGTCGTTTGATGAATAGTAACTATTTTTTACGGTTCCTACAATTTTTATTTTTTTTGCTTTTAAATCCTGATCATTATTAGGTTCAAGCGTTACTAAATCACCAATTTTAAGACCATTATCTTTCAAAAAAGATTCTTCAACTAAACCTTCATTTATCGTTTTGGGAAAAGTACCACTTGTTAAAGTAAGCCTGTTTATATAATCTTCATCGTTATTATTTAAGCTATCATTAATTCCTATCGCTTTTATTAGGTAGTCCTCGTTTTTAACGCTTGCTTTTGTATCTACCGATTTAACCATCATGATGCCATTTATACCTTCAATGCTTTTTAACGTGTTATAATCATCTTCGTAAAAACCAGTTGTTGATTGTATTTTAACATCCATTAAGTTGGTTTTTTGATAATAACGTTTTGCGGTGTTTTTCATGTCAAGGGACGTTGATTTAAGACCGATGTAAAAACCAACGCCTAATGTTATAACCAAAACCAAGGATATAAACCTTTTTTTTGTAAATGATATTTCTCTTATTGCATCTTTTAAAATACTTTTTTTCTTTACCATTCAAGATCACCTATATTCTTAGGCTTTTTATTTATTTTAACACTTTCTACGCTGCCGTTTTTAATGGTAATAACTTTATTTGCAATAGGAGTTATTGCGTTATTATGGGTTATAATAATAACCGTTGTTTTTTCTTTTTTTGATATGGATTGAAGTAGTTTTAATACCTGTTTTCCCGTCTTAGAATCAAGGGCTCCGGTCGGCTCATCACATAAAAGTAATTTTGGATTTTTTACAACCGCTCTTGCGATTGCAACGCGTTGTTGTTCTCCTCCAGATAAAGCCGAAGGGAAGTTATCCTTTCTTTTTGTTAGACCAACTTTCTTAATTGTTTGATCCACATCCAAAGGATTTTTACATATTTCATAGCCTAGCTCAACGTTTTCCCTCGCGGTTAAGTTTTGTACTAAGTTGTAAAACTGAAAAACAAAGCCAACGTCTTCACGTCGGTATTTTACCAATTTTCTTCCTTTTAATTTATTTATTTTAACTCCATCTACGATTACTTCGCCACTTGTTAATGTATCTATTCCACCTAAAATGTTTAAACAAGTAGTTTTACCTGCACCTGAGGGTCCTATGATTACTACTAATTCTCCTTTTTCTATTTCAAAACTTGCTTTTTTTAAAGCTTTGATTGAAACTTCACCGGTGTTATATTCTTTACAAACGTTTTTAAATTCAATGTATGCCATAAAAACCCTCCTTTTCAGTTATTATATTACCTTTAGCTAATTTAAATGTCAACGATAGTTAAATAATTATTTTATTTTTTTAAAACAAATGATATAATTGATTTGAAGAATAGGTAAAACGGGGTGAAATCGATGGAAAATAATAATTATAATAACTTTGATGAATTAGAAGAATTAAGTGAAGATGAAATCTTGACTGATCAAAAAGATGATACGGTGGAGTTAAATAACGAGACTACCAATGACCTTGATGATAATAAGGAAACAGAAGATAAGGCGGATGAAGTTACGGAAAGTAAGACCGAAGAACAACCAAAAATTGAAACTCTACCTAATGAGATTGGTAGGGTAAAAAACGTTGGAGCTGATACCGTTACAATCGGTATAACTACTAGTTTACCATTTGAAAGGAATTTATTAGATCATCACGTTATATTTAGAACTTTAGAAGGACGCGCAATCGTTGGTATGGTTACGTCGTTAAATAGTGAGGAATCTAATATTAAATTAATTGGTGAATTACAAGGTGATAGGTTTGTTCCTGGCGTGCTTACCAAACCATCCATTGGTAGCGTTTGTTTTGTTGCAACTGAAGATGAAATAAAATTAATTGTTGTTGACGATAAAAATAACGTATTAAAAAAATTTCGTATAGGTAACATGCCACTTTATAATAATACTCCTGCATATGTTTCTACTAACACTTTTTTTAGCAATCATTTCGCAATTTTTGGAAATACGGGATCTGGTAAATCATGTGGGGTTGCAAGACTTTTTCAAAACGTGTTTTTTAACCAGCCTCAAGCTCCGAAAAACGCTTGTATATTTATTTTTGATGCGTATGGAGAATATGAAAACGCCTTGTCTATTCCAAATAATCAAATATTTTTTAAAAGGTATTCTACTAACGTAAGAGCAAATAAAAATAACCTAATTAAAATACCATTATGGTTATTAGACATAGATGATTTTGCTTTATTATTAGACGTTGATGATGCAACTCAGCTTCCGATAATAGAGAAAGCTTTAAGACTTGTTACCGTTTTTTCTGGAGATGAAGAAGAAACGAAAGTATATAAAAATGATATAATTGCTAAAGCTATATTAGAAGTTTTGTATAGTGGTGGAGCTGCATCACAAATACATGATCAAATATTTGCTATTTTAACGTCTTATAATACCCCTGATTTAAACCTTGAAACGCCAATTGTTCAGCCTGGTTATACAAGAAGTTTAAGGCAGTGCTTAATAATAGATAAGGAAGGTAAAATAGGTGAAATACAGCTGGTTTCAGAATTTATCAAAAAATTTATAAATGATGATTTAAAACTAGAGTTACCAGATGGTACTATTCCTTTTACCCTAGAAAATTTAAGGGAAGCGTTTGACTTTGCTTTAATATCAGAAGGTATATTAAAAAGTGATAAAATATACGACAAGGCAAACGTTCTTAAGGTTAGGTTAGATTCAATTATAAAAGGAGAGTATGCGGAGTATTTTAAAGTTGATAAATACATTGATAAAATGAATTTTATAAAGGACTTAATTACCGCTCCTAATGGTGCTAGGGCACAAATAATAAACATTAACATAAGCTATCTAGACGATAGGCTTGCTAAAACCATTTGTAAAATATATTCTAAGCTGTTGTTTGACTTCGCGTCTAAACTAGAACAAAGAGGCTCATTTCCAGTACATTTAATATTGGAAGAAGCCCATAGATACGTTCAAAATGACCAAGACATTAAAATTCTTGGCTATAATATTTTTGATAGAATAGCTAAGGAAGGAAGAAAATACGGAGTTATTTTAGGGCTTATTTCCCAAAGACCGTCGGAACTTTCGGAGACGGCGTTATCACAGTGTTCTAATTTCTTAATTTTCAAGATGCAGCACCCTTATGATGTTTCGTTTATTAGACAAATGGTTCCTAACATAACTGATGAAATAGTTGAGAAAATGAAGGCTTTGCAACCAGGTACTTGTATAGCGTTCGGTTCTGCTTTTAAGCTTCCAACGATTGTTAAAATGGAAATGCCTTATCCTCAGCCTTTATCTGGAAACGTTGATGTATCTAGATTGTGGTATTATTAAACATTAAATTATTTTAACGGCTAATTATTTAGCTGTTTTTTCTTTATTCATTTTAATAAATGTGTTAAAATATAAATATATTAGGAGGACTTGTTTATGAAAGAAAAAACTAAAAAAACAATACTATTAATAGCAATATGTCTAGTAACTCTTATGGTGCTTTTTATAGCACTTAAATTGAACGAAAACATGAAGCAAGAATTGTTATCTACTTCAGGAATGAAGAACTATTTAACGGAAATAAAGTATGAAGAAATAGCTACTCATGTTGTTGAACAACCAAATACCATTATTTATGTATCTAACAGTAGTGATGATTCGTTATATACATTTGAAAAAGAGTTTAAAACGGTTATAAAAAAATATAATTTAGAAAACGAAATAATATACATAAACATAAATGATTCCGTTATAGTAGATCCAATTTATCAAAATGCACCCGAACTTGTATTTTACAAAGATGGACAAATATCTGATATGATAGATTGTACATCTTTAAAAAGTAGTGATGAGATAATAAACGTTTTAAAAGAAAGAAGTGTAATAAGTGATTAACGTAGTTTTGTTTGAACCAGAAATTCCAGGAAATACAGGAAACATAATGCGTACTTGTGTTGCAACCAATACGAAACTTCACTTAATTAAACCACTTGGTTTTTCTTTGGATGAAAGTTATATAAAAAGAAGTGGTGCTAATTACATAAAAGATTGTGATTATACCGTTTATGAAAATTGGGATGATTTTAAAAAAAAGAATGATGGTACGTATTATTATTTAACTAGGTATGGTAAAAAACCACATACTTCTTTTAATTATAGCAACAGGAATGAAAATATTTATCTGGTTTTTGGTAAAGAAAGTAGTGGAATACCACTTAAAATACTAAAAGATGATTTAGACCATTGTCTTAGGATACCAATGACAGATAAAGTTAGAGCGCTTAATTTATCCAATTGTGCTGCAATTATGGTATATGAAGTTTTAAGACAGCAAAATTATCCTGATTTGTTGAGAACTGAACCTTTTAAGGGTGAAAATTATATAGAAACAGGAATAGATTCCAGTAAGTAAAAAGTGGTGATTTTATGACTAAAGCAGAAATAGATAATGCTTGTAAAGATTATGAAAATTACATGTTTGAACGAAAAAAAGTTGGCGTTGATACTTTTGAATATGATAATCTAAAAATGTTTTGTAAGGTTGTTTACTTTCTTAAAAACGGTTTAGAACCATGGTATGACGGAATTAAATTTTTCATTCCCAAAGCATGTGAATTATCTAAAGCTGATTTTATTACCAAAATTAAGATTAGTGATGATTTTTTTAAACAAATTAATTATAACGTGGACGTAGAAAAGTTTGTTAGAAACGGGTTTGTAAATCCTTTTGATGCAACGTTGGATTTTAAGAAAATATCTAGTTATTTAAAAGGACATGGTCAAATAAACAAAGATAATGGTGACATTGTCTTTCCTAATAGTGGTTTTGCCATGGATTTATTAATAATGATTCATGAGTTTGGCCATGCTGCAAATAAAACCAGTGATGAAAAAGTAAAAAACATTTTATCAGAAGCATCAGCTTTATATGTTGAACTTCAATCTTATGATTATTTAAGTGGCATTGGTTATAATAACGAATCTAAGTTTATGAAAAGCTGGAGAATGAAGTTACTTTATGAAGACTCAAAAAAGTATTTAACCATACTTTCGGCTTTATTATCTCGTAAGGATGTTACTTTTAAAGGCGAAGTTGATTATTTATCATTAGAAATGATTAAACAAGACGATTTCTATAAGATTGAAAAAATGATGAACTATATGTTGGGACTTCCACTTGCAATATACATGTATAATATGGTAAAAGATGATTTTTCTTTTAGTGAAAACATTAATACGTTTAATAAGAATTTAGCAGATTTTACTTTTGAACAAAGCTTAAATATAATAGGAATATTTGATATAAAAAAGGATTTAATAGAAAAGATACCTGAGCTTATTGAAACATATGAAAATCAAAGAATAAAAAAAATGAACTAAAAAAGACCTTCATACGTGAACTGAACCCCAAAAGTTGGACAGTTTATAATTAGTTTCTAATTAGAGGATTG
>ERZ1643249.4828-NODE-4828-length-11070-cov-4.590377_pt1 | contig 11070 bp, 6 predicted proteins | sample MGYA00579263_ERZ1643249 | MGnify/ENA primary metagenome ERZ1643249 (study PRJEB29033, sample SAMEA4952264) | chicken gut metagenome | biome: Broiler Chicken; feature: Gastrointestinal Tract; material: Caecum | place: Ireland | collected 2018 | study: Broiler...
AAGTGCCATTACAAGAATGGTTGCTTTATGGGGCACCGGGATGCACCCGATGGGTTGTATCCCCTGCTGCGCAAGGAAGTGGAGAGGCACATCCTGCAATACGGGGTGAACCGCTTCTTTGTCGGCACCTACGGCAATTTTGACCGCATGGCGGCTTCCGTGTTGGGGGAGATCAAAGCGCGGTATCCGCACATCCGCTTCTATCAGATGCTCGCCTATCCGCCGGAGCAGGAGTGGATGGAACTGCCGCCCGGCTGCGAACGCGCCGTCTATCCAAAGAAGCTGGCCCGGATCCCGGAGAAGGCGGCGATCCCGGTCCTGAACCGCATGGTGGTGGACGCCTCCGACTACGTGATTGCCTATGTCTACCGCGTTTCCAACGGCGCCTATCAGACATGGAAGTATGCCCGCCTGCGGGAACAGCGGGGATTGCTTTGCATGAACAACCTGGCGGAATTTTGAACGGGATAGGGGTTTTATCTGGAACCATCATGTGAAAAATGCCATGCAAATGTAGGAACGTTCCTGCGTTTGCATGGCATTTTTCCTTATATTGAGGGGGAAAACGGGCGGCTGGGACGCGCTTTTGGGAGGCCGGCCAAAAAAGGAAGAGCGGAATGGTCTGCTAAAATATTGTAAATTCCGGTTTTGTTATCGTAAAGACTTTAAAAACCAAACCGGATACAATAGAGACAACGAAAGGGGAACGGCCCCGGGGAGGCGGAGAATCCGGCCGGCCCAAATCAAACAGTCAAAGTTACATAGGAGGAACGATCTATGAAAATGAGAAGATTTGCAGCAGCTATCCTTTCCGTATTGATGTTTAGCGCATGTGTGACCGGATGCGGAAGCACGGAAGAAACCCCCGCAGCAACCGACGGCGCCGCTTCGACCGAGAGTACAAGCGATACGAACGCAGGCGGCGAGGACGACGGGAAATTGAAGGTCGGCTTTGCACAGATCGGCCAGGAATCCGGCTGGCGCGACGCGGAGACCGCTTCCATCCAGTTCTATGCAGGCCAGAATTTGGATACCATCGATTTCAAATTTGCAGATGCACAGCAGAAACAGGAAAACCAGATCAAAGCAATCAAATCCTTTATCGATATGGGCGTTGACGTCATCGGCCTGGCGCCGGTGGTAGAGACCGGTTGGGACGCGGTGTTCACCGAGGCAAAGGACGCAGGCATCCCGATCATCCTGGTAGACCGCATGGCGGACGTCCCGGAAGACCTCTATGCAACGTTCATCGGCTCTGACTTCATCGAAGAGGGCAAGAACGCAGCCGACGAAATGGCGAAGCTGATCGGCAACAGCGGCAAGATCGTACAGCTCGAAGGCACCGTGGGCGCCTCCGCTGCGAACGACCGCAAGAAGGGCTTTGAAGATCAGATGGCAGCGGAATATCCGGACATCGAGATCATCGCATCCCAGACCGGCGACTTCACCCGCGCAAAGGGCAAGGAAGTCATGGAGTCCTTCCTCAAGACCTATGGTTCTGAAATCAAGGGCGTTTATGCGCACAACGACGATATGATGCTCGGCGCGATCGAGGCCATCAAGGAAGCCGGCCTCAAGCCCGGCGAGGACATCAAGACCGTTTCCTGCGACGGCGTCAAGGCCATCTTTGAAGCCATGGTCGCTGGCGAAGCGAACGTCACCGTCGAATGCAACCCGCTGCTCGGCCCGGTCTTCTTTGAGACGGCCCAGAAGCTTGCAAACGGCGAAACCGTTGAGAAATGGATCAAGTCCGAAGAGGGCATCTTCCGTCAGGAGACCGCCGCAGAAGACATCAAGACCCGTGTCTATTAATTTGATTTCTCCTTCACTTTCTTTCTTCTTCATTTTATAAATTTTACCGATTCTGTGAAATCCGCCCCGCCTGTTGAGACGGAGGCGGATTTTGCATATCAAAAGGAGGGGCTGCTATGAGCGGCGAAACGGCATTGATCCAAATGTCGCACATATCCAAGACATTCCCCGGCGTCGTCGCGCTCGACGACGTGCAGTTTACATTGCAAAAAGGGGAGATCCATGCGCTGCTGGGCGAAAACGGCGCAGGGAAATCCACGCTCATCAAGGTTCTCACGGGCGTCGAAGAGCGCGACGGAGGGACAGTGCTGCTGGAGGGAAAGGAAATTTTCCCCAAGACCCCGCAGGAGGCCCAGGACGCCGGCATCAGCACGGTGTACCAAGAGGTCAACCTGTGTCCCAACCTCTCGGTGGCGGAAAATGTCTATATTGGACGCGAACCCAAAAAGGGCGGGCGGATCGATTGGAAAACCATCAACACGCGCTCTAAGGAGCTTTTGGAGCGGTTTGACCTACAGATCGACGTGACCAAAACACTCGATTCCTATTCTGTGGCAGTGCAGCAGATGGTGGCCATCGCGCGCGCGGTGGATATCTCTGCAAAAGTGCTGATCTTGGACGAACCGACGTCCAGCTTGTCCACGCTGGAGGTGCAGAAGCTGTTTGAGATCATGCGGATGCTGAAAAAGCAGGGGATGGGGATCGTTTTTGTCACCCACTTCCTCGACCAGGTGTATGAGGTATCGGACACCATCACCGTGCTGCGCAACGGCGGCTATGTCGGTACATACGCCACGGCGGACCTCCCGCGCGTGCAGCTGGTCGCCAAGATGATCGGCAAGGAATACGCCGACCTCAACCAGCGCTTTGTCAACGAAGAGGCCGCAAAGACGGAAAAAGAAACCCTGCTGTCCCTCAAGGATGCCAGCGGCGCGGGCACGATCGATTCCATCTCGCTCGACGTCCACAGCGGGGAGGTGCTGGGGCTGTCCGGCCTGCTCGGGTCGGGCCGCTCGGAAATTGTGCGCCTGATCTTCAGCGTGGACCGTCTCAGCGGCGGTGAGATGGTGCTCAAGGGCGAACCCATCCACAACCGCAGCCCGTTGGGCGCGATCCGCAAGGGTTTCTCCTTCTGCCCGGAAAACCGGAAGACGGAGGGCATCATCGGGGATCTGAGCATCCGGGACAACATCATCCTGGCGCTCCAGGCAAAGCGCGGCATGTTCAAGGCCATCTCTAAGGCGGAAGCGCAGAAGCTCGCCGACGAATACATCGAAAAACTGGAAATCAAGACGCCGTCCGCGGACCAGCTCATCAAGAATCTCTCGGGCGGCAACCAGCAGAAAGTCATTTTGGCGCGCTGGCTGGCTACCAACCCGGACCTGCTGATGCTGGACGAACCCACCCGCGGCATCGACATCGGCACAAAGGCGGAGATCCAGAAGCTGGTGGTCCAGCTTGCGGAGCAGGGCATGGCGGTCATCTTTATTTCCTCGGAAATTGACGAGATGCTGCGCTGCTGCGACCGCATGGTCGTTTTGCGGGACAAAAAGAAGGTCGCGGAGCTGAACGGGCAGGAGATCTCGGAAGCGGCGATCATGCATTATATTGCGGGAGGTGCGGAGAATGAACCTGCTTAAAAAATGGAGCAAGGCGCAGGTGTTCTGGCCCATTGTGATCTTCCTGTTGATCCTGCTGGTCAATGGGATCGTCTCGGGCGGCGCGTTCTTCGAGATGAAGATCGTGGAAGGGCATCTGTATGGCAGAATTATTGACATTTTGCGGAATGGTAGTAAACTTATGTTGTTAGCCACCGGCATGACGTTCGTTTTGGCCACCGGGGGGACCGATATTTCCGTCGGCTCTGTGATGGCCATCAGCGGCGCGATCGCGTGCAGTATTGTTGCAAATGGCGGTAACGTGGCCGTCGCAGTGTTGGTGGCGATTTTGGCAGGAGTTGTAGCAGGGGCATGGAATGGGATGCTGGTCGCGAAGGTCAAAATTCAGCCCATCGTCGCAACCATGATCCTGATGGTGGCGGGCCGCGGCATTGCGCAGCTCATCACCAACGGTAAAATCATTACCATCAATTCGGATTCTTATTATTTTATCAACGGCGGCTATATTTTGGGCCTCCCGTTCCCGATTTTCATCGTGGCGTTTGTCGTGCTTATCGCCATGCTGTTCACCAAAAAGACCGCCTTCGGCCTGTTTTTGGAGTCCACGGGCATCAACCCGGTGTCCAGCCGCTTTGCCGGCATCAACGTGGACCGCATCAAATGGCTGGTCTATACCTTCTGCGGCGTGATGGCGGCGGTTGCCGGCCTGATCGAGAGCGCGGGCATCAAGGGCGCGGACTGCAACAATGCGGGCCTTTTGATCGAGATGGACGCGATCCTGGCGGTCGCAATCGGCGGCACATCCCTGAACGGCGGGCGGTTCTCCATCCCGGCGAGCCTGGTTGGCGCGCTGATTATCCAGAGCATCACCACGTCTATCTATGCGATGGGTGTTGCCCCGGAGGTCACGCTCGTGGTCAAATCGCTGATCGTTGTCTTTATCTGCCTGTTCCAATCCAAGGCGTTTAAGGATATGCTCAAGAGGCGGTTCCTGTCCCGGAAGGCGGTGAGCCAGGCATGAGAGAGACGAGTGGAAAGAAGAGAACGTTCCGGATCAAGAACATTTCCCTGGCAATCACCACCGTGCTGTTCCTGGTGCTGTTCGGCGCTGGGTCGGTTGCATACGACAACTTTTTCTCGTTCTCAACGTTCTTCAATCTGTTTAACGACAACGCGTATCTGATGATCGCTTCCATCGGGGTAACGTTTGTGTTGCTGACGGGCGGCATCGACATTTCCATTGCATCGACCATTGCGTTTACGTGCGTGTTTTCCGCGTTTTTGCTGCGGCTTGGCTGGACCCCGCTGATCGTGATCCCACTGGTCCTGTTGATCGGCCTGGCGTTTGGCGCGCTGATGGGGTACATGATCCACTATTTCAAGCTTCAGCCGTTCATTGTCACGCTGGCGGGCCAGTTCTTCATGCGCGGCATGTGCGCGGTCATCAGCACGGAGTCCATCCCGATTTCGGATGAATTCTACAAGACCATGGCCCTGACGAAGGTCACTTTGTTGGGCGGCAGGATCTATTTCTATGTGTTTATCGCCATCCTGGTGCTGGTGGTTTCGCTGTTCGTGTTGAAATTCACGCGGTTTGGCCGCACGGTCTACGCGGTGGGCGGCAACGAGCAGTCCGCCATCCTGATGGGCCTGCCTGTGGCGCGCACCAAGGTCGCTGTGTATGCGATCAGCAGCTTTTGCGCGGCGCTGGCCGGCGTGGTGTTCAGCTTCTATACGCTGGCGGGCTATTCCCTGCAGAACATGGGCCTGGAGCTCGATGCGATTTCCTCCTCCGTCATCGGCGGCACGCTGCTGACCGGCGGCGTGGGCAACGTGATCGGCACGACGGTCGGCGTTCTGATCCAGGGCGTGATCCAGACCATTGTGACTTACCAGAATTTGAACACCTGGTGGACCAAGGTGACCATCGCGGCGCTGCTGTGCATCTTCATCGTGATCCAGAGGGTGATCGCCATCCGCGCGGAAAAAGCAAAGGGGACCGCAAACTAAAGCCGTTGCTTCCTTTCAAAGAATCCATATCCGATACGAAACAGGGGCCCGAAGGAACCCATCGTATTGCCATCCCTGGCGGGGCGGCCGGGCCGCTCTGCCAGGGGCATTGTGCTTTCTGCCATGTGCTGTAAAACCGCCATCTGAACCATGGATGATCCAAATGTAAGAGGAATGTTGAGGTGCATGCAGATGCAAAGACAAACAAGGAAAACAAAGGCCCCGTGGGCGGCGCTGCTCGCCCTGTTCCTGCTGGCAACAGCTGTGTTCCCCACAGCGGCGTGGGCGAGCGCGCAGCAGGACCCGTCCGCTTCGGAAGAGGTCACCTATCTGGACACCGTGTCCGTCAGCCCGGATGCGGACCTGGAGGAAGGCAATGTAGAGATCCTGTATTATTTCTACAACCGGTGCCTTTCCTGCGACGAGGAAGCAACCATTGAGGAAAATATCCTTGGGATGCTCAAGAAGGATTTCCCAAACGTCACAGCGGACCTCACGATCAAAAATGTGGCGGAAGAGGGAAACCTGGAGGCTCTGCGCCAGGCCCTGATCGACAGTGGGGTTGGGGAAGAAAAACTGATGCAGCATCCGATCGTGTTCATCGGCGACCAGGTGCTGATCGGCTCGCAGGAGCTGGGGGAAAAGTTCCAACCGGCGGTGGCGGCGTATCTGGAGGAACAGCGCGCTGCTGAAGCGGAATCCGTCACAATCCAATACCTGTATGCGGAGGGCTGCTCCGAGTGCGAACAGGTGACGGAATTCCTGGATGGGATCACGGCCGTCGAAGTGCAGAACGAGGACGGTTCGGTTGAAGAAAAGCCCCTGCGTGTGGAGCGCATCGACGCGGGCAATATTGCGGACATCGAAGAGATCAATGCGCTTTACAGCGAGCACCAGGTCAAGCCGGAGGAGCGGCGTGTCCCAATTGTGTTATACGGCGGGGGTTATTTTGTCGGCTGTGAAAATATCCAAAAGAACTTGATAAATGCATTAAAAAATGGTAATCTTAGTTATAATGACCAAGATTTAACAGAGGAAGCGGAAGAATCCCTCTCGGCGGCCAATTTGTTTTGGGTGGCCCTGTCCGGGCTGATCGGGGGGCTGTCCCCCTGCTCCATGTCGCTGGTGCTTCTGCTGTTTTCGCTGTTGATTGCCGATAAGCAAAAGGTCTTGAAGGCTGGGTTTGGTTTCATCCTGGGCAGGATCATCCTGTATTTCCTGCTGGGGACGGTGTTCTTCGGCCTATTGCAGGCAATCGACCGGTCGCTCTTTTCGGGGATCAATACCGTGGTAGCCGTGTTGGTGGTTGTCATCGGGTGTTTGTTTGCCGTCCTGAGCTTTATCGATTTCGTTGAGAAACTTTCCACAGGGAAAGCTGTGTTTATTGCCGCTATGTTGGCGGGCGCGGTCATCGCGGTTGGGGAATTCCTGTGCACGGGCCAGCTGTTTGCGGCGACCGTCCTCTATTATTTTGATGCCAGTGCAGGCAATATGGTGGTGGGAGCCCTCATATTCCTGCTTTACACCGTGATGCTTTCCCTGCCCGCCGTTGTGGTAACGCTTTTGATCTACCGGGGGAAGCAATATTTGGATATTGCGGCGAAATTTGCCGGAAAAGAGCACCTCATCAAGCTTGTGATGGCGGTCCTTTTCCTGGGCTTTGCCGCGTTGAGCGCCTACCATCTGTGGGGCGCCTGATGTCCCGCCGCATCGCTTCCAAAGGGCGGCGTAGCGGAAGCATAGAGCAGCCCCTGTGAAGATCCTCCGGTTTGGGACGGGGGTTTACTGGGGGCGGGCGCATGGCTGCACGCAGAGGCGGGGCGTCTTTTCAGGACATTGCTGTATGCGCCGGCAAGGGCAAGTTAGCCCGATACCGGAGGTCTACAGAAACCAATTGTGTCAGGTCCTTTTGGGGCTGGAGAAATGGGGTGGGAGACAAACTAGAGGGAGCAAAGGTTATTCAAGAAAAAGAAGGAGGATTCAAGTGAAAAGGTTTACAAAATTTGCCACAGCCCTATCGACTGCCTTTTTGATGGCAGCGGTTTTGGCAACGGGCGCCAGCGCGCACGACAACGGGGCTGCCCAGACACCGCCCATGGGGTGGTCGAGCTGGAACCTCTTCGCGGCCAACATCGATGAGGACCTGATCGTCGATATTGCGGACGCGATGGTGGAGTACAATCTGGATGACGCCGGGTATGAGTATGTCAACCTCGACGACAACTGGCAGTCGTCCGAACGCGACGTCAACGGGAGATTGCAGTTTGACCCGATCCGCTTCCCGCACGACGGCAACTGGCTGTCGGGGCAGATCCACGACAGAGGGCTGAAGATGGGCCTGTATACGTCCAACGGCCTGTACACCTGCCAGGACCTGCCGGCCTCCGAGTTCCGGGAGCTGAGCGACGCGACGAGCTTTGCAAATTGGGAGATCGACTTCTTCAAGTATGATTACTGCCACAATGTGCAGCTCTCCCCCACGGCATATGGCATTTACGGCCTGGATGTCGCAAAGCCGTATGCGCCGGGCACGGAAGTTTATGAGTATTCCTATAGAGACGCGGAGCTGGAAGGCACCGCCTACATCTCTGGCGACCACATCGACGGCCTGGGTGAAAACGCGGGCGCCGCAACTTTCACCGTAACGGTGCCGGAAGATGGTACATATGCGATCAACCTCGACTTCTACAAGAAGCCGTCCAACGAGGACGTGCCGATGTTCGTCGACATCAACGGCGACAGCGCCCATCCGTACCGCATGATGCTGCCGGCCTCCAACTACACCGGCGGCGCACCGGGCAGCCGTGCATCCGCTCTGTTTGAGCTGAAAGCCGGCGAAAACACCCTGCGGTTCTACAACCCGATCCGCAGCTCCAACCGCGACTACGACACCGCCCGCTATAATTACAAGTTCATGAGCACGAACCTGATGCAGGCGACGGAGAAGTATGCAGAGGAGAACGGCAAAGAAAACCGCCCGATCACGCTGGAAATCTGCGAATGGGGCGGCCGCCAGCCCTGGGTCTGGGGCGGCGAAACCGGCAACATGTGGAGAACTACCGGCGATATCGCGGCCAACTGGAACTCCATCTCCAGCATCTACGATACCAACGTAGAGCTGTATAAGTATGCTGGCAAGTACGGCAAAGAAGAGGGCGACAACAACTACGGCTGGAACCATCCGGATATGTTGGAAGTCGGCGTCGGTTCTTCCTTGACGTATGACGAGTATGTCTCGCACTTCAGCCTGTGGTGCCAGATGGCATCCCCGCTGATCCTCGGCAACGACCTGCGGACGCTCGACGAGCATCCGGAAATCCTCGAAATCATCACGAACGAAGACGCCATTGCGGTCGACCAGGACCCGACGGCCATCCAGGGCATCCGCTATCGCGATGAAGGCGATTTCGAGTACCTCGTAAAGCCTCTGACCGACGGACGCATTTCCCTGCTTATGTTCAACCGCTCCAATTCTGCGGCGACCATGACCCAGGAAATTTCCCAGATCGGCGAACTGCTGAAAGAAAAAGACGAGTACTACTATGACAACTACTACAAGCTCGACAACACCTATGTATATCATCTGAAGGACGTCTGGGAGAAGGACGAAGACGGCAACAACATCGAGTTTGACTCCCCGGTTGCCACCGCATCCGTCCCGGCGCACGGCGTCAAGATGTACATCATCGAACCCAATGAGAACGTCCAGGAAGGCGCTTACATTGTTGGCGAACTCGACGACAGCAACCTGAGAAGCGGCGAGAGTGCAATCCTGACAGCGCGCTTTGTCAACGGCGGCGCAACGAAGGTTGACACCGTCGGCATCAGCCTCGACCTGCCGGAAGGCTTCACCTCCAAGGCGCTCTCCTCCACCGTGAGCAGCGACCTCACCACGGGAGAAAGCTTTACTGTCCAGTTCCGCGTCACCGCGGGCGATGTGCCCATGACCAATGAACCGATCACGGTCAAGGCACTTTTGACGTATGAAGGCTCCAACCAGCCGGTCACCGTGACGTTCGATACGATGATCACTGTGCAAGCGGCAGCAACGGGCGACCCGCTGCCGGACGGCCCGTTGACCACCGAAAACTGGGTATCCGGAACTGCCGGCTGGGGCAACATCCAGCAGGACCGCTCCATCAACGGCAACCCGCTGACCATCAACGGCACCACCTATGAGACCGGTATCGGCACGCATGCGCCTTCCGAGCTGGTATACTACATCGGCGGACGCAATGTAGAGTTCACCGCACTGGTCGGCTCCGATGCAGATTCCGGCAACAGAGGCGACATCACCTTCCAGGTCTATGGCGACGACGACCTGCTGTATGACAGCGGTGAGATGGATTGGCATGACGATGCGAAGTCCGTCGCTGTGAAGCTGATGGGTTACGATTACCTGCGCCTGGTCGTCGACTCGGGCGGCAATATGGACTTTGACCACGCGGACTGGATCAATCCGCGAATCGATTCCTATGATCCGGAAGTGCTGGCAGACGATGTATTGACCATTGCGAACGCTTGGTCTGCGAACAGCTACTGGAGAGACCCGGCGGACGGCAAGAACATGGACGGCGGCTCCATGATCCTGGACGGCGTGAACTATGACCGCCCGGACGGCGGCTTCCAGGTGAACCCGCCCAGCGAGGTTGTGTATTACCTGAACGGCGCGTCCGGCGTCTTTACCACGAAGATCGGCATCGGCGACGAGGTGGAGGACGACGCCAACGGCGCTACCGTAAATTATAAGATTTACGGAGACGATGAACTCCTCTTTGAACAGTATATGGATGCCACTTCGGAATCCGTTGACGTTGAACTGCCGATGGCAGGCTATGATTTCCTGAAACTGGTTGTGGAAGAAGTAGACAGCACCGAATATGACCACGCTTGCTGGGTAGAGCCGCGCTTTACTCCATCGACCGATCCGCTGGCCGATTTGATCGCAGAAGCGGAAGACCTGTTCAACACAACGGACAACGTCACGGACGAAGCAATCGAATTGCTCCAGAACGCGATTGACGAAGCACAGGCGCTCGTCGACCTGGGCAGCGAAGCCAATAAGGACGACATGGCGCTTGCCGCGAAGCAGCTGCGCGTTGCGATGCAGGAATTCACCGATTCCAAGTGGGTTGTCGATAAGGCGGGCCTCTATGGCGCGATTATCATGGCGAAATCCCTGAACGAAGAAGACTATGATGCGGATAAGTGGGCGGCCTTTGAGGAAGTCTATGACGCAGCATATGAAGTGTACTTGGATGAAGAGGCAACGCAGGAAGACGTCAATGCAGCGGAGCAGGCACTGCGCGATGCATTGAAGTCCCTGGACGTGGTCGCCGGCGACCTCGACGGCGATGGCGAACTGACGGATGCGGATATCGAGATGCTCCAGCAGTACATCTTGGGCGACCTGGAACTGACGGAAGACCAGATGGCTCTGATGGACTATGACGGCAACGGTACGGTTGATATCCGTGATATGATCCAGTGGAAGAAAGTCCTGTTGACACAGGCATAAACAGCAAACCATTATGACCCAGGCGGGTAGGCCGCCCGGCATAGTGGATTCGGAAAAGGCATTGACAGGCGTTTGGACCCTTTTGCCTGTCAATGCCTGTTTTCTTCCTTT